>RCNE010000604.1_pt1 | contig 19285 bp, 16 predicted proteins | sample 2041361 | NCBI WGS metagenome assembly RCNE01 (sample SAMN09708229, study PRJNA481090) | Marine sediment metagenome, whole genome shotgun sequencing project.
GGGTGAAGTTGTGCATTGAGTGTGTGCGCGAGCGCGACAAAGGGTTCAAAACGCGCGGCGGGATGAACCGGCGCGGGAGTAAGGACAGTCAGTTGAAGTAGGCATCGAGATACATAATTATTGGCGTGATCGAAGGTTTTCCGCTCACTGGGATGAGCGGTAAACATCGACTACTTTGCACTCGCTGATTTTATTTTGCCGCGTCCAGTCTTTCAAGGCACGCGGAATTGATTGAAGGGTCTTGGCAGCGCTCCTTTCGCATGAAGCAAGTGCCCGATCCCGTGCCAGAATTTCATCTGACCAGCCGTATGATCCTCCGTATTCACCACCACCTGAAACCGCAAATGCGCCAAATCCGTCTGAGGTCTGGTCCCTTGCGTAACGCCGCTTGAAGTCTTTTGCAGCTTTCCATGACAGACCGGATAGCCCGGTATCATTTGGGTTGGCGCCAGTTGGAAAGCTGATTGCATATAACGTGCACGGCGATCCTTTCGCCATGATTTCGCAGCCCTTGCGGGCAAATTTGTGGGCAGCGGAGAGAGCGTGGAAATTGGACACGAAATACCAAGCTTCATTATCTTGCGCGACATAGAAGGTGCCGAAATAACCGCGGTCGCCCTTAAATTTCCGAAGCCCTACCTTTTGCCCGCGTGTAAGTTCGCCAGTGGAAACCGTAGCGATGGAGACGTTGTCACCGTAGACTGTGGGCGCGGCGTTGGCATCAAAAGGAAATGTGAAAAAGGCGGCGCAGGCAAGTATGTATTTGATCATGATTACTTTTTCAGCTGTGTGAGGTCGACAGTTGGAACGTTCTATCCGAGTCATACCGCCATTTTAGCGGCGGCTGAGGGATCATTCCTCCATCGCTTCCAATTCGTCGATGAAGCCTGAGATCATGCTCAGCCCCTTGTCCCAGAACGCAGGGTCCGAGGCGTCGAGGCCGAAGGGGGCAAGCAACTCCTTGTGGTGCTTTGATCCGCCTGCCTTGAGCATATCGAAGTACTTCTCTTCAAACCCTTCATGCCCTTCAGCATATACCGCATAAAGCGCGTTCACGAGGCCATCGCCGAAGGCATAGGCGTAGACGTAGAACGGGGAGTGGATGAAGTGGGGGATGTAGGCCCAGAAGGTCTCGTATCCGTCCATGAACTCAAACTCTGGCCCGAGGCTCTCGGCCTGCACGGACATCCACAACGCGTTAATGTCGTCCGGTGTCAGCTCGCCCTTACGGCGGGCCGCGTGGAGTTTGCACTCGAAGTCATAAAAGGCGATCTGGCGCACAACCGTGTTGATCATGTCCTCGACCTTACCGGCGAGCAGGATGCGGCGCTCGGAAGTGGTCTTTGCCCCTTCGAGCATTTTGCGGAAGGTGAGCATTTCGCCGAAGACGGACGCGGTTTCGGCAAGTGTCAGCGGCGTGGAGGAGAGCATCTCACCTTGGCCTGCAGCCAGAACCTGATGCACACCGTGGCCCAGCTCGTGTGCGAGGGTCATCACATCGCGCGGTTTGCCCAGATAATTCAACATTACGTAGGGGTGCACGTCCGTAACGGTAGGATGGGCGAAGGCACCGGGTGCTTTGCCGGGCTTTACGCCTGCATCGATCCAGCCATCGGTGAAGAAAGGCTTGGCCAGCTCACCCATGCGCGGATCAAAGGCGCTGTAGGCATCCATCACCATCTTTTCGGCTGTGGGCCAATCGACGATCTTGGGGTCTTCCATGGGCAGCGGCGCGTTGCGGTCCCACACTTGCATCGTGTCGAGGCCGAGCCATTTTTTCTTGAGCGCGTAATAGCGATGCGACAGCTTTGGATAGGCTTTGACAACGGCGTCGCGCAGGGCTTCGACCACTTCAGGCTCGACTTGATTGCTCAGGTGGCGACCGGTTTGGGCGGTTTCCATGCCGCGCCAGCGGTCCATGATCTCTTTTTCCTTGGCTTGGGTGTTGTGCACACGGGCGAAGGTTTTGATGTTCTCGCCGAACACATCGGCCAGTTCGCGTGCGCCTGCTTCGCGGTTGTCACGGTTGGGATCGGTCATGAGGTTGAGGGTGCCCTCAATGCCGAGCGTCTCGCCGTTCACGTCAAATTGTAGACCCGCAATGGTCTCGTCGAACAAACGCTCCCACGCGTCACCGACCACGCCCATATCGTGCAGGAATTTCTCCATCTCATCGCTGAGCTGGTAGGGTTTCATGGCGCGGATACGCTCGAAAATCGGGGTATAGCGGGCGAGGTCGGCGTTCTGGCCCAGCAGCGCGTCGAGGTGTGCATCCTCCAGCGTGTTCAGCTCCAGCGTGAAGAAGACCAGCGGGGTCGTGAAATTTGTGATCGCCTCCTGCATGTCGGACATAAACTTGGCGCGGCCGGAATCGGTGGTCAGCTGGTAATAGCGCAGACCCGCGTAGGACATGATGCGCCCTGCGATCTGGTTGATCTTCTCGTTGCGCAACACACAGTCGAGCAGGCCTGCGGCGTCCAGTGTCGCGAGTTTGCCTTCAAAATCAGCGGCAAAGCTGTTGCAGGCCTGTTCCAGCCAGTCCAGATCGCGCTTGAGCTCGGGGGCATCCTCGGCGGTGTAAAGGTCATCGAGGTTCCATTCGGGCAGGTCGCCGAAGGAGGGTTTGCCACCAGAGGCATTGGCATCGCGGACAGGGAAGGGAAGGTGCAGCATTGGAAATCCTTTGATCGTTTGATGCATAGGTAAGGACGCAGGCGAGGAGGGGCAAGGCATCAGCCGTAGAGGCGCAGCATTTCGTTGAGATCGTCGAGTGTGTTGGCCTCTGCCATGGGTTTGTCGTGCCGCCAGCGCAGCATGCGCGGGAACCGCAAGGCCACGCCAGATTTGTGGCGCGGGGAGGCTTGGATGCCCTCAAATGCAATCTCAAACACATGATGTGGCGTGACTTGGCGCACGGGGCCGAAGCGTTGGAGCGTGTTTTTGCGCACCCATGCAGTGATCAGGCGGAATTCTTTGTCGGTGAGGCCGGAGTAGGCTTTTGTGAACGGCACCAGCGCATCGCCATCGCGCACGGCAAAGGTGTAATCGGTAAACATATTTGCGCGGCGGCCTGAACCCGCTTGGGCATAGATCATCACCGCGTCGATGGTCAGCGGGGCGAGCTTCCATTTCCACCAGTCGCCTTTTTTACGGCCTGCGAGGTAGGGGCTGTCTGCGCGTTTGAGCATCAGGCCCTCGGCATGGGCCGCGCGGGCTGTATCGCGGTAGGCGTGTAGGTCTGCGGGGGCGTTGAATGGAAGTTGTGGAGATAGCTTTACGGGCGCGCTTTGCGGGAGGTTAGAACAAGCCGCCTCCAGCTGTGCGCGGCGCTCCTTGAACGGCAGGTGGCGGATATCCTCTCCCTGCCATTCAAGCAGGTCATAGGCGTGCAGAACCACAGGTGCTTCGAGGAGTAGCTTTTTCGGAACGGTTTTGCGCCCGATCCTCGGCTGTAGTGTGTTGAAGCTGGCGGGGTATTGCTCCCCTGCGTGCCAGACGAGCAATTCGCCATCCAGCACGGTCCCATCGGGCAGATAGTCCACGGCGCGGGCGAGTTCGGGGAAGCGGTCGGTCATCAACTCTTCGCCCCGCGACCAGACGAAATGTTCACCGCCGCGCAAGATAAGCTGGCCGCGGATGCCATCCCACTTCCATTCTGCGCGCCAGTCTTCCGGTTCCTCCAACGATTCCGGACCACCTTCAAGCGCATAGGCAAGATAGAAGGGATAGGGGCGCGAAGCGTCGGCGCTGGCGTCCTCGGCCTCGATCAGGGTGTGCCACGTGGTGTCGTCAGGGTGCCAGTTTCCCATGAGGCGATGGGCGAGTTCGGCCTCGTCGCGGTCGGTGGCGCGGGCGAGCGCGCGGGTCATGAGTTTCTGGCTCACGCCAACCCGCATGCCACCGGTGATGAGTTTGTTAAATATGAACCGTTCGGTGCCACCAAGGCGCGCCCAAGCGTCAACGACGAACGCCTTCTTGGCCTCGTCATCCGCTTTGTACACCTCGCGCAGATCAGTGATCCATTGCGACAGGGGGCGGTTGTCGGTGGTCTGGGTGGGGGGCAGGACGAGCGCGATGGTCTCGGCCAGATCGCCGACTATGGGATAGCATTCTTCGAAGAGCCAGAGGGGGATGCCTGCAACCTCGGCCCCCCATTCGCGAAGGCGGGTGGTGGTCACAGCACGCTTGGGGCGGCGACCGGAAAACAGCGCGATGGTCCAGAGCTTGTCGATGTCATCGGCTGACTTAAAATACTCCGACAAAGCGTTGACCTTGATCGTCGTTTTAGTGCTTTGATCGATCGCGGTGAAAAGAGCGGCAAAGGCTTTCATGCGGCCTCTCCACTGTCTTCCGATGTATCCAGGCTCTCGCCTTCGAATTGTGTCGGGACCACTTGGGCGTTGTAGCCGTTTTCATTGAGGTATCGCGTGAAGATATCAGTGTAACCATGAGTAACATATATATTTTCGGCTTCGGTTTGTTTGATTGCCGAGAGCAATCCTGCCCAGTCGGCATGATCTGAAATAACAAACCCTCGATCCCCTGCGCGTCGTCTGCGCACTCCGCGCATGGCCATCCACCCAGAGGCAAATCCGCTTTCTTGTGGCCCGAACTTTTTTGACCATGCGGAGCCTAGGGCGGAGGGGGGTGCAATGACCATCGCGCCCGGGTGCGTTTTGGCGGTCACGTCTTTGTTTGCCAGCACAGTATCTGGCAAAACGATCCCTTGGGCGCGCATGATGGCGTTAGTGTTTTCGATGGCTGTGTGGCACAGGATTGGACCTAAGGCAGGGTCCAGCATGGAGATGAGCCGCTGCGCTTTTCCCAGGGAATAAGCCCCGAGGATGGAGGTTTTGCCGCTTTCGATACAGTCGCGCCACCAATTGTTAAGCTGGGCTGCAACAACTGCTTGTGGCTCCCAATGAAAAACGGGGAGGCCAAAGGTGCTTTCGGTTATGAAGTGGTGGCAGCGGACAGGTTCAAACGGAGTGCTGAGGCCGTCGTTGATGACTTTGTAATCGCCGGAAGCGACCCAGACTTCGCCGCCGACCTCGACGCGAATTTGAGCGGAACCGGGGACGTGACCTGCAGGGTGGAATGATACGGTGGCGCCGCCAATGATCCGCTTTTCGCCATAAGCGACCCCCTCGGCCACAATATCGCCCAAGCGGTGGCGCATGACGGGAAGGGCCTCATGTGTGGCCAAATAGCTGCCCATGCCCCATCGGGAGTGATCTGCGTGACCGTGTGTGATCAACGCGCGGTCCACGCGCCGCCACGGATCGATATAGAAATCGCCGACGGCGCAGTAGATGCCTTCAGGGGTGAATGTCAGGACGGGTTCTTTGCTCATGCTCTTTATTTAGGTGGCAGAGCGGGCAGGGCCAGCCCTAGCCGGTGGTGGTGTTCAAAAAGAGATGGGCGATCTCATCGAAAATGGGCAGGCGCAACTCAGGCCGTTCCATAAGAACCTCATGCTCGGCGCCTTCGACGTGGCGCAACTGGCCGCCTTTCCAGGCTTCCATGCGGTCATGGATGCGCGGGGCGTCGACGATCCGCTCATTTGTGCCCAGGTATGTGATGCAGGTAAGGTTCGGTGCTGCGCGCTGCGCGAGGTGTTTCGTTTCGGCCAAGGCTTCGCGTAGCCAAATATAGCTGGGGCCGCCAAGCTGTAGTTCGGGGTGCGCGGTGAACTGGTCGCGCATCATGTCGTACATTTCCGCGTCTGTTGTTAGCAGATTATCTTCAAACGGAGCTGCGAGCGGATAGGGAGTGCTGCTGGTTCCAACCGGAAGGCGGTGGCCTTGATTGAATTTTGGCATCCATGTGCTGAGGAGTTTGGCTGGAAGTCGCATACGCGGCTCAATGTGGATGCCCCACATGGGCGCAGAGAACGCTACAGCCTGAACCGCCAGCCCCTCCATTACGGCGCGCAGGCCGATGGTGCCGCCCATAGAATGGGCGACAAGGAAATAGGGGCGCGGCAGATTGAGATTGCGCGCGGCGCGCATCATGGCGGCCACATCTTTTTGATAGTCGGTGAAGTGGTCAACATGACCGGTCAGCGGATCATCAAGCAACCGGTCGGCAAGGCCCTGACCACGCCAGTCAATCGTCATAGAAGAAAGGCCCCGCGCCGCGAATTCGGCGGCGGCAGGGCCATATTTTTCAACGTACTCGGTCCGGCCCGGGAAAATGAGAACCGTTCCTTTAGATCCTTCAACGGACCACACGCCTAGCCGTATCTGTTTGCCGTCGGATGTTTCGGCCCAATACGCCCGCGCCGGATCAGGTCCGGGGTGCACATCGGTAAACAGAGGGGCGGGCGTGAGAGTCATTTTTTTGGGTCAGTTACGCCAGTGCAGAGGCGAGCTTCATCGCCATGCCCATGTCGCCGTCCACTTTGAGCTTGCCGGTCATAAACGCTGACGTGGGGTTCGTGTCGCCGCTCATAATGCCCTGAAATGTCTCGGGATCTGCGCTCAACGTTACATCGGCTTCTTCATCGCCTGCGTGAACGTCAGTGTCGTTTACCATTACGCAACCTTCGCCTTCGATCTCGAACTTGACTGTGCCGCCGATTTCAACGCCGTCCATCTTTGCTGACAGTACTTTTACGGCTTCGTTGATCATGTCGCTCATTATTTGGCCCTTTTTTGGCAAATGGTGGTGGACGCACTGGAATTTGGTCCCCCACCTGTTACATTCATTTTTGTTATGGTCAGATACATCGTCAACCTCAAACATACCGTTACGGCACTTGGATGTGCTGTGTTGCTGTGCGGCCCCGTATATGGCCAGCAGAGCCCGAACATTGCCGAACTCTTGGAGACACTGCGCACGGCTCCGGCCGAGCAAGCGCAAGCGGCTGAGCGGAATGTTCAGCGTGAATGGTCGAAATCGGGCTCTGCCTCGATGGACCTTTTGCTTAAGCGTGGGCGCGATGCGCTGGCGGTGGGGGAGTTCTCGGTCGCGATCGATCATTTGACAGCGCTGACCGATCATGCGCCCGATTTTGCCGAAGGGTTCCATGCGCGGGCCACGGCCTACTACCGCGCTGATCTCTACGGTCCGGCACTTGATGATCTTGAGACTACTTTGGCGCTCAACCCTGATAACTTTAACGCTATCTTCGGCCTTGGTGTGTTGTTCGAGGAGTTGGGCGACAGCCGCCACGCTGCCGAGATGTACCGCCGCGTTCTGGCACTGAACCCGCATCACGAGAACGCCGAGAAGGCGCTCGAAAAACTCAAGACCGAGGGCATCGGTCGCACTCTCTAATATAAGTTAGGACATTGCGGTGAACACGCAAGGCAGGGTCGTGGCCGTTTTAGGCCCGACCAACACCGGCAAAACGACCTACGCAATTGAGCGGATGTTGGGGCACCGGACAGGGATTATCGGCCTGCCGCTGCGATTGCTCGCGCGCGAAGTTTACGACCGGATCGTTTCGGTGCGGGGACCGTCTGTTGTGGCGCTGGTCACAGGGGAAGAGCGGATTGTGCCGCCGCGCACGCAATATTGGGTGTGCACCGTGGAGGCGATGCCCGAAGGTATGGGCGCGGATTTTGTCGCGATTGACGAAATTCAACTGTGTGCCGATCCTGAGAGGGGGCACGTATTTACGGACCGTTTGCTACGGTCGCGCGGCCTTCACGAAACGCTGTTTATGGGCTCCGATACCATGCGCGGCACTATTGCAGAGTTGGTGCCAGAGGCGCAGTTCGTGCGCCGTGAGCGAATGTCGGAGTTAACCTACTCAGGTCAGAAAAAGATAAGCCGCATGCGCCCACGCAGTGCGATTGTAGGGTTTTCGGTTGAGAATGTGTATGCCATCGCTGAGTTGATCCGCCGTCAAAAGGGCGGCGCGGCTGTCGTTATGGGGTCGCTCTCCCCGCGCGCACGCAATGCGCAGGTGGATATGTATCAAAACGGCGAGGTGGATTATTTGGTGGCCACGGATGCTATCGGGATGGGCCTTAATCTGGACGTGGATCATGTGGCGTTTAGCAGCCTGACCAAGTTCGATGGGCGTCGCATGCGCCCCCTTGCCCCAAACGAACTGGCGCAGATTGCGGGCCGTGCGGGACGGGGCATGAAGAACGGGACATTTGGCGTCACCGGTGACGTGCGGCCCTTGGATGAGGGCGTGGCGCGGGCAATTATGGACCACCAGTTCACGCCGCAGACTAAGATCAACTGGCGTAACCCGCATCTCCAGTTCGGTAGTATTGCGGCACTGGTTAAATCGCTGGAAGTAGGACCGGATCATGAGCGATTGGTCAAAGCGCGCGAAGCAGATGACCTGCGGGTGCTGAAATATCTGGGCGAGGATGCAGAGATTGCAGCGCGCTGTACTGATGGTCCATCGGTTAAGCTGCTCTGGGATGTGTGCCGTATTCCGGACTTCCGTAGCATCAGCAATGCCGAACATGCGAACCTGCTGGAGCATATTTACAACCACCTGCACCAGCGCGGCAGCATCCCTGATGACTGGCTCGCACGACAAATAAAACGAATAGATCGAACCGATGGAGACATTGATGCGTTGTCGAAGCGTCTCGCGTTTATTCGCACGTGGACATATGTTACTCAGCGCAAAGGATGGACAAATGACGAAACCCATTGGCGCGGGGAGGCTCGTGTCGTAGAAGACAGACTGTCAGATGCGTTACACGAGCGTTTGACCCAAAGATTTGTAGACCGGCGTACATCTGTATTGCTGCGCCGGCTAGGACAGAAGGAAGCCATGGTGGCCGAAGTAAATAACGAGACCGGTGAAGTAACCGTTGAAGGCGAATTTGTAGGCAAGCTGGACGGTTTCCGTTTCCGCGCTGACAAGGGTGCTGGAACGGCTGAGAATAAAACGATCAAGACGGCGGCGCTTCAGGCACTGGCCCCGCAGTTTCATCTGCGTGCTGATCGTTTCTATAATTCTCCAGACACTGAGATTGATTTCACCGAGCAGGGAGGCCTTATGTGGGGCAGCTCTGCGGTGGGCAAACTGGTCGCGGGTTCAGACGGTTTAAAGCCGCAAGTCGAAGTATTTGTGGACGATTTGGCCGGACCGGATGTGGTGCAGAAGGTCCAGCGTCGCTTGCAACACTTCATCGACCGCAAGGTGGCAAGCCTGTTTGAGCCGCTTGTCGCACTCAAGAATGACGAAGCGCTGACAGGTCTTGCGCGTGGATTTGCCTTCCGCATGGTTGAGGGTTTTGGCGTTCTGCCGCGTGCCGATCTGGCCGAGGAAGTGAAGTCATTGGATCAAGATGCGCGCGGTGCGCTGCGCAAGCATGGCATCCGCTTTGGCCAGTTCACGATCTTTATGCCGTTGCTGTTGAAGCCTGCGCCGACGCGCCTGCGTTTGGTGCTGTGGTCGCTGACCAAGGGTCTGTCCGAGTTCCCCGAATCGCCCCCTCCGGGTCTGGTGACAATTCCGGTGGAGCAGGGCGCACCTGCAGGAGCCGACACGATGTCAGGCTACCGCAATGCGGGCACCCGCGCGATCCGCATCGATATGCTCGAGCGTTTGGCTGATATGCTGCGTGGCGAAGATTCGCGCGGCGGTTTTGAGGCCAAGGCAGATATGCTCTCGATCTCCGGAACCACGTTGGAGCAATTTGCCGATCTGATGGGCGGTTTGGGCTACAAGGCCGAAGCGGCCGAGCGGCCAAAAGTCAAAGCTGTGATCGAGGTTGTGCCGCCTGCAACAGAGGTTCCTGCCGACACGCCTGTGATGGACGCAGCGCTTACTCCTGCGGCGGATGCAGTGACGGATGTGGATGCACAGCCGACCGAGGCCGCCCCCATTTCCGAGGTTGTCGAGACAGAAGTACCTGTAGGTGAAGCGGCTGATGCAGCGGTAGAGCCCGTTGAAATGGAGACTTTCTATACCTTCACATGGGCGCGCCCGCCGCGTCGCCAACCCAGCGGTGGGGATCGCCCCAAGGGAAAAGGAAAGCCCAATCCGCGCGGCAAAAAGGGCCAGCGTGATGAGGGGAAAGGCAACAAGAGCCAGAACTTCTCGGCCCGCCCATCGAAACCCGAGAAGAAGATTGATCCCGACAACCCGTTTGCGGCCGCTCTTATGGGCCTCAAGAACGACAAGTGAGCGATCAGCCTGCGGAAAAACTACGCCTAGACAAATGGCTGTGGTATGCGCGGTTCTTCAAAACACGCACTCTGGCGGCATCTACTGTCGCCGGAGGCAACGTCCGGATCAATGGCGCGCTGGCGTATAAGCGTAGTGCGACAATTACGCCCGGTGACGTGCTGACCTTCCCCAAAGACGATCATATTCGCGTGATCCAGATTGATGCGCTGGGCGTGCGGCGTGGCCCCGCACCCGAGGCACAGGCACTCTACACAGACTTATCCCCACCTGAGCGCACTCCAAAGGACAAAACCACGCAGAATCCGGCGTTTGAGGGCAAGGGCCGACCGACCAAACGTGACCGCCGCCAGCTTGATCTTTCTAAGGCGCGGCATCTTGAATGATTGGCGCTGCTGTTCTAGCACAGTGTCAACCAAATCTGACAGAGACAGCTCCCTATGACCTATATCGTGAACGACGCCTGTATCGCCTGCAAGTACACCGACTGTGTCGAGGTTTGCCCCGTGGATTGTTTCTATGAGGGTGAGAACATGCTCGTGATCCATCCTGACGAATGTATTGACTGTGGTGTATGCGAGCCTGAGTGCCCCGCCGATGCGATCCGTCCCGATACCGAGCCGGACATGGAGAAATGGGTGGAGTTCAACCGAAAGTACTCAATTTTGTGGCCAGTCATCATAACCAAGCAAGATCCGCTGCCCACGGCAGAAGAGATGGACGGCAAAGAGGGCAAGATAGATATGTTCTCAGAGAACGCAGGCGAGGGTGGTTAAGCGCGCCTGAGCGATTCGTAGGTTACCTGTGCTGAATGCCTCATCGTCATGCTGCATTAGAATTTGCCCTCCCTTTTAGGGGGGGCATTTTTGTGTTATAGTGCCTTCAATGACACTTAGTTTGACACACAAAGACGCCGCCCTGCCACGGCGCATCTGACCATTAAATCTTAGACGCGGGTTTCGCGGGCTATTGCCCGTTGGGCCTCGCGTTTGTTGTGCGCCATCTAAAGCAGATTGCGCCATTACAGGAGCCTGAAGAGTATGACCAAATCCAAGAAACTTGATTTCCGCCCCAGTGAATTCGTCGTTTACCCCGCGCATGGCGTGGGCCAGATCGTATCTGTCGAGGAGCAGGAAATCGCAGGCACCTCACTTGAACTGTTCGTGATTGCGTTTGAAAAAGACAAGATGACCCTGCGCGTGCCGACGCACAAAGCGACCGAGATTGGCATGCGCGCGCTAAGCTCTCCTGATGTGATTGCCAAGGCGATGAAAACGCTCAAAGGCAAGGCAAAAGTGAAACGCGCCATGTGGTCCCGTCGCGCGCAGGAATACGAGCAAAAGATCAACTCCGGTGATCTGATTGCCATCGCCGAAGTGGTGCGCGACCTTCACCGCACCGACGACCAGCGTGAGCAATCTTATTCCGAGCGTCAGCTTTATGAGGCGGCTCTTGAGCGTCTGACACGCGAAGTCGCGGCCGTGTCAAACGGCGATGAGTTGGGCGCAGCCAAGCAGATCGGTGACGTTCTGCAAAGCCGTATCGCACCTGTCATCGCTGCCACCTAGGCTAGGCTCCCGTACCAAATTAAGCCGCGTTTGATCCATTCAGGCGCGGCTTTTTCATGCTCAGAGAACTACGGTACAGGCCATCAAGATTGCAATTTCGCTCAACTGCTGAGCAGCGCCCAGAACATCGCCTGTCTGGCCACCAATTTTTCTTTTGGCCAGCGCCGCGACAGCAACGCCCATTGCTGCTGCGATAGCAATCAGGACAAACCCTGCTTGTCCAACACACAGCAAACTGATCAACGCCCCGATCGCAAACGCCAAAGCGGCGGTATTTAGGGGCGGCTGACCCACACTGTGCGACAGCCCATCCGCGCGGGCATGGGGCAGGGCGTACATAAGCGCCGGCATCACGCCCCGAGAGAGGGCCGCAGCAGCGACAATCGCCAGCGGTGCAGTATCCAGCAACGCGATCAACGCTCCGATCTTGGCAGCACTCACCAGCACAAGCGCGAGAACGCCATATGTGCCAATCTGGCTGTCACGCATGATTTCCAACCGTCGCTCAGGATTGAACCCGCCCCAAAACCCGTCAAACAGATCGGCAAGCCCGTCCTCGTGCATCGCACCCGTCAGCAGGATCATGACCCCTAGCGCCAGTACGGCCGGGCCCCATGCGGGCATACCGATCCAGATCGACGCCATGCCAACTGCCGTTCCCGCCGCGCCAACACCAAGACCTACAAGCGGATAGGCCCAAACTGCCCTCGGACCATGCGCAAAAGAACCCTCAGGCAAATGCGGCAACGGCAACCGCGTTAGAAGCACAGCAGCAAGCCAGAGCTGGCGTAGGGGAGCATTTTTATCCATCGTTGAGCCCTTTCAGCGCTTGTGAGCTGCGCCTCATTGGGTAAACAGGCGATAGCAGTCTGGCAATGAGGGTTTTCGAAATGGTTGAGTTTTCTGATCTGGGTGCATTTCGCATTGCATTGTCCTCAATGTCAGATGTGGATGTCGAGGCCCTAGATGGCGCAGCCGCGCGCAATGCCCAACTCACAAAACCCCCCGGTGCGCTGGGACGACTGGAAGACATAGCGCAATGGTACGCAGGCTGGCGCGGCAATCCGCAGCCCACAGTTACGTCTCCCCAAATCATCGTCTTTGCTGGCAATCACGGTGTCGCGGCCCAAGGGGTGTCGGCCTTTCCGCCCGAAGTGACGGAGCAGATGGTGCTGAACTTCCAACACGGAGGTGCCGCGATAAACCAGCTTGCCCGCGTGGCTGGCGCGCAGCTTGACGTGCATGCACTTGAACTGGACCGCCCCACAAATGACTTTACCAAAGGGCCGGCCATGTCGGAGCGCGATGTCGTATCGGCCCTCAACACAGGATGGAACGCCGTGCGCACCGATGTCGACCTTCTTGTCGTGGGCGAGATGGGTATTGGCAACACAACTCCTGCCGCCGCCCTCGCGGCAGCCCTCTTGGAGGGTGACGCAGCCACGTGGACAGGCCGCGGTACAGGTGTAGATGACGCTGGTCTGGCCAACAAAATACGCGTTGTAGCCGAAGGTTTAGCTCTGCATGCAGGACAAGGGGACGGCGTCGAGACGCTACGCCGTTTGGGCGGGCGAGAGCTGGCGGCGATGGCGGGTGCGATTGCGCGCGCGCGCAAGCTACGCATCCCTGTGATCCTCGACGGCTTTATCTGTACTGCTGCAGCTATGTGTCTTGAACACACTCGCAAGGGCGCGCTGGATCACTGCGTCGCAGGGCACCTGAGCTCGGAAGGGGCACATGACCAGCTGCTCAAGGCGCTGAACAAAGAGCCGATCCTGTCCCTTGGCCTAAGACTGGGCGAGGCTTCTGGCGGCGCGCTCGCGATCCAGATCGTGAAGGCCGCTCTGGAATGCCACAGCGGCATGGCAACCTTCGCAGAGGCAGGTGTGAGCGGCGGCTAATGCCGCAGTACGTCGTATCTCACGTGGCCACAAATACTCCGGGGGCCCTTCCTAAGGGGAAGGGTGGGGCAGAGCCCCTACGGCGCCTAATCTCATGCTTTCGGCTGATCATCCTCGTCAGAGCGGTTTAGAAATGTGGTTTCAAGATCTTTTTCCAGCTCTTTAGCACGCTTCACATATTCGACGTTATCCGCAGGAGCGATGTCAGGTCGCCACAGCAGGGCCAGCTCGCGAATAGATATGCGGTCATGTTGATAATACATACGCTGGGCCTCGGAGGCCTCGTATTCGGACAATCCAAGGTTTTCGAGGACATAGCGACCTGCACGCAGAGAGCTGTCGAACATCTCGCGTACAATGTCGTCCGCCCCCGCTTGATAAAGATGGTAAACATCCGTGCGGTCATGTGCACGCGCCACGATATGCAGATCAGGCCGCTGTGCGCGGGCATAAGCCACCAGCGCGCGCGTTGATTTTTGGCTGTCTAATGCCACAACTAAAACCCGCGCATCTGCAAGTCCTGCCTTGCGCAGCACATCTGCGCGGGTGGGGTCGCCAAGGAATGCCTTGAAGCCAAAGCGGCGCATGACGGCGATGGTATTGGGGTTGTGATCGAGCACAACCGTCTCAAAGCCAGAGGCCTGTACCAGACGGTTTACCACCTGCCCAAACCGTCCGATGCCCGCAATGATCACTGGGCCTTCGTCGTCGATTTCATCGTCTGGCGGGCGCACATTTGCGTCCGCACTGCGTTTCGAGATCACATCATGCAGGATAAACAGCAGCGGCGTAATGAGCATCGTGAGCGCAATGACCAATAACAAAGTCTCGGCCACACCATCCGGCATGACCCCTGTTGCGACAGAAAAGCTCACCAGCACAAAGCCGAATTCGCCGGCTTGAGCCAGCCCCAGCGCAAACAGCCATTGATCACGACCGTGCAATTTGAACACCCGACCGAGGATAAACAGGATCAGCCCTTTCACCAAAATCACCAACAGCGCCATTCCGATGATGATCACATAGTCTGAGGCGAGCAGCTCAAAATTGATGCCTGCGCCCACGGTGATAAAAAACAAGCCCAGCAGTAGCCCCTTGAACGGCTCCAAGTCGGTCTCAAGCTCGTGGCGGAACTCGGAGCTCGCCAACACCACACCGGCAAGGAACGCGCCAAGCGCGGGGGAGAGGCCGACAAGCATCATCAGGAACGAGATGCCCACAACAATCAGCAGGGCAAGGGCAGTGTACATCTCGCGCAGTTTAGCCGAGTGGATATAGCGAAAGACGGGGCGGGTCGCAAAGACGCCCATAATGATAATACCTGCGATCGCACCGATGGTGACGAGGGTAACGCCCCATGCAGGTAAATTTTCGATGAAGGTAAAGGCGGCATCAGCGTGGGAAGAGCCATGCCCCTCACCGTTGTTCCCGCCCTTTGTTGCTTCCAAAGTGATGGAGCCATCGGGCGAGACGGCAGCCACGGGCAACGTAACCACAATGAGCGGCAAGAACGCCAGCATCGGGATGACCGCGATATCTTGTGCAAGCAGTACGGAGAAAACAGAGCGCCCGCCCGCCGTTTGCATAAGCCCCTTTTCAGACAGGGTTTGCAGTACGATCGCTGTGGAGCTTAGTGAGAGGGAGAGGCCGATGGCGAGCGAGACACCCCAAGGTTGGCCGTAAGCCATTGCAATGCCCATAAGAGCCAGTGTGCTCAGCCCGATCTGAAGACCACCCAGGCCCAGTAATTTGTGGCGCATGTCCCACAGCGCTTTCGGCTCAAGCTCAAGGCCGATCAGGAACAGCATCATCACAATGCCAAATTCGGCAAAATGCTGGAGATCCTTTGTCTCTGCCCCCACCAGGCCCAGAACGGGGCCAATCAAAATACCTGCTGCTATATAGCCCAGCACCGATCCCAGACCGAGGCGCGCAGCAATAGGGACCGCGATCACAGCAGCAGCGAGATAGATCGACGCCTGAAACAGAAAACCTTCCATGGAAGTCCTTTAAGTGGGTAGCGGGCCGTCGCGTTTAAGTTGGTCCATGACAATTTGGCTGTGGACGCGGGCAACTGCCTTGTGGGGCAGCAGGACCTCGTGAATCAGCCTGTTTAAGGCGGGTAGATCTTCACAGTAAACCCGCAGTAGATAATCCGCATCCCCTGTCATCGTCCAAGCGCTCACAATCTCGGCACGATTTGCGACAAGGCGCGCAAAGCTGGCTGAATGTTCAGGGCCGTGGGTGCCGAGGTGGACTTGGACGAACCCTTGCACTGCCAGCCCCAATTTACGCGGGTCCAGTTGGGCGGTGAATTTTCGGATGACGCCCTCTGCTTCCAGTTTTTGACGGCGGCGGCCGATCTGGGAGGGTGAGAGATTCAATGTCTCGGCCAACTGATGTGCCGTGAGGTGCGCATCGTTTTGCAGTGCATCAAGAAGGCGTTTGTCGATATCATCCAGCATGATGCGGCTCTTTCACGGTAATTCACAAGATTATGCATTATGTGCGCGCATTTTGCTAGAAAAATACTGATTTATGCGCAAAATTTGTATGGGTCGAACGATACATTCGGGGAAACATCGCAATTCAGGAGATCAACCATGGGTCCGTTCCCGCACGATGCACCAAAATCCACCATCAGCCTCGACAACCCCGCGGGCACGGATGGATTCGAGTTTGTCGAATATGCATCGCCCAACCCTGAAGAGCTGCGCGAAGTGTTTCGCAAGATGGGATATGCCCATGTTGCCAATCATAAGACCAATGCAATCGAGCTGTGGCAGCAGGGCGATATTACCTATGTACTGAACTATGACCCTGACAGCTTTGCTGCGAAGTTTGTAGATATCCACGGCCCCTGTGCGCCCTCAATGGGGTGGCGTGTGGTGGATGCGCAAAAGGCGCTGGCCCATGCGTTGGCGCAAGGGGCGGAAGAATACACTGGCGATGGCAAGGTGCTTGATGTGCCTGCGATCATGGGGATCGGGGGCTCGTTGCTGTATTTTGTCGATCAGTATTACGACACTTCACCCTATAATTGGGAATACGACTGGATCGCGCAGTCAAAGCCGGAGGGGGTGGGATTTTACTACCTCGATCATCTGACGCACAACGTGTTCAAAGGGAATATGGACAAGTGGTTCAAATTTTATGGCGACCTGTTCAACTTTCGCGAAATCCGGTTTTTTGACATCGCGGGCAAGTTTACGGGGCTGTTTAGCCGTGCGCTGACATCTCCTTGTGGTCGGATTCGTATCCCGCTCAATGAGGATCGTGGCGAGACGGGGCAGATTGTAGCCTATCTCAGAAAGTATAACGGAGAAGGCATCCAGCATATCGCGGTAGGGGCGCGCAACGTCTATGACGCGACCGATGCGATTGCGCAGAATGGTTTGCGCTTTATGCCCCCACCTCCAGAGACCTACTATGAGCTAAGCAAGACGCGGGTCGTTGGCCACGAGGAACCCATCGAGCGGATGAAAAAGCACGGTATCCTGATCGATGGAGAAGGTGTTGTGGAAGTTGACGGTCAAGAGGGACGTGAGACGCGGATTTTGCTCCAGATCTTCTCCAAGACTGTGATTGGCCCGATCTTTTTCGAGTTTATCGAGCGGAAGGGCGATGACGGCTTTGGGGAGGGGAACTTTAAAGCGCTGTTCGAGAGTATCGAACAGGAGCAGATCGACAGCGGTGAGCTGAGCGCGACATAGCGCTTGCGCATGTTGACGTGATCTAGAGGAGCGCGGGATGGTGTCCCGCGCGTTTCCATTAAAATGTAGTGATCAGAAGTGGTTTGGCCACTCCGGAATACGAGTGATCGCGTGCCTTACGGCATCTTCAAAACAACGTTGCGGCCACCTTTGGAGTAGCGCAGTTGTGAATCGCTGATGGCACCCACCCGGCCGCCGTCAATGCGGTCACCCACCTTCACTTTTTTGTATCGACCATTGCTTAGACGCACCAACGCACGGCGGCTGGAGGGTTTGCCGTAGATGCCGATCAGGTTCACCTTACGCAGATTGATGGCGTTTTTCACGGTGGCGCTTCGAGCGACGGAAGCTTTTGATGGCATGCTTGGCTTTACGGTACGTGGCGCGACCGAGGCAGCCGCAGCAACGCGGGTTTCCTGCCGAGGGGCTGCACGCTGTGCGCGCTTTACGATGCGAGTAAAATTACGGGGGCGTGTGTCGGGGCGTCTTGACTGGGCCGTGGCAAAGCGTGTTCCGACAATGGTGGCCGGTGCTTGGGCCACTGGTGTCGTGGGGACCAGCAGTGCGGCAGCTGCGGCTGCGGATTGCGCGGCGGCTTTGGCGCGGGCCTCTTCTTGCTCGGTTGCTTTGAGGGCGGCGTCTTCTGCTTCTTTCGCGCGCTCCTGAATAGAGGCGGGGCGTAATGCAGGGCGGAAGGCGGCCAGCTCACCTATGCTCACCCCACCCAATTGCGCGCGTTCCGAGCGCTCTGACAGGCCGAGGGGGCGATTTTTTGGACGCAGTGCGGCCATTGCGGAAGTCGCCTCGGGCGCTGTGACAGTCGGTTGTGCGGCAAAGCGGGCAAGGGTTACTGGCGGCTTGAGCGGAGGGCTGGCCGCGAACAGCGTAAAGCCTTCCGGTGTCACGACGCCGTCTTCGGTGGGCACGATCCGACCGTCGGCATCCAGATCGGTACGTTGCCCAAAGGGTGGCGGAGAAATGGCTGCGGCCAGTTGAACGCCAGTGTCTATCTCTTGCGGGGTGGGCAGTGCCAGCGCGTCACTTGCACTGCTGATGGCATCAATGCCACTGCGGTAGACTGGCGCGTCGACAGTGCCGGTATCTGAAAGCGGTGTTGTGGGAGCAAGCGGCCAAATACCAGTCACGGCATAGCGTGCGGCCGCCTCTGCCTCGGTAATTACGGGTACCTGCGGTTCGGGGCGCGGGTCCAGTGCTGCCTCAACAGTGGCAGTTTCCTCGGCAGAGAGAACCGGATCTAAGGACGCGATTTGAACATTGCTGGAGGTTTCGGTCTGCGCAGGGTCGATGCCTTCCGGCGTGCGGATAATCTCTGGATCGATCTGGTTTTCAGGAGCGGAGGCGGTGGCGCGTGTTTTGTCTTTTCGAATGAGACCCGCAACCCCGTCGTCGAGGAACACAGCTGCCCAAGCAGCCACACCAGCGAGAAATACAAGCAGGATCACAGTCATGATCAGCCCAAGGAAGCGTGGCTTGCCGCCCACGTCAGCTGTTCGCGCGCCGAAAACGGTCATCCGCTCTGCTTCGCTGCCTGTCGCAGGTACCTGTGCTTCCGGTGCGGGCTTGGGTGCAACGGCACCGGTGCTTGATTTGCGGCGGCTCAGGAAACCGCCGATTGCGCGCCCTGTGGTAGCAACCGGTGCGGCGGCAGAGCCAACTGTGGCTGCGACCTCGGCAGGCTTTGCAAGCGAGCTGCTGTCTGGTTTTTGGGTTTGGACCGCAATTCTTTTCGCGCCGCCAACAGGTTTGGATTTTGGTGCGGCAGGCGCCGGTGTACGCCGACTGGCAAAACCTGTTTCAGGCGCCGGTGTTGGTGGTGTTGCTGCATCAGGCGCGCGAGGCGCAGCTTTGAAGGGAAGCGGCTTTGGTGCCGGTTGGCTTGCTCCGGTTGCTGCCGCCGCAGCGAGCATTGCGGCGCGCGCAGGGTCCACTGGCTCGGGCGCAGGCTCTGCTGTTACGGTTGGCGGCTCGAGG
>RCNE010001410.1_pt1 | contig 19285 bp, 20 predicted proteins | sample 2041361 | NCBI WGS metagenome assembly RCNE01 (sample SAMN09708229, study PRJNA481090) | Marine sediment metagenome, whole genome shotgun sequencing project.
CGCTGGGTGCTCACCAAAGCGTGCATGGCTGCGAAGATATCGTGCCGCTACTCTTTTTCAGAATTGACAGTAAGGAGATGTTTCATGCGGTTGCTTTTGATGGCTTTGGTTTTTGCACTGGGCACCGCGCTGCCATTGTCAGCCCAAGAGGCTATCCAAGCCACGGAAGCGCGCATGACGCTGGACCGATTGGGCGGCATTCTTTTGGCGCTGGATTCCAAAACCCGCCGCTCCGGATCCGCCTTTGAGTTGACGATAGATGATGTGCCTGTTCTGATCATCACCGATGAAACAGCTGATCGAATGCGCGCGATGGTTCCGATCAGGCTGGTCGACGACATCAAGTCTGAAGAATGGCAGCGTCTGATGCAGGCGAATTTTGATAGCGCGCTGGATGCTCGCTATGCGGTTGCGCGGGGGCGTTTGTGGAGCGTGTTTATCCACCCGCTTTCACCCTTGGAAAAGGACCAACTGATTTCCGGCATCGCACAGACCGTCAATGTCGCGCGGACCTACGGGTCGCTCTACACCGGCGGTGCGATGCAATTTGGCGGCGGAGACTCTGCGCCGCTGCAGCGGCAATTGATAGATCGGCTGCTGGAGAAAGGCGAAGAAATATAAATCCAGCCAGCCTCTTGATGAAGGCTGAAATTGCGCGGGCAACGGGCCAATTTCTTTTCTATTGCGCGCGCCGTCCAATGACAATAATTCCATTCGCCAGTTTTTCGCTGACAAACACATTTCCTCAGGGTCGGAAAATTGCGCTTTGACACGTGTTCTTTGCCGGATGAAACCCGAGTTTCTCCTCCGAGTTTATTGCGTTTTTTTCAACTTATAATACTGTCCATAATATGTTTTGATGGCATCTGCGATCAACACAAGGGGATGCCTGTGTCTATTAAATCTAATTCTTATTTTGGAATTCCCAGCCTGCTTGCTGCTGTCGCCATGACAGCAACTGGCGCATTGGCGGAAGCGGTTCCGGTTCAGGAGCCGTCGTCGCAAGAGGACATAACGGCTGCTCTGTCGGGCGGTGTACCGGGCGGTCGGTGGAAAGAGGGGCTTACCTTCGAAGGTATCGCTCCGCACCCGTGGCTAAAGTCCGCGGCTAACTGGTTTCCGGGAACTGAAGAAGTGCAGCCTGAAGAGATGCGCATCACCTTTATGGGTTCTGCACCGTTCATCAGGCCCGGCCAGATGAACACGTCCATCTATGTGGAACTCGGCAATGGCGACAACTTTGTCTTTGATATTGGCGAAGGTTCACCTGCGAACTATATCGCGGCCAGAGTCGCGTTGAACGAAATCACCAATGTCTTCATCACCCACCTGCACGTGGACCACTTTGGCGGACTTCCTTATCTTTGGATGTTTGGCACCTGGGCTGGCGGTTGGCACGAGAATCTAAATGTCTATGGCCCGTCAGGCAGAACCGAGGAATACGGTACCGCCACGATGGTTGAAGGCATGAAGATGATGACCGGCTGGCACCGTGATGCGTTCAGCGTGTTTCCGGTCGGCAAAGGCTGGGACATCAATGTTCACGAATTTGATTTCCGTGACAATGGCGGCATTATTTACGAGAAAAATGGGGTTACCGTAAAACATTGGCAACGCAGTCACGCCAAAGACGGCGCATCGGGCTACCGGCTCGATTGGAATGGGTTGTGCTTTGTTTGGACAGGTGACGGTCGTCCAAGCAATCTTGACGTAAAATATGCCAAGGGCTGTGATGTCTATGTGACGGAGTTGCAGGAAGAGGTCATCGAGATCAGTTCTGGGGTTCAGGGTGTACCGCCGTTTCTGGGGCGTTATACGGTTGATACCCATCACACACCTGCTTATGCGTCGGGATATCTCGCTAACGAGATCCAACCCCGTCTCCTGATGACAACGCATATGAGCTTCGACCCGTACTCGATAGAAGAAACCGTGGCTGAAGTTCGCGAGCACTGGAAGGGTCCATATCATTTTGGTGCGCCTGACGGAATTGTTGCCAACGTGACCAAAGACATGATTTGGGTTCGTCAAGGTGTTCTGCCGGATTTCCCGAACTCCAAAGCGCCGCAGTTTGATTTCACTAATGGTCAATTGGTTGTGCCGCATCCGCCAACGTCACGAGCGGAGATACAAGAGCCGTTTGTGCGCGATCAGGAAATCGATCCGGACCTCTATTATCCAGAAGGCTATAAGCCGGAGCTACTGGAAGATTGGCCAGTTGAAGGTGATCTGGTGGTACCTCTCGATGCCTTGCCGGACAGCCTGCGCCAAAGCATGGGGTCCTCTTGGAGGCATCGTGAAAAGAACCGCGCCATCTTGAAAGAGAAGAGCGGTAACTAAGAGGAAGCGTCGTGAGACGGCAAACAGGTCCGGGGCAATCATGCCCCGGACAGATCCAGGGCCGCAAGAGTTGCCTCTTGCCTCCAAGGCCGCGCTGGCCTATACCCCGCCTCGTCTAAGCGGCGGTCCAGATCGCAGACATATATGAGCAGGGTCGGGGTAATTCACCGGCCCTTCGTTTATTTGGACCAACTGCGCAGACCAACTGAAACCCAAAGACCGGCGGAGACAACCGCGCGGCCCGTATAAATGCTAGATTAGGAAACCAGAGACCACATGGCTCAATCAACATCTATGGAGGAATTCGAAGCCCTCCTGAACGAAAGCTTCGAAATGGACACACCCGAAGAAGGGTCTGTCGTAAAAGGCAAAGTCATCGCAATTGAAGCGGGCCAAGCCATCATCGACGTCGGCTACAAAATGGAAGGCCGTGTCGAGCTTAAAGAATTCGCAAATCCCGGAGAAGCTCCTGAAATCGCTGTTGGCGACGAAGTAGAAGTATTTCTGCGTCAGGTCGAAAACTCGCGTGGTGAAGCTGTCATTTCACGCGAAATGGCCCGCCGCGAAGAAGCCTGGGATCGTCTGGAAAAAGCCTACGAAAAAGAAGAGCGCGTCGAAGGCGCAATCTTCGGTCGTGTCAAAGGTGGCTTTACTGTGGATCTGGGCGGCGCCGTTGCGTTCCTTCCAGGCTCGCAAGTCGACGTGCGCCCTGTGCGCGACGCCGGACCACTGATGGGCTTGAAACAACCGTTTCAGGTTCTGAAAATGGACCGTCGCCGGGGCAATATCGTTGTGTCACGTCGTGCGATCCTTGAAGAATCACGTGCTGAGCAGCGCGCCGAAGTTGTCGGCAATCTGACCGAAGGTCAGGAAGTTGACGGTGTCGTCAAGAACATCACTGAATACGGTGCGTTTGTTGACTTGGGCGGCGTTGACGGTCTGTTGCACGTCACTGATATGGCATGGCGCCGGGTTAACCATCCGTCGGAAATTCTGGCGATTGGCGAAACCATCAAGGTCCAGGTTATTAAGATCAACAAAGAGACGCATCGCATCTCTTTGGGTATGAAGCAGCTGCAGGACGATCCTTGGGATCTGGTTGCTGGCAAATATCCTCTGGAATCTGTGCACATGGGTCGCGTGACCAACATCACGGATTACGGCGCATTTGTTGAACTGGAAGCTGGCGTTGAAGGCTTGGTCCATGTCTCAGAAATGTCCTGGACCAAAAAGAACGTTCACCCGGGCAAGATCGTATCTACCTCTCAAGAGGTTGAGGTCATGGTGCTGGAGATTGACGGCGCGAAACGCCGCGTATCTCTTGGCTTGAAACAGACCATGCGTAACCCATGGGAAGTGTTTGCAGAAACGCACCCTGAGGGCAAAGAAGTTGAAGGCGAAGTCAAAAACATCACCGAGTTTGGTTTGTTTGTTGGTCTCGACGGCGACATCGACGGCATGGTCCACCTTAGCGATCTGAGCTGGGACGAACGTGGCGAAGACGCGATCCAATCCTACCACAAGGGCGATATCGTTCAGGCGGTTGTCTCCGAAGTGGATGTGGAAAAAGAACGCATCTCGCTGTCGATCAAAGGTCTGGGTGGTGACAAGTTTGCAGAAGCAGTTGGCGGCGTGAAACGCGGCTCAATTGTGACGGTAACAGTGACGTCGATCGAAGACGGTGGAATCGAAGCGGAATATGAGGGCATGAAATCCTTCATCCGCCGCTCTGATCTGTCCCGTGATCGAGCCGAACAACGCCCCGAGCGGTTTAGCGTCGGAGACAAGGTTGATGTTCGCATCACCAATGTTGACGCCAAGACTCGCCGTTTGGGTGTGTCGATCAAAGCCCGCGAGATTGCCGAAGAAAAAGAGGCGGTACAACAGTACGGCAGCTCGGATTCCGGTGCATCTTTGGGTGACATTCTGGGTGCGGCGCTCAAGGTCGACGAATAAACTTTTCGGCTGATTTGAAATGACCAGACGGCTCCGCATGTGATGTGCGGGGCCGTCTTCTTTTGCGAATCGCTTGCCTAGAAATTATTAATGCCGCACTGCAGCAGCGAACAATTTACCTCGGGGATGGCAGTTTGTTGCCATGACAAGACGAAATCGGACCATAAATCACCTGTATAAGGCATTATTTTTGCTACGTTATCGTGCTTATTGTTTCCGCAGCGCAGGTTTGATCTTATAGTTCATGCAAGTTCGTAACGATAAAGAAACTTGACCTCTGGGGGGCTAACCGATGATCCGGTCGGAATTGATTCAGAAAATAGCAGATGACAATCCACATCTGTATCAGCGAGATGTTGAACGGATTGTGAACACAATTTTTGATGAGATCACAAACGCCATGGCGCGCGGTGATCGGGTCGAACTGCGTGGCTTTGGCGCATTTTCCGTGAAAAAACGAGACTCTCGCGTTGGACGCAACCCGCGGACGGGCGAAACGGTTCAGGTGCAGGAAAAGCATGTACCATTCTTCAAAACCGGTAAGTTGCTGCGCGACCGCCTAAACGGAAAGTAAGATCGTCATGCGCTATATTCGCTATGCGTTTTTGGCGACGCTGGGCATTGTGCTGATTTGCTTAGCGCTGGCCAACCTGTCTCCGGTTACACTTAGTTCTTTGCCAGAGGGCCTTCCGGATCCTTTAAGGTTGAGAGGCAGCATCCAGTTGCCGCTCTTTGTGGTCATCCTTGGCAGTATCGTTGCCGGGCTGATGATTGGGTTTTTCTGGGAATGGATGCGGGAACATAAACATCGCGCCGTCGCGACGCGGAAAACCCGGGAAGTCCACAAGCTGGAACGGGAAGTGACCAAACTGAAGGGTGAAAAACATGAAGGCAAAGACGAAGTTCTGGCCCTTTTGGAATAAGCCGACTGATCACTATTGACCAAAGGCTTAGACGATGACCTTGGATATCCGTGTCAAACTTTGCGGTTTAACGGCGCTCTCTGATATTGATGTGGCAGTTGCGGCAGGTGCCGCCTATGTGGGATTCGTGTTCTTCCCAAAATCGCCACGCCATTTGGATGTGGCCCGCGCGGCGGCGATGTCTGCAGCTGTTCCCGCGGGGATATGTAAAGTTGGCCTTATCGTAGACGCCGATGATGCGATGCTGGATTTGGTGACGTCTGCAGTGCCGCTGGACATGTTGCAATTGCACGGCTCCGAAACACCAGACCGGGTGCGGGCCATCAAGGCCCGTTACGGCTTGCCGGTGATGAAGGCTGTCGGTGTGGCCACATCAAGTGACCTTGTCGCGCTTGATACCTATTGCCGGGTCGCCGATCAGGTCTTGGTAGATGCCAAGCCCCCCAAAGATGCGCAATTGCCCGGCGGCAACGGGCTTGCCTTTGACTGGCAACTGATCGCCGGGCGGCGCTGGCCCGTGCCCTGGATGCTCGCGGGTGGATTGACACCGGACAATGTGGCCGAAGCGGTGCGCCTGACGGGCGCGCGGCAGGTCGACGTGAGTTCAGGCATAGAAAGCGCGCCGGGCGTAAAGGATCCTGACCTGATGCGGGCTTTTGTGGCCGCCGCAAAAGTCGCATGAACGTCCTCTTTCGCGATGCTTCGTTGGCAGACGTGCCAGAAATTGTGGCGCTTTTGCGGGATGACACTCTCGGCAATCAACGGGAAGGTTCTGACCTGTCGCAGTATCAGGAAGCATTTCGGCGTATGCAGGGCGAAGGCAACAACACCTTGGTTGTCGGGGAACTGGCAGGTCGGATCATCGCAACTTACCAACTGACAATCATCAGCGGTTTGTCCCTTAGGGCTGCGCGGCGCGCCCAGATCGAAAGTGTCCGTGTGGCGGGCGATGTGCGGGGCCTGAAGATAGGGGAGGCGATGATTTCAGATGCCGAAATGCGGGCGCGAGCAGTCGGGTGTGGTCTGTTGCAACTGACAATGAACAAGACCCGCAAAGAAAGTGCCCGCTTCTATGAACGCCTTGGCTTTACCCCCTCGCACATCGGGTATAAACGCGATCTGACCTGATTGCGGAGGCCGATATGGCAAATGATCTGATTCATTCATGACTGGCCCGGACGAAAACGGCCGGTTTGGTGATTTCGGTGGCCGGTTTGTGTCCGAGACATTAATGCCGCTGATCCTTAGCCTTGAGGAGGAATATGAAAAGGCCAAAACCGACGATGGTTTCTGGGCGGAAATGCAGGATTTGTGGACTCACTATGTGGGTCGCCCAAGCCCATTATATCATGCTGAGCGGCTGACCGAACATCTGGGTGGCGCAAAAATCTACATGAAGCGGGATGAGCTGAATCATACCGGCGCGCACAAGATCAACAATGTGCTGGGCCAGATCATTTTGGCCCGCCGAATGGGAAAGACACGCATTATTGCAGAAACAGGAGCGGGCCAGCACGGCGTTGCAACCGCAACGGTCTGTGCGAAATTCGGTCTGAAATGCATAGTCTACATGGGTGCGCATGATGTTGAGCGTCAGGCGCCAAACGTATTCCGCATGCGCCTGTTGGGGGCCGAAGTTGTGTCGGTAACCTCGGGACGTGGTACACTGAAAGACGCAATGAACGATGCGTTGCGGGACTGGGTCACAAATGTGCGCGATACGTTCTACTGCATCGGTACCGTTGCAGGTCCACACCCTTATCCGGCCATGGTCCGTGACTTTCAGTCGATTATCGGCAAAGAAGTACGCGAGCAGATGACGGCTGCCGAAGGGCGATTTCCAGATACTCTGATTGCTGCGATCGGTGGCGGATCCAACGCAATGGGCCTGTTCTACCCGTTTCTCGATGACAAAGATGTCAACATCATTGGGGTCGAAGCAGGTGGCAAGGGAGTGAATGCAAAGATGGAGCATTGCGCATCCCTGACGGGGGGCCGCCCCGGCGTTCTACATGGCAACCGCACTTATCTGCTGCAGGATGATGATGGGCAGATATTGGAAGGGTTTTCGATCTCGGCAGGGCTTGATTACCCTGGTATTGGGCCAGAACACGCGTGGCTTCACGAAATCGGCCGCGCACAATATGTCTCGATCACGGACGTTGAGGCGCTGGAGGCCTTCCAGTTGTCCTGCACGCTTGAAGGGATCATTCCGGCGCTCGAACCGAGCCATGCGCTGGCCCATGTGATGAAGATAGCGCCTGGATTACCAAAGGACCATCTGATCTGCATGAACATGTGTGGCCGTGGCGATAAGGACATCTTCACCGTTGCAAAGGCGCTTGGAATTGAAATCGATGTGGGGCAGTAGGCCTGATGTCGTCGTCTGAAACGGCGGGTGCCGTTCTTCTGGTCCGACGGAAAACGATGTAATTTTCGACAGCAATTAAAGGTGACTGGCGACAGACAGGTTATGGTTTAGGAAGCGCGTGTTGTTTCAGAATATCCAACGCCACGATACTCAGCGCCCTTCTGTGGGTTGCAACAAGGTTCACTTTTGGAGCACAGCCTTCATCGTGGGCTTGCAGAAACCTTGACGCGCACAGACACCAGCTGTCACCGTCTTTGAGGCCCGCAAAACCAAACTCCGGGCGCGATGTGCTTAGGTCATTGCCGACATATTTAGAGTAGGCGAGAAATTCTGCCGTCATCACCGCACACACAGTGTGTGAGCCCTGATCCTCTGCACAGGTGTTGCAGTGACCATCCCGAAAAAAACCGGTCATTGGCTCAGAGCTGCAAAGCAGCAAGGGGCCGCCCAATACGTTGATTTTGTCGTCAGGTTGCATAGCGTCCTCTAAAGGCTGTCCGCGATAGCGCGAAAGATGGCAATGTTCTCGTCCGTGACCCCGGCATCGCGAAATCGACGGTCCGCGGCGTTAGTGGCAATTACCATGCCCTTTCCCTGGTTAATATATAAGTATTGGCCATAAATCCCACGCCCCATAAATTCTCCGGCCGATGCGCCCTGTGGAATCCACCACTGGTAACCATAACCAAGCTTGCCCGGCGCGGTCGGTGCGCTGGGGATCGTTGATGCCGCTACCCAATCGGGCGGAACAATCTGTTGCCCATCATAGGCCCCGTTTTGAAGAAACATCTGCCCAAAGCGGGCATAATCGCGGGTGGTTAGATTAAGTCCGCCCAGCACAAAGGCCACCCCCGCGCCATCCGAGATATAATAGGGGGTCTGTTCAAGCCCAAGGGGTGCAATAATTTTTTCCGATAGCAAATCCGGAATAGAGCGCCCAGTTGCACCGCGCACGACCATGCTCACAATATGTGTATCAATCGAAACATATTGCCATTGCACCCCGGGGGCGATGAAGGTTTCGCTCAACCCGGCCGCAAAATCATCCATTTTGCCACCCAGCGCCAGCACCCGGCCCATGCGGTTGATATCGGAATTGAAGTCCAGATAATCTTCGTCAAATGTAACGCCGCTTGTCATGTTCAGGACGTCGCGGAGGGTTGTGCCATCATAGGCCCCGCCAATCAGTACGGGCACGTATTTCGTCACCGGGTCGTCAAGCGAGGAGATTGCCCCCTCGCTCACCAGTACTCCGAAAAGCGCAGATAAAAAACTCTTGGCGACGGACCATGAAATCCGCAGATCCTGCGCGCTCGTGCCAAGATAGTATTCCTCAAAGATGATCTGTCCGTCTTTGAGCACCACAAGCGCCGTCACGTCGCGATCTTCGATCCATTTGCCGACCTGGGCTGGCAAGGTTGTATCCGGCCCATAAGGCAGGTCAGTTGTTGCGCGGCCGCCTCGCGACACGTCCACCGACAAAAATGCATCGTTCATGTGGCTGAAGTTGCTTATGATCTTGTCTTCGGAAAACAGCGAATTCACCGCCAGAAGCCGCATGATTTCTTCGCGTTTCCAGACGCCCATGACGACGATCGCGAGGATGAGAGCCACTAAGAGGCGGCCAAGCCATTTTCCGAATGTACGCATGAAATGCCCTTTTCTCGGGGTAAAAGATCATGGCGCTCTGCTACGCGCAATCCTTTGATTGTGAGGAATTATCCGGCTGGCCCATCCCAGCGTACCCAGCGACCATGGTAATCCGCCCGTCCCAGTAAAATCGTCTGATCGCCGGGCCAGACTCGCAGGGTCAACGCGGCACCATTTGGAACTGCGTCACTTTCAAGTGCGAGCCACGCCAATGGGTTGTCAGGCGTTGCGCGCGCGCCCGCCGCTTCGATAGTTCTGGTGCCACGTAGTGTCACCTCGGGCGGAAAATATTGCCAAGCGATGGTGTGATAAATCAGGTGCAAGTGGCCCGCAGGGACCGACGGCAGACGCTGCTCAAGCCAGTCAATTGCATCGCCTCGATCCACCGGTGCATCCTGCGTTGCGATGGCCGCCAGGGTGAGTTCGGCCCGATGTGGCTGGTCAGGCCAAAGATAGGCAAAAAGGCGAAGCGCATGATCCGGTTTCCTGCTTTCCAACGGGTTCAAGTCAACCCCGCGCCGATCTGTCACTCTGAACCGCGCGCGGGCAGGGAGGGTGCCTGACCAATCGGGGCGTAGGGTTAAGGGGGCATTGGCGGGGCCGAGCTTGCCCGCGCTTGTGTGCAACGCGAATTGATCCCACATGAGATTCAGACCGGCACTTGCCCCCAGTTCCGAGACAATGAACGGTAAGTCATATCGGCCAGCCAACCAATGGCCGGTCGCAATCAGAGCGGCGCTGCGGCGCACCTCGTTGGTTTGTGGGGGGCTTTGAACCCAGTCCAGCAGAAATAATTCGTGATGGTTCAGCGCCGCTAGAACCGCTACGCCCAACTGATCATCACTGACATGATTGGGCGGGTATGCAGCTGTTAGTTCAGGCGCGCGTTCTAACAAGATCAGTGCATGCAGTCCGCCGGCAATGCGCAAAGGCAAAGAGGCGCCGTTTGGACCAAGGTCCGGGGCCGGCCAATTTGTGCAAACCTTTCCGATTGTGCTTTCGGCAGGCCAGATCCGTGCCAACAATCGCAATAATTGGCCCATGAAAGGAGAGCCGAGTGTCTCGCAGGACCGCGCCTGACTGAGGAAAGCCTCAGCCAGAGTCATCGGAAGCGATCAGCCAATTTCTGCAATGCTGACCGGGTGTCGCGTTCAGGTTCGGGTGCTGGTGGCTCTTTCTTCTGATCAGCGGCCACGGTTTTGGTGGTGCTTGAACGAGGTGGGGTAACGCGCAACGCAACGGCGTTCATGAACCGGCCGTCGTCACCTGCCGCCAGATAGGCCGCCCCGTCCGAGATGCCGCTTATGACGTCCTCAAGCCAATCCTGATCAGCCTTGGCAAAATCGTGCAGGACGTAGGAGGGCACACGATCTTTGTGCCCGGGGTGGCCAACACCCAGACGTACTCTGCCGTAGGTGTCACCGATATGAGCGTGAAGAGATCGAAGCCCGTTATGGCCGGCATGACCTCCGGATTTCTTGGCCCGTACCTTGCCGGGAGCCAGATCAATTTCGTCGTGCAGAACTGTCACCTCTGACGGGCTCAGCTTGTAAAACCGCATTGCTTCGCCCACGGACTGGCCAGAATTGTTCATGAACGTTTCGGGTTTGAGCAGGACAACCCTGTCGCTGCCAAAACGACCTTCACTGATCACGCCCTGAAACTTTGATTTCCAGGGGCCAAAGCCATGATCTGCAGCGATCCGGTTCACGGCCATGTAACCGATATTGTGCCGGTGTCCCGCAAATTTGGGGCCGGGATTTCCCAGGCCAACAATCAGGCGCATCTCATTCTCCTGCGTCGCGTTGTTCTGGGTTTAACAGGGCCGGTGCCAAAACGAAATACGGGGCCCGCAGGCCCCGCAATCTTATCACTTAAACGGAAAGCATGGATCAATCGTCGGATTGCTCGGTTGCTTCCACTGCATCTGCAGCCACTTCTTCGCCTTCATCTTCTTCCTCATTGTCGGAAGAGCGCAGGCCGGATGGGGCCGAAATATTGGCAATCACGAAGTCACGATCAATTGTCGTTTTCGCGCCTGCGGGAAGCTGGATCGCCGAAATGGTGATCGTGTCGCCGACTTCCAGACCGGTCAAATCAGCAGTCAGGCTTTCAGGGATGTCACCCGCAGTCACTTTCAACTCAACCTCGGGACGTACAACTGTCAGAACGCCGCCACGTTTCAGGCCGGGGCATTCTTCTTCGTTGATGAAATCGACGTGAATGAACAGGTTGATCTTGGTTGTGCGCTTAAGGCGCATCAGGTCTAGATGTGTCGGCAGGTCTTTGACCACATCGCGCTGCACGTTCCGGCAGATCACACGCACGTCATCGTGCCCGTCCATTTTCAGGTTGAGCAGGGTCGACAGAAACCGTCCTTGCTTCAGCCGCTTGAAAAGGGCGTTAAAAGGAACGTTGATTGCTACGGGGTCTTCACCGCCGCCATAAACGATTCCAGGAACCATGCCATCGCGGCGTGCCTGACGAGCGGCGCCCTTGCCTGTCCCCGTGCGTTCCTGAACTTCAAAGTCTGGGATTGCTCCAGCCATGTTATTCTCCAAAGATGTAAGGGCGGGACTCCTCCAAGGCTGTAGTCCCGCGTGAAGTCGCGCGTATAGACCTCTTTTGCGGCCTTGAAAAGAGGGCCAGTTGGTCTTTTTATCTGCTGTTAGACTGGGGCCTTTGACAGCGGGCTGGTCACCTGACCAATCGATCCTGCCCAAGCCCGCGGGATCGTGCAATTCGGGGCGTCAGGGACCAACAAAACTGGCCAAATGTCCACCTGCCTGTAGAACCCTGTCATAAAGTTCAAACTCGCGCGCGCGGGCAGTGCGCAGTTTGGCCTCGACCGCAGGATCCAACTGAGCGCTGGTATTGGGTGAGACGTTTTGCAGCTTTAGGACAACTTCTTTTTCGAACCGATCATTCAGAAAACTGCGAAATTGTTGTTGGTCTTCATAGGCAAACAAATGATGGACCAAAACCTGACCATCTTTCTTCAGATTGCCCGATGTCAGCATCTTGTATTGGTTGCCGATTCTGGCGAAATCGGGTGGATCATCCGAAATAACCGCCACCACAAACTCGTCAAAGCTACAGCCATGAGTGCCTCGCGGTGTGTTTTTCTGACGTGGGCCATTCCTGTATCTGTACCAGCTTCGGATCTGTTCGATCGGGTCACGCATCACCGCTAAACGTTCGGGGATCAGATCGAAGGTTTGCAGCAAGAACGGTGCGATTCTCGTATGAAAGCGTTGTGCATTCATGTGTTTGCGCTGTTTTGAGAAAACGATGTCGGCGCGCGGTTTCAGTGCCATTTCGACAGCTGTTGTCCCGGTCTTGGGGACGGCAAGAAAGGCCAACTTCAGGTCGGAAAAGATCAACATGATGCAGTTCTAGCGCGCAGGTGTCAGTCTTGCCAGCGCCCTTCGAAATCCACAGGGATCAGCAGGTCGTTGCGACTTAGGTTTTTAACGTCGCGTTGGCCGACCAGCGCCATGGTTGTGTCGAGTTCCTTATGAATCACTTCAAGTGCTTTTTGAACGCCTTCCTGCCCCATGGCGCCCAAGCCATAAACAAAGGCGCGTCCGATATAGGTACCGGTGGCGCCCATCGCCAATGCTTTCAGCACGTCCTGACCGGACCGGATGCCGCTATCAAGATGCACCTCGATTTTGTCACCTACCGCATCAAGGATCGACGGCAGCATGCGGATCGAACTCAATGCACCGTCCAATTGCCGACCGCCGTGATTGGAAACCACAATCGCATCAGCTCCGACCTTGGCGGCCATTTTGGCGTCTTCGACGTCCAGAACGCCTTTTAAGATAACCTTTCCATCCCACATCGAGATCAGTTGTTCGATGCGCTTCCAGTTCAGAGACGGGTCAAATGCCTCGCCGATCCAGCTTGAAAGCGACGAGGGGTCTGTCACGCCCGTTGCGTGTCCGACAATGTTGCCAAAAAAGCGGCGCTTTGTGCCCAGCATCCCCAGACCCCAATGAACCTTGGTCATCATGTCGACGATTGAGCCGGGCGTCAGTTTGGGCGGGGCGGAAAGCCCGTTTTTAATGTCCTTGTGCCGCTGCCCCATAATCTGCAGGTCGACTGTAATCACCAGCGCAGAACATCCCGCGTCTTTGGCCCGTCCAATCAGGCGGCCCATGAAATCATCGTCTTTTAGTGTGTAAACCTGAAACCAGAACGGCTTGGTGGTATTTTCGGCCACATCCTCGATCGAGCAGATCGACATTGTTGACAGGGTAAAGGGAACGCCAAAGGCCTCTGCTGCGCGGGCAGCTTTGATCTCACCATCGGCATTTTGCATGCCGGTCAGCCCAACCGGAGCGAGCGCAACAGGCATAGCGACGTCTTGCCCGACCATCTGGCCTGCTGTGGTTCGACCTGTCATGTCGACGGCAATACGTTGACGCAGTCTGATCTGATCAAAGTCTGAAGTGTTATCGCGAAAGGTCTGCTCGGTCCAACTGCCGGATTCGGCATAGTCGTAAAACATCCGTGGGACGCGGCGTTTATAGGCGCGCTTAAGATCGTCGATGTTGGTGATGGCGGGCATGGCTGAGGACCTTTGGATCGTATTGGTAAAGGATCATTACCAATTCCCGAAGTTTTAAGCAACGTGGCATATTATCAACTCTTGAAAAGAACTATATCACTCTATATAGTACGATATAGCACTATAAACTACACAGGAGGAATTGATATGACCCTTTCCCGACGCAAGGTCATTGCACTGATCGGTGGCGGCACTGTACTGGCTGCCTCCGCAGGCGCAGCCGGTTTTCTGACGACACGGACCCCGTACAAAGCACTCGCCCCATGGGACGCGGCAGGTCAGTATGATGATGCACGAATGCGGGCGTTGTCTTTTGCTTTGCTGGCCCCGAACCCACATAATCTCCAACCTTGGCTGGTAGAGTTTGAGGCCAGCGACGCGCTGATCCTGCACCATGATCCGAACCGGCATCTCCCGCACACGGACCCGTTTGACCGGCAAATCACCATCGGACTGGGCTGTTTTCTCGAGCAGATGGTGATCGCGGCTTCGGCTGACGGTTATGACGTCGATCTCTCGCTATATCCTGACGGTGAAGATGGGCCCATCGCCCACGCGGGGTTCCGGACCGGTGCGCAGATAGACCCGCTTGCTGAGCACATCTTGAACCGGCGATCCTGTAAGGAACCGTTCGCGGATGATCTGGTCGAGGCGGAAAAGGCAGACGCTCTCGCGCCCTATGCCAATATCATCACTGATACGCCTGCTGTGGCAGAAGTGCGAGATTTGACATTGGCGGCCTGGAGAACTGAGGCTTTCACACCCCGCACGATGCAAGAAAGCGTCGATCTGATGCGTTTTGGCAAATCCGAAATCAACGCGGCCCCTGACGGAATCGATCTTGGTGGTCCGTTTCTGGAAAGTCTGATGCTTGCCGGTGTTCTAAGCCGTGAGGTTCAGTCGGATCCCACCAGCACTGGATTCGCCCAAGGCGTCGCCATTTATGACAAGATGCTGACTGCGACACCTGCCTATGCAGTGCTGACATCTGAGGGCAATTCGCGCACTGATCAGATCATCGCTGGCCGACGCTGGCTGCGGCTGAATCTCGCGACGACTGCGCTGGGTCTGTCCTTGCATCCGGTCAGTCAGGCCTTGCAGGAATACCCGGAAATGGCGGTGCATTATGCGCGGGCGCATGAATTGCTGGCCCGAGACGGACAGACAGTTCAAATGCTAGGCCGTCTGGGGTACGGTCCTGATGTGGCGGCCACGCCGCGCTGGCCGCTGGAGGCGAAATTGATTGACGGATAAGACTGAATCCGCGCTGTTTTTTGGCGTCTTCCTCGAAATTGGGATCATCGAACAGCTTAGCCGAACCTTGTTAGAGGCGCGACTGCCAGATGGGCTGATAGCGCCACACTTTGCAGTGCTTAATCATCTCACTCGGGTGGCAGACGGTCGCACGCCGGTCGAAATGGCGCGGGCCTTTCAGGTGCCTAAAACCTCTATGACGCACACCGTCTCGGTGCTCGAAAGCCGCGGCTACGTTGATGTGCGCCCAAATCCCAACGACGGACGCAGCAAATGTGTCTGGCTGACCGAAAAAGGACGCAGCGCCCGCGAAGACATCATCGCGGCGATGAGCCCGGATATTGAGATACTCGCCAAGGGGTTTAACCCATCAAAGCTGCGCGATGTCCTGCCTGTGTTGACCGAACTGCGCCAGTTTTTGGATAATCATCGCAATGCGGAACCACCACGGGACCGACTCCTGTGAGAGTTTTGTCGCGCCGCTGAAACGCTGGCTGGATCAATCAGGCCGAATGAGCCCCGTCCGACAGAGTTTTGACAAAGGCCAGTACATCCGCAGGCGCATCACCGGCGCCGATCTTGGCCACAATCGCTGATCCAACAACAGCCCCATCAGCGACGGATGCGATGGCGCGTGATTTTTCAGGGGTATTGACTCCAAATCCCACAATGACCGGCAAGTCCGTAGATGACTTGATCCGCGCGACCTCGGGGCCAACATCTTGTGCCGATGCTTCGGCAGCACCTGTGATCCCGGTGATTGAGACGTAATAAACAAAACCCGAGGTATTTTGCAGCACGCGGGGCAGGCGGGCATCATCTGTGGTTGGCGTGGCCAGACGGATAAAGTTCAACCCTGCCGCCTGGGCCGGAATGCACAGTTCCGCATCTTCCTCTGGTGGCAGATCGACAACGATTAGCCCGTCGATGCCTGAGGTTTTTGCGTCAATCAGAAATTTCTGCACGCCCCGGTTGTGGATTGGATTGTAGTAGCCCATCAGGACAATTGGCGTGGTGTCGTCCTGCTCGCGAAACGCCGCAGCCAGATCCAGCGTTTTTTGCAGGGTCATGCCAGCGTCGAGTGCGCGTCGTCCGGCCAGCTGAATGGTTGGGCCGTCGGCCATCGGATCGGTGAACGGCAGGCCCAGTTCGATGATGTCAACTCCGGCTGCGGGCAAGCCACACACAATTTCCAGCGACGTTGCGTAATCAGGGTCACCTGCCATCACATAAGAGACAAATGCCTTCTTACCGGCGGCAGAGAGTTCAGCAAATTTTGCGTCGATGCGGGTCATGTCAGGGCCTTTTGAAACAGTCAGACCCAAATGCCGAAAGTCAGGGCGGAAATCAATGGGTCATCGGCACCGAGCCTGTGCTTGCACCCATGCATGACCCACACTAGAAGCGGGCCAACTGTATCTACGGAGGCCACTATGGGCTTTAAAATGGGAATTGTGGGACTGCCGAATGTTGGCAAGTCCACATTGTTCAATGCACTGACCCGAACGGCCTTAGCACAGGCGGCCAACTTCCCGTTTTGCACGATCGAGCCCAACGTGGGTGAGGTGGCGGTGCCTGATGCGCGGCTGGACCAATTGGCCGCTATTGCCAGCTCCAAGCAGATCATCCCGACGCGGATGACCTTTGTGGACATTGCCGGATTGGTCAAAGGCGCCTCAAAAGGCGAGGGGCTGGGCAATCAGTTTCTGGCCAACATTCGCGAAGTCGATGCAATTGCCCATGTGCTGCGCTGTTTTGAAGACGGCGATGTAACTCATGTCGACGGGCGCGTTAATCCGGTGTCGGATGCCGAAACCGTCGAAACTGAACTGATGCTGGCGGACATTGAGAGCATCGAAAAACGCCTGCAAGGACTGGTGCGTAAAGTTCGGGGCGGCGACAAAGAGGCTGTGTTGCAGGAACGTCTGCTGAAATCTGCGCTAAACGTGCTGGAAGACGGCCAGCCTGCCCGAATTGTCGACGTTGACGCCGAAGACATTAAGGCATGGAAAATGCTGCAATTGCTGACGTCAAAACCGGTCTTGTATGTTTGCAACGTGGGTGAAGCCGAGGCTGCATCAGGGAACGCCCATTCAACGGCAGTTGCTGGGATGGCTGCCGCGCAGGGCAACGCGCATGTGATCATCTCTGCCCAGATCGAAGAAGAGATCAGCCAGCTCGAGCCCGACGAGGCCGAAATGTTCCTGACCGAAATGGGCTTGGCTGAAGCAGGCCTCGACCGGTTGATCCGAGCCGGATATGAGCTGCTGCATCTCGAAACCTACTTTACCGTTGGACCAAAAGAAGCACGCGCATGGACCATTCGTCAGGGTACATCAGCACCTCAGGCCGCCGGCGTGATTCACGGCGATTTTGAAAAAGGGTTTATCCGGGCAGAGACCATTGCATTTGACGATTTTGTGGCACTTGGCGGAGAACAGCCGGCCAAAGAAGCTGGCAAGATGCGTGCTGAGGGCAAGACATATACCGTCAAAGACGGCGACGTGTTGCATTTCCTGTTCAACACCTAGGGCCCCTCCAGAACGGGGGCGCCGCTTTGGGCGGCAGTCAGCATACGAGACGTCCATGTTGGCCTACAGGTCGTTGTAGCTGCAGGGTTAGTATGTCTAGCCTTCGGCGTGCGCAAAGTGGGCGATGATCAGAGGCCGTCGGTCTCTAGAAAAATGGCCAAAGGCACCTAAAATCACGGCGGGAAGAAACGACGCTGTATCTCAGGTTCAGACTAACCAAACGGCTTCAAGACATTCCGCTCCGCTGGGTGGAAAGTAATTGCGTCCCTCTAGTTCATGCCAGTGATCCAGCGTGCTGAATCGAAGTTGCGAAAGACAAGAAACTTGGTCATGCTATCAATGATAGGAAGACCAATGGCAGCGACAGGAATAATGTGTCAGCCAGCCCCCCGCGCAACGACAACTGGAAAGCAAACTGGGTAAAGAAACATGAGATATGAACGACCAGAGACACTCGCGGATGCTTCTTCCTTGCTCAGCAAGGAAAAGGGATTGTCTCGCATTCTGGCAGGCGGCACCGATGTCTTGGTGCAGATGAAATCGGAGATGGTGGAACCTGACCTGCTTGTTGACCTGAAACACATTGACGGCATGTGCAGCATTGTTCGCGAAAACGGCGGGTACCGCATCGGAGCAGCAGTTTCCGGCGCTCAATTGGGTGAGCATGAAGGCGTGCGCACGCTGTGGCCAGGCGTTGTTGAGGGGTTGGAACTCATTGGATCAACTCAGGTTCAGGGCCGCGCGACCATGGCCGGCAATCTGTGTAATGGCTCGCCCGCTGCTGACAGTGTGCCAGCGCTTTTTGCAGCTGATGCTCAGGTGCGAATTCATGGCGTCAACGGCGTTCGCGATAGTTCAATTCTTGACGTTCCTGAAGGTCCCGGTCGTACCTCTCTGGCCAAAGGCGACATCATCACATCGATCTTTCTGGCAGCGCGACCACAATACGCGTCAGATGCCTATTTGCGCTTTATCCCAAGGACCGAGATGGACATCGCGGTTGCCGCAGCTGGCGTAAACCTTGAACTGGACCACAATGGGATCTGCAAAGACGCGCGGGTCGCGCTGGGCGCCGTTGCGCCGACAGTGTTGCTGGTTCCGGATGCAGGCAAGGCTTTGGTTGGGTCACAGTTGGACAACAGAGCCCTTGGTGCCATGGTGCTGGCTGTCGAGGCCGCATGCGCTCCGATCACAGATAAACGCGGAACCATCGAGTTTCGCACCAAAACGGCAGGGGTGCTTGCCAAACGGGCGGCTCTGATTGCCTATGCGCGGGCCGGAGGTAAAACATGAGAAATCTACATATTTCCACAACCATCAATGGTGATGATAAAGAGTTCATTTGCGGTCCAGATGAAACGCTTCTTGATGTGCTGCGGGATCGCCTCGGGCTCACGGGGGCCAAAGAAGGGTGCGGCACAGGCGATTGTGGCGCGTGCAGCGTCATGCTGAATGGCCGATTGGTCTGTTCTTGCCTTGTGCTCGGCGCTGAGGCGGAAGCGGCCCAAATCGAGACCATCGAAGGTATGGCGGATGGCGAAAATCTGCACATATTGCAACGTGTGTTTATCGAAAAGGCCGCGCTTCAGTGTGGAATCTGCACGCCCGGCATTCTGATTGCAGCGCGCGCTCTGTTGGCAAAGAACCCCGACCCATCGGAAACAGAAATCAGGTACTGGTTGGC
>RCNE010000605.1_pt1 | contig 19277 bp, 17 predicted proteins | sample 2041361 | NCBI WGS metagenome assembly RCNE01 (sample SAMN09708229, study PRJNA481090) | Marine sediment metagenome, whole genome shotgun sequencing project.
ACTACGACGGTACCACGTGGACCAAGCTCACCGGCTGGAATGCCGAAAGCCTGACCGGCTGGCCCGGGGGACTGGCGGCCGATTTTCAGGGCAAGGGTTTATGGACCTATGACGGTTCTGTGTGGACCAAGCTCTCCAACTGGGATGCCGACGGAGTTGCTGGTGTTGCCGGTGGGCTGATGGCGGATTTCGGCACCATCGGCAAGGGCCTCTACTTTTACGACGGTACCTCTTGGACCAAACTCACCGGTTGGGATGCGGATGGTATGTCGGATTGTGACCTGAATTAACACCTCAACGCGGGTGCGGTGTTTTTCACGCCGCATCCGCCATCATAACCCTGGGTAATATCGTTTCGCTTCGATCACTGGCCCAGTAATCGATCTCTGAATCGTTTACAATGTGATTAAATTGAACCCTGGAAACAGGACTAAAAAGTAAAGTTGAACACGACATGAAAAAGCCGATTAAGATTCATACGATATTGTTGTATGCCGTATTCATATCGATATCTTTATCCTTCGGATGGTCATGGGCTGATATCACCTTTAAGGGAGATAAAATGTCTGCGGATCTGAACGAAGCCTTGTTGAGCAATGCCCTTGGAAAGATTATGAAGGAAAAAGGAATCTGGGTAAAAGGCGACGAATCTCTGCTCGATCACAAGGTGTCCGTTGAGTTCAAGGAACGATCCTTCAAAGAGGGTTTGCAAAAAATCTTGAGCGGTCTAAATCACAGTCTTGTCTATGACAAAAGCGACCAGGTGGTTGGTGTGTTTATCTTTGGCCGCAAAACATCCAGCCAGGCACCGGTCGCAAATGGGTCTCCCGGGATCGGCCCGAAAACCTCGTCAGAAGGGGATGCCATGCTCCCGGAGCCTGCTAAAAACAGGGATGATTCACCTTCTCCGGGAGATGATATTGAGGTCTCTGAAGAGGATCTCGAAAATCTGAAAATTGAAAAGAATGTCCCAACGCCGGGAGGCCCGGTGGAAGTCATACAGGATGAGCTTGAAGAATTAAAAGACACCGATGAAGATGCGGAGTCGCCGGGCGATTCCGTTTCCGCTACACCAGAAGAGCTTCCGAACTCCAATATGACCCATGAAGGGCCGTCGCCCGATAGCGAATAATTCGAACGTCCCTGATAAAAAGGCTCTTCAGCGAGGGCGGACATCATATACGAATTCTTGACAACCTTTCTGTCGGTACCCGAGAAGACCTCGCCAAAGTCTGCGATTACAAAGTGATAGACACTAAATCAATATCTTCCTCCTCACTTCTTTCTCCTAACTCTTCACCAAATTCGCAGTGCGAATTAATTGTTGGCGATATCATGGATGCCGGTTTGGCTGTTAACGCTTGTGAAGGGTTCGATGTCATCGTCCATCTTGCGGTAAATACCGGCGTGGCACCGTCGGTTGACAATCCTCGAAAGGATTGTGAAACGAATGTCCTGGGCACCCTGAACTATTTGGAAGCGGCTCGGCATTGCAAGGTTCCTCGATTTATCTTTGCATCTTCAGGCGCCCCTATAGGTGAGGTTGAACCGCCTATTCATGAAGAATTAGCACCCCATCCCGTATCGCCCTACGGTGCCAGTAAACTCGCTGGTGAGGGTTATTGTTCAGCCTATTACCGAACCTATGGTATTGAGACGGTTTGCCTTCGTTTTGGGAATGTATACGGCCCCCTATCTGGTCACAAAGATAGCGTTGTGGCAAAATTTATTAAGAAAGCGCTCAATAGTGAAACTCTTGAAATTTACGGCGATGGTAACCAGACAAGAGATTTTATTTATATCGATGATCTGATTGATGCCATAAAAAAAGCAGCTATCAAAAAAGTGGCAGGGGAGATTTTCCAAATCGCCACAAATAAAGAACACACGGTTAAGGAATTGGTAGAGCTTTTACGAACTGAGTTTGACCGATCTTTAAACCTGCCAATAAGCGTTAAACATGGCAATACCCGCCAGGGAGATGTCAAAAGAAATTATTCGGACAATACCAAGGCAAGAGATCAATTGGAGTGGCAACCTTCATTTTCTCTGCGTACCGGGTTGAGGCAGACGATTGACTGGTTCAAGCGGCAATGTTGAAAAATTGAGGATGAATATATACAGCGATCAGATTTACACCTGTCTTAACATCGGCTGCCCAACAAGTATTAGCCCAGGGTGGAGCAATATTGAAAAGGAAAGCCACAATCGGCAAAGAGTAGGACAATGACGATATATAACGACGGACAATACGCAGCCCTGAATGAAAATTGGCATATTGAGGATTCTGAATGGAAAGCGCGTCAGGCTCTGAAGATGTTGCGTCGGAATAACATCAGCGCGAGGACATATTGTGAAGTTGGCTGCGGCGCCGGTGAGATCTTGGTGCAGTTGGCTGCGGCCCTCCCGGCTGAGGCACAGTTTTCGGGCTATGATATTGCACCTTTGGAGTATTTCTGGGATCAGCGTTCTCGTGAGAATATAAAATTTGTCCGGTCTGACTTCACGAAAGTAGACGCCTTTTTCGATGTCCTGATGGTATTGGATGTGGTGGAACATTTGGAGAATTACTTCGAATTCCTTCGATCCATTCGTTCGAGAGCCAAATATAAGCTATTCAATATCCCGTTAGAAATTTTTGCGCTGAAGGCTCTATTCGGGCATAAATTTTTAGATTCAAGAAAACAATACGGACACATTCACTATTTCAATAAGGATATCGCCATTTCACTGCTTCAGGAACTCGGCTATGACATATTAGACTATTTTTATGCTCCCAGAGCTGTCGTAAACAGGCACAGCTCGCATATTTCAGCCGAATCCCGCTACCTAAAGCCTTTTAGGCGTTTAGGTTCAAAAATTAGCGTTGATTTGACGGCCAAACTCCTCGGTGGTTACAGCCTCTATTTACTTGCCAAATAGAAATTCATGTACGGATCAAATCGGTTCCATAAAATAGTTGGTAAAAACAAAGAGTTTAACGCCTACCTATATCGTGCTGCGTCGTCTTCATTTGTTCTGAAAATCGCCATTACGGGTGTAGGTTTCATCAGCTCGATTGTATTGGCACGTACAATGGGGGCGGTAAGTTTTGGTATATACAGCTATGTGCTGACATGGGTCATGATACTTGTGCTTTTTGCTAAGGTAGGCCTACAGAACTATTCGGTTCGATTCGTATCACAGGTAATGACCATTAAAAAATGGAGTGACCTGAAAGGTTTCGTACTTTTTTCATTCGCCTGTTCACTCATGTCGTCGTTATTGATTGCGTTGGCGATCCTTTTGTTCGCCTGGTTCAAATCGAATGCGTTAACACCAGAGCAGTTACAAACCGTCATTTGGGGGGCATTGCTCCTGATCGTCATGACCTGGCTGGATGTAGGGATGGGCATTCTGAGAGGTTTAAAACATGTTGGGCTGATGCAGGTGCCGTGGTTGTCACGGATCTTATTGTTTACCGCCTATGTTGCCGTTGTCTATCTCATATGGAATAGGCATCTTAGCGCAGATAAAGCGATGCTCATACACGTGATGGCGGCAATGATCGCCTTGATATTCAGCAAATTTATTCTATACAAAAAACTACCCTTAGACATATGGAAACCGAAAGCAAGTTATCAGGTCGGAAACTGGACGAAAGTTTCTCTGACGATGCTGTTAACATCTGCCGTTTTTCTTTTAAACCGGCGGACAGATACCGTAATGATCGGTCTTCTTTCGGGTACATATGATGCGGGTATTTATTTTGTTGCGACACGAATAGCCGAAATATCGTTATTTGGTACATTTGCCATTGATTCCGTTATCGCCCCGTTGATATCTGAATCTTATGAGAAAAAAAGTCGCGCTGAACTGCAAGAGCTTGTAACGACGGCAGCCGTATACGGATTATTAGTTTTAATCGTATTGATCCTGGTAATTTCAATTTGCTCCCCTTTCATTTTGAAAATCTATGGTGAAGAGTTTGTCGTTGCGAAACGGGCCATACAGATTTTGCTATTCGGTCAGGCCGTTAATGCATTAGCCGGTCCGGTTGGATTCTTAATGACAATGACGGGCAATCAAAAAGTGGCGGCAAAAGCGGCATCTATGTCTGCCCTGGCAAATATCTGTTTAAATTATTTGCTTATTCCAAGATATGGGATTGAAGGGGCGGCCATTGCGACAACGATATCGGCAATTATTTGGAATGTTATTTTATTCATAAAAGTAAAATCTATCCTTAATATCTCACCGGGTGTATTTGGCTTGATATCAAAAGAAAAACCTTAGTTTCATATATTTGTACAGTAGTGATATTTGTATAAAATTAAAACGTTTTAATTCGGGGAACCAATGCTAAAAAAAGTCTACAACGGTATTCAACGACGCTATCGTCTTCTTACTGGCAGCTATGCCGCAAATCTTATTTTTTTTCGAGGTGAACCGTTGTATGAAGAAGAAGCCGTTGTTCTTGAACCGGTTTTCGTTCTTTCGACTGGAAGGTGTGGAACCAATTGGCTTGCTGATGTGCTATCCCTCTCAAAGAACCTCATGGTGTATCATGAAGTTTTTCCAATATTAGTTAGACAAAGCCAGCGGTCATATCAGTCGCATCAAGACTCTATCATCCAATTTTCAGAAATCATTCGGGCTGCGCGAGATGATTTTCTAAAGAACGCGCTTTTGGCGAATCGTATTTATGTTGAAACAAATAATCGATTGACTTTTTTAGCATCAGCAATCAACCATTCGTATCCTAAGAGCAAATTTATTTTACTACACAGGCACCCTAAAGATGTCTGTCGTAGTCTTCTACGGCGTAAAGCTTATGGGGGTAGCAAATTCGATGAATTTCGCATAAAAATGCAGAATGACAATGAGTGGGAAAAACTAAACCAAATTCAAAAAATCGGATGGTTTTGGAATGAAACGTACCGAGTTTCGGAAAACTTTCTTGAAACCATCAATCAGAACAGGTGGATTCGCGTTAAAAGTGAAGAGATGTGGCAGGACCATAGAATTGTTTCTGATATCTTCCAATTTATTGGGGTAGACCCCATATCAAAGGGGCGGTATCAAAAAATTAAGAATAAAAAGGTTAACAAAGAGGTCAGAGGAATTACTCCGCATTATGGAAGTTGGTCTTTGGATCATAGAAATAGTCTAAAGGAAATGTGTTCACTTGCGGCTACGTATCATTACAAATGGTGAAGCAAATGTTGCCATTGCTTGCAGGTATGCATAACTATCTGTTATTTAAAGGTGAAAATGATATTCCGTTAACCATGATGCTGTTTTCAGACGAAACAAATCCAGGCATTTTTCAGCAAAGAGTGAGAATCTTCAGATTAGACTTTAATGGGTTCTTCGTTTCTTGAAAGGTTTAGGTGCTAGAGTGGATCATGAGCAAGTGATGCTCTTTGTAAGTAATAGAACATACCCCGCTATTAATAACACAGTTCGGTTCCAAAGGTTAACTCATTTAGCATCCAAGTACAAAAATTTATATTTTATCGGCAGAAATGATTTATGTGAAGATATATTGAGTCGTATTAAATGTAAAATAACATACACCAGACACAAAGAAAAAGTATACAAGACCATTTTTCCTCTTTGGGTGTTGTGGCATGTGAAAAAGCTTATACACAAAAATACTATTAGCGTAGTCAACACAGCATGGACGAGTAACGAGTTGATCACAGGCTATTTAATAAAAAAAGTATTTGGAATAAAATGGGTAGCCCACTTATGGGATGATCCGGAGAAGCCCTGGTTCAATATGCCTGATACTGGTTTTTATCAAAAGACATTCCTAAATTTTAAATATCAGTTGCTGACCCGTATTGTTAAAAAAATACTACCTGAGGCAGATCTCATCATTGCTTCGATCAATCCCCAGGTAATCGTTAAAAAATATAATGTTCAAATGACCAGGATTTTAGCCGTAACGAACGGCGCTGATCTAACTTTGGGTTATCCCACTGAAAAGCAGGGATCAGACCACAAATTTACGATCGGTTTTGTTGGTTACCTGATGAAATCCCGCTTGAGGTTGCTTCTTGAGGCAACTCACTTGTTATCAATAGTTGTGCCTGATTTTAAGCTTATTCTGCTGGGCCCGTATTTTGATAAAAGTGATATCGTCTGGATTGAAGAAGAACTAAATAAATTGTCAATTTCCAATCAGGTTGAAATTAAACCGGGTATTCATGATCATAATAATGTCTTGCAGCAACTCGCTTCAGTTGATGTTTGTGTCTGCCCATATCCGGATACTTTTGATATCAGCGCCACATATCCTATAAAGCTTTTTGAATACATGGCCCTGGGGAAACCGATTGTTGTCACAAGAATGTGGGGCACATCTCAAGTTATTGATGATGGCAAGAATGGAATTTTAGTGGATCCCGACGACCCTCAAGATATGGCCGAGGCATTTATAAGGCTGCATGATGATGAAGATTTAAGAAATAGAATATCTGCAGGCGCCATTGAGCAAATAAAAAACTTCAGCTGGCAAAAGATAAATAATGAAATCTCAACGGCTATTGATGCACTGGTTTAGTCCCGATTTGGTTACGTAAGGGTAGAAAAATCATTGTTTAAGATTGAAACAATCGTCGGTTATCTGACAATTATCTCTTTAACCGTATCGCTAGGTTTAAATGTCTATTATGGCGGTATGAGGTGGCGAATATACCCGGTAGATTTTTTTTTGTTGAGCTTATACATCCTTTGGGCGGCAAAAATATGCTTTCATATGGGTCCATCCAGTTCCAAGGGGGAAGTTTTTCAATTCAACGGTATTGATTTGGCAATACTGGCTTTCTACATCTGGGTCGTCATAACAAGTTTAAAGGGAATCAACGCTCTTACCAGTGCCAATGCGATGGTTTCTTATTTAAGAGGGTTGCTGTTTTATTTCTATTTTCGAGCAAACTTTTTCAAGGAAATAAGAATTAATCGATTGGTCAACGTAATGACTTGGCTAGTATTGCTCGAAAGCACAATAGCTTTGATTCAGGTGATGACACAATCACGATTCGGTTCTCTTAATGATTATTTTGGAGAAACCATTCATTATGAGTACGCGAATACCCATATTAGAATACTTCATACCTATATTTTAAGATCTGTTGGAACGTTCCATAATCCAAATGTCCTCGCTGATTGGCTAGTATTCATGCTGCCGGTCATCAGCATTCGTTGTATACTGAAAAATTCTAATAAAATGGAGCTGAAATATGTTTTGGCGTTGATACTTGGTGCAGCCGCATTGATCTCATCGTTTTCAAGATCCGGCTGGGCGAGTATAATGATCGCTTTTGGCGTCATCTGGCTGTTTAAATTGCGATATCCGGTACCAAATATTCTAAAATCCCCCCATAGAATTGGTATAATAGGTTTAGCGCTGTTGTTGGTAAGTCTCATCATTATTCTTATGGGCGATGATCTGATAAAATTGATAGAAATTGTACGATATCGGATTTTAGATCTTAACCTCAAGTTCCGCTCAAACTATATTGCCATGTCAAAAAGTATTATAATGCAATTTCCGATTTTCGGGGTGGGTGTCGGAAATTTCAGTAATGCCGCCATCTATGTTGATTCACTAAGCGTTACGAAAACATTTGCTGCCAGAGAACAAATATCAGGCGTGCACAACATTTTCCTTCTTGCTGCGGTTGAAACGGGCATTATCGGATGTGTCACACTTTGTGTTCTCTTTTTCCAAGTCATTCGTGGATATTGGAAATCAATTTCCTTTCTGAAATATAGGTCTCCGATCGAAGGACTTTTCCTCATTGGGTTCCTGGGTAGTTTCATTGGCGCCTTGGTCAATGCAAACTTCGAATTAACATTCTGGCATGTATCCGTCACACCTTGGGTATTTATACTTGCCGCAATCAGCTCGAGTTATCTTAATCATACAATGAACATGAAATAACAGTATATGATACTGAATCGGCGATTATCTGCGTTCCAAAAATTTATATTCGTATGTTTTTTGGCTGTTCCACTCACTTTTCATCCACAGGATGCATTATTTGCGTACGAAAGATATTCTCCAAACGATGAATGGCTCAGTGCAGCACGCAAACGTATCGAAAAAATAAGAAAAGAAAATATAAGTGTCCAAGTTTTGGATAAGAACGGTAAGGCTGTCGAGGGATCTTTAGTAAAAATCAAAATGCTCAAACATGCATTTGGTTTTGGTTCCGCCGTCAGCGCACATCATTTGATGATCAATTCAGGAGGCAGCAACAGGTATCGAGAGATATTTTTAGGGCGATTCAATAAATCAGTATTGCATAATGATTTAAAAAGTGCGGCATGGGAGGCCGGGAAAATTAATCCAGCGGAAAGTATTTTCCATCATACGCAAACTTTTAGTGCACTATCATTTCTTGAAATGAGCAACATCCCCGTCCGTGGTCATTATATCACGCTCGGTCAATTTCCAAAAAATATCAATCTATTACATTATGGTTATCATAATGATAAATTAGATGAGTACAAAATCGATCTTTTTGACCACATCAAAGAAAAAGTATCTGCAGTTGGTAATCTCGTGTCTGAGTGGGATGTCATAAATCATCCTCTTGGATTAGGAGGAGCAACATTAGATAAATTGTTCGGAAAACAGATTTTTCTAGACATATTTAAATCGGTACATGAATTAAACCCAAATGCAATCCTCTATCTGAATGAGGGAAACATCTTATCGAATCAGAGAAGAGCGGATAAATACGGAGAGATCATCCGGTATTTAATTGAGAATGAAGCACCCATTGGCGGAATCGGAATAATGGGTCATATGAAAAGAAATTTTCTCACATCTCCTACCGAAATCATGAAGATTCTTGATCAATTTGCGCTCTTTAAGCTTCCCATTCAGATAACTGAATTCGATGTTCAATTTGGAGGAAGGGGACAGCGCGCGTTTCTCAGTGATAAGGAATTGGAACTTCAGGCGGATTATACCAGAGCTTTTTTGACGGCTGTTTTTAGTCACCCCTCTGTGGTGGGAATTGTTCTGTGGGGATTCTGGGAAGGAAGGCATTGGTATCCAAGTGCGGCATTATACAACGAAGATTGGAGTGTCAAACCCAATGGCATCGTATGGGAGAATTTAGTGCATAAAGAATGGTGGACTGATGTTCAAGGTCGTACCAACGCTAGCGGAGTATTTCAAACAAGGTGCTTTCTTGGAGATTATGAAATTGAGGTGCAACAGAATCGAAAGCGCAAAAAGTTAAAAATTCACCATGAAAAAGGGGATAGACAGATACAATTTGTACTAGATTGATTTCGTATTTAAATCTGGGGTTTCCCACTATCGCTTTCAATTAAATAGATGAAATTTTGAATATTATGACACAAAGAGCCTCCCGGTGTAAAATTTTAATCGCTATGCCACTTCCGCCACCCTATTCAGGGCAGGAAATTATCACTCAAATGTTTCTGGCTTCCCCTTTGCCGGACCGGTTCAATATCGTTCATCTCGATACAAGCCATAAAGGATCTAATACGGCCCGGGGAAAGGTGAATATGCGCAATATCCGGTATGTTCTGATGAATTCTTTCCGCTTGTGCTATCTATTACGGCGGCACAATCCGGAATTGGTCTACATACCCATGGCCGCTAATCGCCCCGGTTATATTAAATTCGCCATCTTTTTATTAATAAGCGTATGGTACGGGAAAAAAGTTGCCTCAAGGATCGGCGGTAGTCATTTTGATAGATTCTATAAAGATGAAACGAAACCTATTAAACGTTTCATCCGCTATACGCTTGGTAAACTTGACCTCCTGATCGTCAGGGCAGAGAAACTGAGGCATATTTATACCCCGTTTCTGCATGAAAATAAAATCAAACGTGTCTACATTGGGCTCCCTAAGAATCTTTTTGACGATACACTATTGCAGAAACTGAACCCAACGTGGTTAAATGTACTTTTCGTCGGTTACATGTCCAAAGCCAAAGGTGTCTTGGATATTCTTGAGGCCGCCCCTCATATAACGAAAGAGGTTCCAAACGTATGCTTTCAGTTTGCCGGTGAAATTTTAGAAAAAGAACGAAATGTAAAATTTGTCGACCACTATGATAATATAAAGGACTCAATTAACGAGCTTATATCAAAGGGAAAGTTGACCGACAATATTGAATTGCTTGGAACGGTTCATGGTCAAAACAAGCTATCAGTGTACGCTAACTCAAGCGTATTTGTCTTACCCTCTTATGCTGAAGGGTTCCCATTTGCAGTCCTTGAAGCGATGTTAGCCGGCAAAGCGGTCGTGACGACACCCGTAGGTGCGCTCCCGGAGGTATTTAGACACGGAGAGCATTTGTTTTTTGTAGAGCCTGGTGATGTAAAGGGAATTGCAGATACGGTTACTCTTTTGCTGCAGAACCCACCACTTCGTGAACAGATTGGCCAAAATGCACGAAAGCTTGTCCAACGTGAACTGAACCTCAATATATTCGCGGATCGGATGGAGTCCATATTCAAACAGGTTTTAGGGGGTAAAATTTAAATTGAAAAAGAGTTTCAGGGAATCGGAATGAAAAACCTGATTCACATTTGCGGCACGGGAAGAAGCGGATCGACCATGGTTGATCTCATGCTTGGTAACGATGACCGCGCCCTTTCTCTCTGTGAAGTTTATGCTTGGTTCAGACCTTTTCGAACACACCACTTCAAGATTGCTTGTTCGTGCAAAGAAAGGGTACATGTCCATGGGGGCAATTGATATTCTTAAGGGAGGAAGCGTTTCATAATGGCTGTTTTAATATTTCCGGTGACATTGCCTTTCAAACCGTTTTTCCAAAATTGGGAGCCCATGATCTGGAAAAAATAAAACTGGAAGCAAAGCGATAAGAAATCCACACTGGTATTATTAATCAAAAATAAGACAGAAGATACAGCGGAGATTTCTGCAAAAGTGGAGCGAAGATCATTAAAAATATAGTTACGATGTTTTGATTTATGCGGTCGAAGATAGAATGCCACGGGTTTACTCGTGGATGAATGAGCCAATCCTGCTATTTATTGCGAGCGAAGCGACCTAGCGAAAGCAGATCTGCAACAGTAAGGACCTCGGGCTTGCCCGGGGGAATCTATAATATATCCAGGCGTATTTAAATAGGGCCTGAAGCATACACGCCACATTCAACTAATTCCTTAATCACCACTACTATGCATATGTCTTCCACACCTATATTCGTTGTCGGTGCCCCTCGATCTGGTACTACCCTTTTAGCCAAAATTTTAGGGCGGCATAAAGAGATCCTTGCGCCAGCCCCTGGAGAAACATGGTTTTTCGAGGACATCTGGACGCGACGATCCGAATTTGGAGAACTGAAAAGCAGTGCGGAATTGGACCCCGTAGCTGAACGCTTGTTGAGTAATTTCCGTCGTTTTGATGGTATTGAGGCTCAATTGATTGTCGACAGAGAATTGAACAAGGACGATGTAATTAAATACGCGCTTGAACTAGGTGGTGGATACGGCGGCTTATATTTTGCCTTTACCAATTTGATGGCGATCAAATGTGGAAAATCTTACTACTGCGATGACACGCCAAAACATTTATTTTATCTGGAAACTATTTTGGAGATGTTTCCTGAAGTTAAAATTATCTGTTGTATCAGGGATCCGCGTGGTTTTCTCGCATCCTACAAAAATATGGCAAATTTGAATCGCATCGCCGATAATTCAGACGAGCAAACACGTGTCGGTAAATTGTATCATCCTGTCGTTACAGCCTCTTTATGGCTTGCATCTGCTCGTTTAATTCACAAATTTTCACGGCCATATTTTTCAGATCGGATCCTTTTAGTACAGTACGAGAAATTCGTGAAAAATCCGGTAATACAAACGCAGAGGATATGCGATTTCATTGAATTGGACTTTTCAAACGAAATGTTGATGGTTTCCGACCACAACAGCTCATTTGGTGTGCGCAATCATCCCGGTATTTTTACTAATTCAGTTGATGGCTGGAACAAGTTCTTGTCATTGGAAGAGGTGTGGTGGGTGGAAACACTCACAAAAAAAATGATGAGAACTTTTGGTTACGACCTATCAGAACCGAAAGTTTCCCCATCAGGAATAATCCGAATAGTATTAAATGCCCCAACGGCATTGATAGGTGCTTTAGGGTCAAATAGAGGCCGACGTGGTCCGATATTCAGTTATATAACAAAGAGAGCCTTGTCCCTGATTGGATTACGCTGACTAAATCATTCTTTGCATTGGAACATGAAATGGACGCAATAAAGGCCGTACCGTTGAGAATACTGGGTGTAAATGTATCCGCACTCACGGTAGACGAGTTGAATGAGGCGATATACCAATACTCTGTGACAAGTCAACACCAGCTTGTATTAAACGTTAATATTCATGCCCTGAATTTGATATATGAACAGCCGGATTTACGTGTTTTTTTTAATAAGGCATCCATCGTGTTCGTTGATGGCGCTGGTGTAAAGCTTGGCGCAATGCTTCTTGGGTACCATTTGCCCCCTCGAATCACATATGCTGATTGGATGTGGCAATTAGCTGAATTTGCCGAACCCAGGAACTTGTCATTCTATTTTCTTGGTGCACGACCAGGCATAGCGGAAAAAGCCGCACGTATGCTGCAACAAAGGCACCCCGGACTTCAAATTGCTGGTTGTCATCACGGTTATTTCAATAAGAAATTTGATCATCCCGACAATAAAAACGTGGTTGCGGCGATTAATCAGTTGAAACCCAATATTTTGATCGTCGCATTTGGAATGCCCATGCAGGAACGGTGGCTGATGCAAAATTGGGATCAAATCGATGCGAATGTGGCTTTGACAGGGGGAGCGGCTTTTGACTATGTCTCGGGTGAACTACAGAGAGCCTCAAATATGCTGACAAGAACCGGATTTGAGTGGCTAGGGCGATTAATCATTGAACCTAAGCGTCTTTGGCGGCGTTACCTAATTGGCAATCCATTGTTTCTTTGGCGGCTCATAAAACAACATTACGGGCATCGGCGAAGTAAAAGTTAGTGTATTCTGTAAAGTTTAGCGATGGCAGGGCACATTTGATCTGCAGATTCAAGGAAATACTTTGAAAACAATAATATGGGAAACGATTTCTTGGGTTGTATATCCAGTATTGGACTGGGCTTCTGTTTTTGTCTCCTGCTTACTTGCATACACTATCTACCATCATTTAGAGATAGGTAGACAGGTAACCTACGGTAGAATAGAATATGTCACTATCAGCATTCTTGCAGCCACGGTTGCATTGATCACTCTTTATATGAGCGGTGCATATAAACGCGACTCAAGCGTACTGAACGTTTCTGAAATAAAGAGCGTTGTCAAGGGTGTCACATACGCTTTTCTCCTTTATCTTTTACTTACCTTCATTCTGAGAGTAAATCACTCTCGATATATTGTGATTATGGCATTTATATTTAGTTTGATCTCGGTGGTTTTTGTGCGTACTTTAATCTACCATTTGCATCCCTACTGGAGTCACAAGTATGCTTTCGCCAAGAGAGTGCTCATCTTGGGTGCCGGAGAGCTCGGCCAGGGCCTTTACCGAGCTATCATGGACTCGCCCCGATTGAATGTTTTGCCGGTAGGTTTTTTAGATGACGATCCAACTAAAATTGACCTTAGCATTAATCGTTCTGGTTTCAATACACAGCAATCTATCAAGGTACTCGGTAATTTCACTGAAATGGAACAGCTTGTTCGAGAGCACAAGGTAGATGCCATCTTCGTGGCTGTTTCAGATATTAATAACGAAATTCTGGATACAATTGTCCAGCGAGCTAAAGCGCTCAACATGAATGTCAGATTTATCCCTAGATTGTATAAATCATTTTTACACAAACTCCACGTTGTTCAGGTCGGTCCTTTTCCCATGATTGAGGAAATTGATCCCTTACCAGGGTACTACCGTCATGTGAAAAGAGTATCTGACATAATCCTGACCCTGTTTTTTTTAATCTTATTTTCACCGGTTTGGGCCCTGATATCTATACTCATTAAAATCGACTCCAAGGGGCCGGTTCTCTTTAAGCATGAACGTGTTGGAAAAGACGGTAAACTATTCAGGATGTATAAATTTAGAAGTATGTATATGGAAACTCCAACGTATGCCGTCAACCCTACTTCGGCGGATGACTCGCGAGTGACGAGGATGGGACGCTTTATTCGTCGCACCAGTTTAGACGAAATCCCCCAAATTATTAACGTTTTAAAAGGTGAAATGTCGTTGGTGGGGCCACGACCTGAGATGCCCTTTATTGTTGAGCAATATACAGATTACCATCGTGAGAGGCTTGTTGTTTTACCCGGAATCACCGGCCTTTGGCAACTTAGCGGTGATCGTAAACAGGCTATCCACGAAAATATGGATTATGATCTTTATTATATTCGAAACCAATCTTTTGCGATGGATTTAGCGATCCTTATCGAGACCTTGATCTTTGCATTCCGCGGTGTTTGATCCTTAACGATATCGCCTGCCTTGCAGGGTTTAATTTCTTTGGATACACGGTTCCAATCACCTAATACTAATTTTATAGACTAGTGTTGACCTATTTTCGGTATTTTCATTTAAATATGGGAGAGCCATTTTGCAGCATTTCCAAAAACGTATTTTAGTGACCGGAGGGGCGGGATTTTTGGGGTCCCATTTATGTGAACGGCTCCTTGAAGAAGGTAATGAACTGCTTTGTTTAGATAACTTTTTTACCGGCACCAAGCAAAATATTCGTCATTTATTGAGAAACTCAAATTTTGAGTTTATTCGCCATGATTTGGTGCAGTCATTTTTTGTTGAGGTAGATGAAATCTATAACCTCGCTTGTCCCGCTTCTCCTATCCACTACCAGCATAATCCAGTAAAAACCATTAAAACCAATGTCATGGGAGCAATTCACATGTTGGGCTTAGCCAAACGGATAGGAGCTAAGATTTTGCAAGCCTCAACCAGTGAGGTCTATGGAAATCCAGCCGTGCATCCGCAACCGGAAACCTATTGGGGCAATGTGAACGCCATCGGTTCACGATCCTGTTATGATGAGGGCAAGCGATGCGCCGAAACACTTTTTTTTGACTATCACAGACAGAATAACGTGAATATTAGAGTGGTTCGTATTTTTAACACCTATGGCCCCAGAATGCATCCAAATGATGGCAGGGTTGTCAGTAATTTCATTATTCAAGCTTTAACTGACCAGGATATTACGGTTTTTGGTGATGGTTTGCAAACCCGCTCATTTTGCTATGTTGATGATTTGATCGATGGCATGATCAAAATGATGGGCGGGTCGGATGATTTCACGGGACCTGTTAATCTTGGGAACCCTGGGGAATATACAATTTTAAACCTGGCAAAAATTATTATAGAGATGACCCATTCAAAATCGAAAATTGTATACAAAGCACTTCCTCAAGACGATCCGATCCAGCGCAAACCTGATTTAACGATGGCAAAAGAAAAGCTAAACTGGGAACCGGCAATACCACTCAGAGAAGGTCTTGCAAAGACGATTGAGTACTTCGATCAGCTTTTACACAGACCCGATTCTGTATGAAAATTAACCGCAGATGCGTACAGAGAGAAAAGCATCTAGAGTATAGCGCATGACGACCCGTCTCGATCCTGATCCCGATACACATGGGATCAAACGCTGTATGATACCTTTCGCAATACTATTATTCGTTATTTGTACCATTCAATTCTACTTCGCTGCGGCGCACGCATGGGTCTGGCCGTTTTATGTCGCAGTCATGGCAGTGGCATACGTGATTCATTTATGGCAAAGGAAAAGTGCGACAATTTCCTTGTCTAAAGCCTGGTTAATTTGTGTCGGCTTTTTTTTCGCCTGGACCGCATTTCAATGTATGCCTCTTCCGGTGAAACTGCTAGCTGTTTTAAGCCCCAATCGGCATGCTGTCTTAATGCAAAGTGCATCTCTTACCGGATTACCGGTCAACTGGGGCTCTATTTGCTACAACATGGATGAATCCATGGCCTGGTGGATTTTAATGATTGTATTAGGGGGCGTGTATTTTGTTTTTCGGGACGAATTGACCAGTCGTCGTCGCCTGACCTTGTTGATAACTGTTTTTTTTGCGTTAGCGTTTCTCCAATCTATATACGGCATTCTCCAGTCGCTGATTCCAGAGATGGGGGTTTTGGGAGTACAGGGTGGACATATGGGTTTTTCCAGAGGGACCTACTTTAATCGCAACCATATGGCCGGCTTTATCGAAATGATGTTCCCCCTTTGCCTGGGTTATATGCTTTCATATAAAGATTGGCAATTAGGTGGAGTTCCTCTCAGAAACGGTGTGAAAAACAAGAAGATGTCGGTGCCAGGCGGCAACCAACCTATTTTTTTATGGGCCGTAATCATAATCATGATGCTTGTAGCCATTTTATTTTCCAAATCCCGGGCTGGTATCCTTGGTATCCTTTTAGGGCTGTTGGTCTTTGCGACACTTATTCGAGTCGCGCATAAAAAGGTGGCGCATAGACTGTGGTTGGGCCTTGCGGTCATTTTAGGGATGACTTTGTTGTATGGTTTTCGGATTGGATTTGAAGGTCTCATCGATCGTTTTATGGATATTGGTGAAGGGAACCCTCGAACCGCTTTTTGGATCGATTCCCTGGCCATACTCAAAGATCATCCTTTCGGGATCGGCTTGATGAATTTCAAAAGTGTGTTTCGGGTTTACGAAGAGAGTACCAGTTTTATTGGAACCGTCCGGCATACCCACAATGACATTCTTCAACTGCTCATTGAGACCGGCTGGCCCGGTTTCATAGCGCTATTCGGAGGATTCGTCGTATTCATATATAAAAAAATCATTCAAGTTATTCACATGCGGCCTCAAAATGACCCCATGCATTTTTTTCTGGCAACAGGCGCTTTGTGCGGGCTGATTTCCATTGGATTTCACAGTTTTTTTGATTTCAATCTGCAGATACCGGCCAATATGGTCTACTTTGTGATACTGCTGGCCATTTTGAATGTCTGCACGGAAAAAAGCAACATAGAGAGGCCGCGGGGATAAATGGCTCTCCACCGATATTTTGTCTTTGCGAGGAGCCGAACTTACCCAGTCTTTGCGAGGAGCTTGCGACGAAGCAATCCCCGAGGTAAGCGCGAAAAGGGGGAGATTACTTCGCTTCGCTCGTAATGACAAAGTGAGACAATCCCGATGTGCCGTAGCGGTGATGTTTGAGATTGCTTCGCTTCGCTTGCAATGACGGGGTTATGGGGCGCAATGACTTTTTCCGTCTTTGCGAGGAGCTTGCGACGAAGCAATCTATAAGAAAGATCTACGCCAAAGGCGGCGGGCCATCGGCCACACAACCGCCAGCAAAGATTGAATAAAATCGATCTTTTAAAAATTGGCTCACATGTGTAGCCTCTGTGCCATGGTAGGGGCGGCCCCCCGTGCCCGCCCTGATAACGCAAAATATCCAACAGGGCAACCACAGGGGGTTGCCCCTACGAAAGAAACTATCGCGCAGGGTCCCCCTTGTTTGCAATGACCTTGTGTTGGTGCATGGAATGCACCCTACGGTCTGTTTCATACAAATGGTTTTTAATTTCTTAGGATCTATTGTGGTTTTGGGTCATGGAAATCCCACGAAAAGTAGGGGCACGGCATGCCGTGCCCTTGCTATATTGGAACTCAAGGGAATGGTGGCTATATGATTGATTTTCATTCCCATATTCTTCCCCAAGTGGACGATGGGTCCCGGAGCATGGACGAAAGCATTGAGATGGCAAAGATGTATGTCAAAGCCGGATTTAGCCATGTAACGGCGACTCCCCACTGCCTACCCGGCACATCAATGGTACCTGATCCACAGTTTATTTTAAGTAAGATTGAACTGCTTAGCACAGTGCTTAAAGAAAATGAAATCCCATTAACAATTTTACAAGGCATGGAGATTGGCATCGATCCGGGTTTGGTAGATCTACTCAAACAAGAGCGGATCCTTACATTAGGTGGGTCCAATACGTTGCTTTTAGAAACCCCGTTTCAGCAGTTACCCTATGGTTGGGAGTGGCTCATGATGGAGCTGAAAACAGCCGGAAACAATGTCCTCATGGCACATCCGGAGCGGTCGGCTCAATTGATCCGTGATCCTGATATTTGTCGTCAATTCATAGACATGGGTTTATATTTGCAAGTCACTTGGGATAGTTTTATGGGAAAAAACGGTTCTGACTCAATGCGTTTGGCGTACCATATCATTCAAAACGGCTATGTCCACGTGATGGCTACTGACAGCCATCATGCCCATGTGCGGAATCCAAGCAATGTCAATGAGGGGGTCGAGCGTATGGCCAAGCTCATTGGCGGCGAAAATACAACACTACTTTGTCGTGAAAATCCACTGCGGATATTACAAAATTTGGTGCCCAAGACAATTCAGCTGAGCGGTGGACGATTTAAACCGATAAAAAAGCGATCCATATGGTCGAGACTCTTCAAAAATCTATTCTAACCATCCTTATGATTGCTTTGACGGGTTGGTTGATGATGTATGGAATTGCTCAAAAACAGGCCGATAACAGCCTGGTCTTTGACAAGCACTCGCCCCATTTATGGGAAAAAGAGATGATGGCCTCATCTAAAATGTTGCACCGAAAAGGGATGCTTGCTTATACATTGGGTAACTATCAAAAAGCTGAAACCTTGTTTAAGAAGGCTGTTGCCAAGGATGTTTTTTATATGGAATCCTGGTTACGCCTCGCCGAGACCCAATTAATGCTGGGGGATGTTAAAAATGCACGAAACATATTATTGTTTTCGATAAACCATACTCAGAGCGTTATGCGCTGGAAATGGCGGCAAATGCTTCTGGCCCGGGACCTGGAAATGGAGCCTCAATTTAATGAGCTCGCAAATCAGTTGTTAAGACATCGAAAAACGCGCAAGAATACCATCCAACTGCTTCATGCTCACTATCAGGACAATACGTCCAAGGTGTTAGCGGTACTGTTGGCTGACAACAAGATCGATTACCTTTTCTGGTTGATTCGGTGGAATCGTCTTGAAGAGTCTAAGCAGGCCTGGGATGCAGTCATAGAGACCGACCTTCCCGAAAAAGATATCACTTTACAATATGTTCAATATCTGTTGCGGCATAAACAGATCGCCAAGGCTTCTGATATTTGGCGTTCTACACTGGGCAATGAGGGGATCACCAACGGCGGATTTGAGCAGGTCGATTTGCAAAAAGCGTTTGGATGGCGATACCGAA
>RCNE010000606.1_pt1 | contig 19270 bp, 16 predicted proteins | sample 2041361 | NCBI WGS metagenome assembly RCNE01 (sample SAMN09708229, study PRJNA481090) | Marine sediment metagenome, whole genome shotgun sequencing project.
CACTGATGCGAGGATCTCGGTGTAGTAACCGCCTCCGGCGAACATATCCAGAACGGTCATACCGGGCTCGATGCCGAAGAACTCGAGCACGTTGGCCGGCTTGCGACCCTCGTCGCGCACACGATCGCCTTCAAGCCGCGCCTCATTTGCGACGGCGGTCGCATAGATCGACGTCGGTGCTGCCGATGCAGCCGCCGACGCAGTCGCATCGGTACTGTCCTCTGTAGCGTGGTCACCAACACTCGACTGGTTACAGCCGATTGCCAGCATTGTGGTAAGAACTACGGATATATAACGCATTTGCCGATCCCCTTTCGATGATTTTCAGCCAGCAAGGGCAAATGCGCTCGAGGCGTCCAGGGTTTCATTCTGCCAAAGAAAAAGCCCCGCGGCGTTAGCGGCGGGGCCAGGTTCTCTTTTTTATCAAAAGAGGTAACTGCGAATACGGTAACCGGCGACAGAGAGTTATTATTATTATTGGATCTCGATCTTCTTTTTTTTATAATTATTTTTCTTCTGGCGTCTAAATCCTGTACCTGGCCGTTTTCATTACCTGATTGCAGTTACACTTCGCTTGGGCAGAGTATTAAAAGCAATTCCTGTGCCAATGCACCGGAAGCCCCCGTGCGCGCTTGCGCTCTTCGCGGTTGGTTCGCGCGGCGACGGCATTTTCGCCACATTTTGTAAAGAACTCCGACGATTTACCGCAATTTGCATAACCTGTTGCGAGAAGTGCGCATAACAAGCTGATGATACCTATGAAAAAGTGTGTCCACGTTGATCCCGGGATACACGATATGGTCGCAACGCGACCCCCGGCTGTTGTTCAAAGTTCGAAGAGTGCCCGTCGATCCGTAGTGCCGGCCCATTTTTTGTCAAATTATTCGACACTCTCACCCGGCTGAACGCGATCGATCAGCCCGCTGACGCTGAAAAACCGACCATTTCGCACCACAGCGACGATCTTCAGCGCGTCGGCGATGTTGGACAGTGGGTCGCCGTCAACAAAGACGAGATCGGCTGCCGCGCCGACCGCGATACGGCCAAGCAGCGGGTCCAGCTTGAGGATGGCGGCCGCATTGACGCCTGCCGCCTTCAGCGCCTGTTCGGGCGTAAGTCCTGCGACGACCAGCGCCAGGAATTCGGCGTGCAGCCCGATTCCGGCCGGCAGACCGTTCTCAAAGCTGCTGACTACAGCCGCGCTGGCGTTGCTGGCAAGAGTCAGCGGCTCGGAAAAACGTCGCGCCAGAGGTGCCGAAAACTGGCTGAGGAGCGACTGCCGGGATTGCAGCAAGGCCGGCATGCCTGGCGTCGTCGAGTCAGCTACAGAGAGCAGGTTCGCCACCGGCCAGTCGTCCCGGTTCAACAGCCGGGGACCGGGCATCGTCTTGCCCGACCACAGCGTGTTCAGACGTTTGCTGCCGGCGAGCTCCGCGACAATGGTAGTGACTCCGGTGGTTAGCATCGCGGGCCCCGCCGTATCGCCGAAGCGCCGAGTCAGTTCCAAAAAGTTGCCATGGACATCGATGTAGCCGGGCAGGACGGTCAGGTCGCCCATATCGATCAGCACGGCACCGGGCCGTTCTTTGTGTGGCTCCAGCGCCTCGATCCGGCCGCCGGCAATCAGGATGTCCTGATCGAGCTGGTAGCCGCCGCCGATACCGTCATACAGGCGCGCTGCACGAATTATCAGCCGGCCAGGAGGCTCATCGATACGAGCCAGGGGGCGCCGCTTTAACGCCATGGCCTTGGGCGCAGGTTTGTCGGCCCGCAGCGTCGCTTCGAACGGCAAAGGCGACGATGTCCAGGAATTGAAAAGCCGCTGACGGAGCAGACCGTCCGCCGTGTAGAGCATACGGTGGCGATCCAGCCAGCTGACCGGCGTCTGACCGAAGGCTTCGCCGTTCGCATATCTTCTGATCAGGCGCGGCTCTGCAAGAATCACCATATCGATGCGGGCCTGGTTTTCGCCCTGACGCACAAAAGTAATGAGGCTGCCATCCGGCCGCCATGAGGGCCCGGCGATTCTGTCCGTCGTTGTCAGCAGCGTTTCTTCGGGCATTCCATGGCGGCGCAGTATCAACGCCCACTGATTGCCGGTTTGGTGCACGTAGACAAGGTCGTGCCCGTCGGATGACCACGCCGGATCTATCTCGTCGCCATCCCGACTACTCAGCCGCCAGCGTAGACCGGAGGGCAGATCGACTTCCCACAGGTCGAAGCCCTCGCCATCTGTATCCGAAACATAAACGAGTCGTTCGCCGCCAGGGTGCCAGGCGGGGCGCATGTCAAAGGACGCACCGCCACCAATCCTTCTCGACTGTCGGCTCTTCAGGTCATGAACGAACAGCCCGGATTTGCCCTTCAATACGGCCTGGTACGCGATCTGCAGGCCATTCGGCGACCAGCGCGGTCGTTGCGCCGACTTCAGGTTATCGGTTATCGGCCTGGCTTTGCCGCCGCCCGGCGGCACGATCCAGATGTCGCCCGCGAGATCGATCGCAACGCGACCGTCACGCGCGATGTCTGCCGACAGGTTGCCGCCGCGTGTCACCGTCTGCTGCGCGGCCAGCGGTGACGCGAGGCATGCCGCCAGCACGGCTACTGAGATTGCGGCAGTCCGGATATTCATTACACGCCGGAAACGAATACGCCGCCCTCTCGGCGCGGATCTGCCGCCGCCTCGAGCTCGCCATCGCGATAGCACACCGCGGCCCCAACGCCGCCAAAATACATGACGATGCTCGGAAAGACGGTCAGCGGCAAATCTACAGCGGGAAGATCGAGGCCGGGCTCCGCCATGAGCCGCACGCTGTCGCCACTGGTGTCGACATGCAGCCGCGGATGGGCGATGGCGTCCGCAAGCGACATGTCGCGAAGCAGGTAGTTGATCAGGAATTGTTGCAGCGCCGTCGTAATCCTGTCCGCGCCGGGCGAACCTGCCGCGAGTACGGCGCCGTCCCGTCGTGCAACGCTGGGCGCCATATTGGACGGCAATCGAGAGCCCGTTGGTCCTGCGTCGAGGCCGCGCCTGTTCAATTCTATTTCGCCGAGGCAGTTGTTTAGCCAAAGGCCGGTGCCTGCCGGCATTTCGCCGGAGCCATACCCTGAGGAAGCCGTTATGGCGCAGCCTGTTCCGTCACTGTCGACGACGGAAGTGTGCACGGTTGATGCCGACGCCCAACGCGATTGCAGGCGACCGCTCCTTGCGGATTCAATCAGCCTGGCGGCCTCGCCGGAAACATCATCGGCAAGGTCGAGATTGCGCTTCCGGAAGTCGAGGCAGGCGCGCTGGGAATTGATGAGCTTTTCGAGATCGTCGCTCGACCAGCGGTCGCCTTCGAGCTCACCGCACGCGAGCAGCATCGCCGCGAGTACGCTGCCGCCGACGGCGGGAGGGGGCGTACTGGCTATCGACCAGTTGCCGACATCCGTCTTAATGGATGCTCGTTCTATGGCGCGATAACTTTCAAGGTCGGCGAGCGTCAGCATGCCGTTGCCGTCCTGACAGTGACTGGCTATTGCCGTGGCGATGTCGCCTTCGTAGAAGGTTCGCGCACCTTCTTCCGCAATGTTGGCGAGACTGTCGGCAAGATGCGGCACCACGATCGTGTCGCCGGCATCTCGCAGCTTTCCCTCTGGTTGATGTAGCGCGGCGTGACCATCGCCGCTGCGATCGAAAATGCAGTCGGCGGAATAGCCAAGGTAGTAGCGGCAAGCCGCCGACAGCGGGAACCCAGCGCGACATGCGCGAATGGTCGGAGCGAAAATATCCGCCCAGGATGCGCTGCCGTAGCGCTTCCAGGCATGCTCCATCGCCGCAAGGGTGCCGGGCACGGCGACCGAACCTGAGCCGACGAGCGTCGTTATGCCACCGCCATAATCCAGCGTGACGCTAACCGCGCCGTGGCCGCGCTGTTCGTCCGTCAGCCCGTTACCGGGAACGGCCACATTGCCGTCGATCGTGACCGGCTCATCGCCGGCGCGCCAGATCGTGATGAAAGCGCTGCCCGCAAGCGCGCAAACGCCGGGTTCGGTGTTGATCGAAAGCAGGGCAGCGGCGAGCGCACAGTCGACCGCATTGCCGCCCAAAGCGGCAACTTCCTCTGCGGCCTCGGCCGCCAGTTGCGAGGTCGTCGCGACAGCAATACGGATCAATGCGCTTCCCGTCGTTGTAGGCTCTGAAGAATCGTCTTCAGAAGTGAATCACGGAACGGATGCTCTTGCCTTCATGCATCAGGTCGAAAGCCCGATTGATGTCCTCGAGCGGCATCGTGTACGTAATGAACTCGTCGATCTTGATGTCGCCGTGCATGTACTGATCCACCATGCCGGGCAACTGCGAACGGCCTTTGCATCCACCAAAGGCGGTGCCGCGCCAGACGCGACCAGTTACCAGCTGAAACGGCCGCGTCGAAATTTCCTGCCCGGCACCGGCAACGCCCACGATAACCGACTCACCCCAGCCTTTGTGACAGCACTCGAGGGCTGACCGCATCAGGTTGGTGTTGCCGACGCATTCGAACGAATAGTCCACTCCGCCGCCCGTCAGCTCGACGATAACATCCTGGACAGGCGCATCATGATCGTTGGGGTTCACGGTATCCGTCGCCCCGAACTGCCTGGCAAGTTCGAACTTGTCCGTATTGATGTCCACCGCCACAATCCTGCCGGCCTTTGCAATGGTAGCTCCCTGGATAACACTCAGGCCCACGCCGCCAAGTCCGAACACGGCAACAGTTGCACCGGGCTCGACTTTGGCTGTATTCAGCACGGCGCCGATGCCGGTCGTGATGCCACAGCCCAGCAGACAGACTTTCTCCAGCGGCGCCTCCTTGCTGATCCGGGCAACTGAGATTTCCGGAAGCACGGTGTACTCGCTGAATGTCGATGTGCCCATGTAGTGATAGATGGTCTTGCCGTTGTGTGAGAAGCGCGAGGTGCCGTCCGGCATGAGTCCCTGGCCTTGCGTGACGCGAATGGCCTGGCACAGATTGGTTTTCCCCGACGTGCAGAAACTGCATTCGCCGCACTCCGGTGTGTACAGCGGAATCACATGGTCACCGACAGCGACAGACGTCACGCCTGCGCCAATCTCTTCCACGACGGCGCCGCCTTCATGCCCGAGTACGGCGGGAAAAATGCCCTCCGGGTCTTCGCCGGAAAGCGTGAAAGCGTCTGTATGGCAAACGCCGCTGGCGACGTTTCGCAACAGCACCTCGCCGGCCTTCGGGCCCTCGAGATCCAGCATCTCAATTTCAAGAGGCTTGCCTGCTTCCCAGGCAACGGCAGCACGTGTTTTCATCGTTCGATAACCCCGGTGACGAGTGTTAGTTATTGACGGCGCATATTCGCATGATTGCGGGAGCCGTTACAGTCGAGACCGTAGCAAGCCATTCCTGCCGTTCACGTACTGTTCATAAATCTATTAAAAACAATAGCTTGTCTTCACTATTGGTTCATGTTCGGCCGTTTATTGTTGAGCCGTACCATGGATAAGGAACTGGAGACTGATATGAACAAGATCATTACCGTAGCGCTCATGGCCGGCGGACTGCTGCTTCTGGATGCTCCCGAGGCTGCCGCTCACAATGAGGGCCGTATTTCGTACCAGCAGACGCACTACCAGGCCGACCTGCGACAAAGGCACCAGATGCCGTACTGGCTGAAACGAGACCGGGCATTCCGTCACTGGTACAAGAGCACTCGCCTGCGCCGGCACAAGCATCTCACGTGGCATCGTCTGTTCGAGACCTATCGATGGGAGACCGTTGACCGCAGAAAGCACCGGCGCGCCGATCGCGTCGTCCGGAAGCACGAATACTACCGTCACCATGACCGTGACGAGAGACGCCGTCACAGGCACAAAAGAAAGTAATGTGTCGCATTACGGATACAGTCGGCCTGAAATTTTTCGGGTCGGCTTTCCCTGTGCACGAGTCTGCTGTAAAACAGAACAACCCGGGCAGCAAAATATCCGTACTGATTGATGACTCTCGAACAACTGCGCAAAAATCTCTCCGCCGTTGACACACAGCTGGTTGAGCTCGTCGCTGAGCGCCAGCAGATTGTCGGCGAAATTGGCAAGAGCAAGCTGAGTACCGGAACCGGAACCAGGGACTATGGGCGCGAGAAAGACGTACTCGATAGGGGTCGCCGGCAGGCCATCAAACTGGGTGTCGATCCGGACCTTGTCGAAGGCATGTTGCAGCAGTTGATTCTGACCTCGCTCGAGAGCCAGGAGCGCGACAGAGTCATCGCGGAAGGCAAGGGCAACGGTCGTCGCGCACTCGTTATTGGCGGCGCGGGCAAGATGGGCCGCTGGTTTGTCGACTTCTTTGTATCGCAGGGTTTCGAGACCGTTGTCGCGGATTCGACGGTCGAAGACGGACCGGGTCGATTCCGCAACTGGACCGATGCCGGCGTGGACTTTGACTACATCGTTGTTGCGGCGCCGCTGGCCGTTTCCGGACGAATACTTGCCCAGCTCGCTGTGCTGAAGCCGGGCGGAATCATTTTCGACATCGGCAGTTTGAAGTCACCGCTGATCGACGGGCTCCGCGAGCTGCAAAGGTCCGGATGCCGCGTGACGTCGTTGCACCCGATGTACGGTCCTGACACGCGACTGTTGTCAGGCAGGCACCTGATCTTCTGTGATGTCGGTGATAGCGAAGCGACGACGGCGGCCAAGGAGTTGTTTGCGTCGACAATGGTTGAGCAGCTCGACATGGGTCTCGAGGATCATGATCGCCTTATCGCTTATGTACTGGGCTTGTCGCACGCTCTGAACATCGCGTTTTTTACAGCACTCGCGGAAAGTGGCGAGGCGGCGCCGAAACTGGCGCAGATGTCCTCGACCACGTTCGATTCGCAGCTGCTCGTCTCCGCAGCGGTTGCCGGCGATAATCCAAGACTGTATTTCGAAATTCAGAATCTGAACAAGTACGGTTTGGGACCGCTCGATGCGCTCTGCGATGCCGCCAACAGAATACGGGAGACCGTCGCTGGTGGCGACGAAGAGGCGTTCGTGGATCTCATGAAGAAAGGTCGCGACTACCTGGCGCTGCGAGGCTGAGCATTTGGCGACTCTCGAAGAACTCACCGAAGAACTCGAGGCGACCCGGCGCCAGCTGGAAGCGGTGACCGCCGCGGTCGCGAGTAACGACGAGAAGATGCAGCGCACCCATCGGCGCGAGCTGCGATTGCTGCAGGCCGAAACCCTGGACGCGCTGATCTACGCGCTGACCGAAGGCCTGCGCGTCAGCTTTGGACTGGAGTACGTCAGCCTGGTGCTGTGCGATCCGGATCACGATATCCGCCACCTGTTGCTGGCCAACGGCACACCATCTGAAGATTTCGAAAACCTGCTGATCGTCGAATCCATGACCGGACTGGCACCACAGTTCATAACGTTGCAACGACCCTGGCTGGGCGTATTCGCGCACTGTGATCATCAGCTCATCTGTTCGGGTGCGAGCAACGTGCGAAGTATCGCGATGATTCCGTTGATGTATCGCCAGAAGCTCCTCGGCAGTATCAATCTTTGCAGTGCAGACCCAAACCGGTTCACGGCATCCCACGCAACCGATTTTCTGGCGCATCTCGGAGTGATAGCTTCCTTTTGTATCGAGAACGCAGTGAATCGAGCGCGTCTGTTGCGCAGTGGCTTCACGGACGTGCTGACGGGTTGGCATAACCGCCGCTACCTGATTGTGCGCCTGAGTGAAGAACTTGCTCGGGCGCGTCGCGACGGTGCGCGACTGGTTTGCCTTATGCTCGACATCGATCATTTTAAACGCGTCAATGACAACTGGGGGCATGCGGCGGGTGACGCCGTGCTTCGCGAGATTGCGCAGAGAGTTGAGTCACAGGTGCGCGCTAGCGACGTCGCCGCACGATATGGTGGCGAGGAATTTGTCATATTGCTGCCAGACACCGATGTTGCCTCGGCGATGTTGTTGGCGGAGCGTATTCGCAACGCGGTAGCAGAGACGCCGATCGAATTGCCAAACGAAGAGACCGTGACCATTACGGCGTCTATAGGAATATCGGAAGTGCAACCTGCACCCGAAGCCGATGACCTCAAGACGGTCGGCGATTCGTTGATCGCGCGCGCCGATGTCGCATTGTACGCGGCGAAATCCGCCGGACGGGACCGTGTCGTCGTGGAGGCCGCTTGAACAGGTCTCTTGTATGCGCGGCGCTCGCTGCCTTTCTGTTCGCGGCCTGCGATTCCGCCGATGATGGGCCACCCGCTGCGCCAGTCGTCGTCTATGTCGGCCCGGCGCAGGAGGCCAGGCTGGCTGACGCCTTTTCCGCTTTCACGGCAGAAACCGGAGTCCCGATTACGCTGATGGTCGCCGAGGGCAATGTCAACGTCAGGAACGTCATTGAGAATCGTGGTACGCCACCGGCCGACGTGTTGATCACATCCACAATCTTCGATATCTGGCGAGCCGCTGACGAAGGCGCATTGCGACCATTGGCGTCGACGCACTTTGAAAAAGTGCCCGCGGTACTGAGGGACCCGGACCGCACGTGGGCAGCCATCGGTGTTCATTACGCGATGATTGTGACTGCTGCCGATGCCGGCGCGCCGGACGACTATAGCGATTTTGCGACATCCGAACTGCGCGGCCAGGTTTGCCTGTCGTCCTCGGCGCTGCCGGTCAACCGGGCGCTGATCGCCATGTTGATTGAAGATGTGGGTATCAAACCCGCCGAGCGCATGGTGCGCGCCTGGGTGAGAAACCTCGCGGCATCGCCGTATGCAACAGAGCAAAAGCTTGTCGATGCATTGCGCTCAGGGATCTGTCGATACGGCATCGTGTCGGGTTCCGCCGATATCGAAGGCCTGTCGACGATCGCATCGAACCCGCTCTACCTTGATATCGATGCAATCGGTATCGCGCGGCATGCGGGACAGCCCGAGTCCGCCCAGGCGCTGGTGCAATGGATGCTGGAGTCGATTCCGCTCCCGGAACCCGAGTCGTCGAACGGCAGGAATCTGGGTCTTGCCGGCTGGCGCGATGAGGATGTCAGGCTGCTCGTAGAGCGCGCCGGTTATCGATAGCGCTCCTGCCGTACGCGACTCATCAGAATCAGGAAGAGGGGTACGCCGATCGCAGCGGTCAGCGCGCCGACGGGAAGCTGGCGCGGCGCCATCACGGTTCGTGCCATCGTATCCGCAACAACCAGTAAGGCGCCGCCTGCAAGCGCCGAAGCCGGTAGTACAACCCGATGGTCGCTGCCGGCGACGAGTCTGACGAGGTGCGGCACGACCAGGCCGATAAAGCCGATCACGCCCACGGTGGTGACAGACAGGGCAGTCGCCAGGGCCGCGGCAGCGAAGATGAGGTAGCGAGCGGTGCGCACGGGCAAGCCGACGATTGACGCCTGCAATTCGCCACGCGAGAGCACATTGAGATGCCGGGCTCCCAGCGTACCGACAAGGACGAGCAAACCCAGCAGCCAAAGGCATCGAGCCGGCTCGAAGGCGAAGCTCAGATCGCCCATAAGCCAGAACAGCATGCCGCGAAGATTCTGCTCGGGCGTCAATGCGAGTATGAGGGTGGTCGCAGCGCTGAAGCCGGCGGCCAGCACGACGCCTGTCAGGAGTAGTCGGGTCGGAGTCCAGCTGCCCGTGCCGTGGGCTATTGAAAACACGAGCAGCGTTGCTGCCATGGCGCCGCCGAAAGCAGACAGGTCGACCGCGGTGCTCCCCAGGCCCAGCAGCATAGCCAGCAAAGCTGCGACAGCCGCGCCGCCGGAACTGCCGAGGATATAGGGATCAGCCAGCGGATTTCTTAGCAGGACCTGCATCAGGACGCCGGCTACGGCAAGCAGGCCGCCGACGGCGAAAGCCGTCATGGTCCGCGGCAAACGCAGGTCGATTACCAGTGACTGCACCTGGACGCTGGCCCGGCCGCGCAGGGCATCCAGCATCTCGGCAAGACTGACCTCCGCGCTGCCTGATGCGAGTGCAAGGAGAAACGAGCTCGCGACGAGCAGCAGCAAGATCAGGAACAGGGCTCCCGTGCGACCTGCAAACAACGAAATTCTCCCGGGGCGATAGGCGGAGGATAGTGTAAAGTAAACGGCAGTTAGAGTTTTACTACGGTTGCAATGAGCAACGATTGGATTGACGCCGACGGCTTCCGCGCTAATGTAGGCATCATCCTTGCGAACGACGACGACAAGCTCTTGCTGGGTGGTCGTTTAGGCGCCAAAGGCTGGCAATTTCCGCAAGGTGGCATGCTCGAGGGCGAGGACCCCGTCGATGCGATGTTTCGTGAACTTCACGAAGAGATCGGTCTGGAGTCGGGCGACGTCGAGGTGCTCGGCGTCACCAGCGACTGGTTGCGCTATCGTCTCCCGGAAAAATTCATCCGCCACTCCAGTAAACCCCTGTGTATAGGTCAGAAACAACGCTGGTTCATACTGCGCCTTGTCTCCGATGACAGCAGGGTTCGTTTCGATCGCTGCGATAAGCCCGAATTCGATCGCATCCGCTGGGTCTCGTTCTGGCGGCCTGTCAACGAGGTTATCTATTTCAAACGACGCGTTTATGCGCGGGCGCTGCATGAACTCGGGCCGGTCGTGTTCCCGGATGGCGTGCCGCGACGTCCCCGCTGGTGGCCAAAACGCTGGCATTCAGCGTTCGACAAGGACATCGCGCGCTTCGCAACCCGGTCGGACGAGCCCGCCAATCCGTGACCTGGTGCACTTCTGTTTAAACGGCCCACCGCGTAACATAACGTCTTTCCCGCCCAAAGCCGCATAACGGAGCGCCGTGGCCAGCAACTCTCACCTGAAACGCGCAACGCAGCGAAACTGGCTGCTCGCCAGCGTCGTGCTGATTCTGATTGCGGTCAGCGGCTACCTGATTTTCGAGTTCGGCCGAATTTCGGCCGGCTATAACATCGTCGACGTAACGAATGAGCGGCAGGCCTACGAGGAGCGCATCATGGCGCTCGACGATGAGATCATTGCCCTGACGCAGGAAGTCGCGATGCTCGAAACGCATCGGGAGATTGATCGCGCGGCTTATAAAGAGGTTGAAGGAAGCCTGATGTCGCTGCAGGCGAAAATTCAGGAGCAACGCGATGCGATCGCGTTCTATCGCGGCATTGTTTCTCCCGCCGATGGAAAATCAGGGCTGCGAGTCCAGGATCTGAAGCTGACGCGCGGCAACGCGGAAAGAGAGTTCAATCTGCGCCTGGTACTGGTACAGGCGATGAAACATGACCGAAAGGTCTCCGGCGATGTGGCGCTCAGCGTGGAGGGCAGTCAGAACGGTGTTGAAACGGTCTATACCCTGAAGCAACTTATTCCGGCGGAGGCCAAGCCGGTGTGGCCATTCTCATTTCGCTACTTCCAGGACTTCGACCGGCAGCTTATCTTGCCGGACGGCTTCACACCGGAGCGTATTCGTGTTGAAGTGCGCTCGAAAACGCGGTCCATCCAGAGTATTGAGGAAAGCTACGCTTGGACGACGAGCCCGGGTTGACCCCCGGTGGAGCTGATAATGGTATCTTGGAGATGCAAATAGATGTTCGGCAAGAAGCACAGAAATAGCACTACGGAAACGCTTATCGGTTCCAATACCAAGGTCAACGGCGATTTGCATTTTCGCGGCCGCTGTCATGTAGAAGGGCTGGTCAAGGGCGGTGTAACGGCCGATCCTGATACGGACTCCGAGCTGTTTATTGTCGACAGCGGCACGGTTGAAGGCGGCGTGACTGTGCCTTATGTCTACTTGAACGGGATCGTACGCGGGGATGTATTCGCCAGCCAGCGCGTGGAACTTGGGCCGACCGCGCGTGTCATTGGCAATGTGTATTACAATCTTATCGAGATGGCCATTGGTGCGGAAATCAATGGCAAGCTTGTTCATCAACCGGAGGGACAGGTTCCGCTGCTCGAGCAGACGACGCGTATTGACGAGTCTGCCGATGCCGCAGCTGAAACAGCGTAGTCCGGTCAGGGAATCAGGAAGAATCAATCATGGCAACAGCAGCAACTCAGGCCCCACCGCCACCGCCAAGCGTCATCTTTACTGATGCGGCAGCAAGCAAGGTGGGCGAACTCATCGCCGAGGAAGACAACTCGAACCTCAAGCTTCGAGTCTTTATTTCCGGGGGCGGTTGTTCCGGGTTTCAGTACGGATTCACGTTTGATGAGGACGTCGAGGACGGCGACAGCCAGGTGGAAAACCAGGGCGTCATGCTACTGATTGATCCGATGAGCGTTCAGTACCTGATGGGCGCAGAGATCGATTACAAGGAAGACCTGCAGGGAGCGCAGTTCATCATCCGGAATCCAAATGCACAAACCACCTGCGGCTGCGGATCGTCTTTCACCGTCTGAGACCGCCCAGTCGGAAATCATTGCTGGCGTAGATCTCGGCTCAAATAGCTTTCACATGATCGTCGCTGAGCTGCGCTACGGACAGCTCGCTATCCTTGATCGAATACGCGAAACCGTGCGCCTGGCAGAGGGCCTGTCCGCCAACGGCGACCTTCGCGACGATGCCCGCGCACGGGCGATCGACTGCCTGTCGCGATTCGGCGAGCGTTTGCGCGACATTTCCGCCAGCAACGTTCGCGCCGCCGGCACGAGTACCATCAGGCGCGCGCGTGAAGACTCCACCTTTATGAGTGAGGCCGAGGCAGCTCTCGGCCATCCGATCGAGATCATATCGGGCATCGAAGAAGCGCGGCTTATCTACAACGGCGTAACGCACAGTCTGCCGCCGACGGATGGCTTACGTCTTGTCATGGATATCGGTGGCGGCAGTACGGAGCTGATTCTGGGGCAGGGACCACAACCCACAGCGCTCGAAAGTCTGCAGATGGGTTGTGTCTCCATGACCGAGCGATTCTTCCCGGATGGCAAACTCACTCGCGTGGCTTTCGACAAAGCACGCCTGGCCGCGCGACTGGAGCTGCGACCGATCAAGGCATTCTTCCGTGGCGCGGACGATGTCGAGGCAATCGGTACGTCCGGCACGATTCGCTCGACCGAAGCCGTCGCCGTTTCACTGGGACTTTCGGAGTCGGGTGTCACACCGATAGTTATCGAACAACTGATCGACAAGGTTCTCGAGTTCGATTCGATCGAAACGTTGTCGTTGCCGGAGTTAAGCGAGCGACGTGCGCAGGTCTGGCCCGGCGGGCTCTCGATTCTTGCCGAACTTCTTGGCGTACTCCGCATTGGAAGCCTGAAGATTTCCGACGGCGCGCTTCGAGAAGGGCTGCTGTACGATTTGCTGGGCAGGCTTCAGCATGAGGATGCACGCGAGCGCACGATCCAGGCGATGGCGGGTCGTTATAGCGTGGACATGAACCAGGCTGGTCGAGTCGCCGGGACGGCGGCAGGTTTATACAGTCAGTGCAGCGCAGAATGGGGGCTGCAAGCCGGGCTGGAGGCGCGGATGCTTGACTGGTCTGCCAGGTTGCACGAGGTCGGTCTCGATATCTCCCACGACGGCTACGAGCGACACGGTGCGTATATCGCGGAGAACGCCGATATGCCCGGCTTTCCGCGCGCCGAGCAACGCTACCTGGCTTTCCTCGTGGGCAGTCAGCGGCATAACCTGTGGACCGCCCGGCTAAAACAGTTACCAAAGAAATGGCGCGTATCGGCGTTGCGTCTCGCGATGCTGCTGCGTCTCGCGGTTTTACTAAATCGCAGCCGGAAGAACGATGTGGCGCCGGCGCTCGAAATCCTTGCAGGTGAAAATTCGCTGCGCCTCGGTTTCGACCCGGAGTGGTTAAACGCCAACCCGCTCACTGTTGCCGATCTTGAGCGCGAACAGGAATTCCTGGCGGCGGTTGACTACGAGCTGACCTTCGACAAGCCTTGAGGCGTTGTCGTACAGCGATCGTTATTGTCAGTACCTGGCACCAGGCGTACAAACCGTAGCCGCCGCCCTCGCCGATGAGCTTTTCGCTCAAGGACTGGTGACCAGGCTACAGCGGCGTTGCGAGATCCTGCAGGAACGCGTCCTGGGCCGAGACGCGCTCGCCTTTTCCTGGTGAGAGACGCGCGTAGCTGCCGTCGCCGTTCAACACCCAAGCCTGGCAATTGTCCGCCAGGAACAACTCGAGGTGGCGGCGAAGCTTGTCCTTCATCGCTTTCTGACGAATCTCGAAACAGGACTCGTTGCGGCGGAACATATTGCGCTCCATCCAGTCGGCGCTTGAGCAGTAGAACTCCTCGTCACCGTCATTGAGGAAGTAATAGACACGCGAGTGCTCGAGGAAGCGGCCGACAATTGAGCGCACGTGGATGTTCTCGGACAGATCTTTGACGCCGGGACGCAGCGAGCAGATGCCGCGAACAATCAGATCGATCTTTACGCCGGCCTGTGAGGCTTTGTAAAGGGCATCGATGAGCTGCGGTTCATTCAGTGAATTGACCTTGGCAATGATGCGCGCATCTTTGCCGGCCTGCGCGTTCCTGGTTTCACGCTGGATCTTCTCCATCAACGCCGGGAAAAGACTGAACGGCGAGGCGAGCATACGTGTCATGCCGGCAGCTTCGGTCAGGCTGGTGAGTTGCAGGAACAGCTTGTGCACATCTTCACCAAGAGGCTGGCCGCTCGACAGGTAACCATAGTCGGTATAGACCAATGTCGTTGCGTGGTGATAATTGCCGGTGCCGAGATGCACGTAACGAATGAGCTTGTCGTTCTCGCGGCGCACGACAAGCAGCATCTTGGCGTGCGTTTTGAATCCGACCAGTCCATAGACGACGTGCGCGCCAGCCTCCTGCAGCCGGTTAGCGAGCGCTATGTTGGCCGCCTCATCGAAACGAGCCATGAGCTCGATGACAACGGTGACTTCTTTCCCAGAGCGTGCGGCTGTCACCAGGTGATCGACGATCGGCGAGTCGGCACCCGTGCGATACAGTGTCTGCTTGATTGCCAGCACGTCAGGGTCGATCGCAGCCAGCGCGATGAAGTCGATGACGGGTGCGAACGACTGGTACGGGTGATGTAGCAGTACGTTCTTCTTGGACAGGGTTTCGAACATGTCCTCGTCCGTTTGCAGCTCGTCCGGCAAGCCCTGGACGAACGGTTCATAGAGAAGTTCGGGATGGTCCGTAACACTGCAAACGGTACTCATGCGATTGAGGTTGACCGGGCCCTCGACGAGGTACATATCGGGTTTCTGCAGGGAGAAGTGGTCGAGCAGGAATTCCTGCAGGTCTTCGGGACATTCATGTCCGATCTCTATGCGAACGGCCGCGCCGTAGCGGCTGGCTTCGAGCTGACCTTCCAGCACCCTTACCAGGTCGCTGACTTCTTCGTCGTCGATATAAAGGTCACTGTTGCGCGTTACACGGAACTGGTAACAGCCGTCGACGTCCAGCCCTGGAAACAGACGATCGACATGCACGCGAATGACTGAAGACAGGAATACGTAGTTGTGCTCGCCAGGCTGACTCAGGTGCGCCGGAAGTTCTATGATGCGCGGCAGAGAACGCGGTGCTTGCACCATGCCGCGATGCCGGCGCCGACCGAATGCGTCGCGGCCGTGCAGGCGTATGATGAAGTTCAGGCTCTTGTTGAGGATGCGCGGGAATGGCCGGGACGGATCGAATGTCAGCGGCGTTAGTACGGGTACGACCTGTTCATCGAAGTACTGGCTGAGCCAGGCCTTCTGTTCGTCGTTCCACTCTTGGCTTTGCACGAAGCGCATACCCGCCTCATTCATTTCCGGGAACAAGACCTTATTCAGCAACTCGTATTGCTGACGCACGAGTTCGCCGACCTCATCACGCAGGTGGTCAAACAGCTCTTGTGAAGGAATCTTCTCAGGGCCTTGCGCGGGTGCCCCGATTTCCATGCGCTGCTTGAGTCCCGCGACGCGGATCTCGAAGAACTCGTCGAGGTTGGTGCAGCTGATGCACAGGAAACGTAGCCGCTCGAGCAGCGGTATGTCGGCATCGTTTGCTTGCGCGAACACGCGCTTGTGGAACTCAAGCAGGCTGAGCTCGCGGTTGATATAGAGATTGTCCATCGGGTGGTCCAACACAGTCATATTGATTAGTTCAGCGAGCCGCGAAGCGGTTGCACCCAGCGGGCATAAAAGCCGCCAGACACATCTCGCCGGCAATGGCAGGCCCTTGCCAAGCGGTGCAACGACCTGGACCTCTAGGAATAGTGTATCGCGCCCAGTACTTTATTGTGACGTGCCCCGGTCACACTCGGAAGATTGCCCGGCTGCTTTTTCATCGTCTTCATCGCCAGCCATGCAAATGCAGCCGCCTCGACCCAATCGGGATCCAGTCCGATGTCTGCTGTGCTCCTGATCGTTGTTTCAGGCAGGTGGCTTTGCAAGCGTGATAGAAGGTCCGCGTTATGCGCGCCGCCGCCGCAGACGTATACCTCCTCGGTCAGGGCTGCATATTCTCGAATCGCTTTCGCTACGGATGTTGCCGTCAGCTCGGACAGCGTCGCCTGAATGTCGACCGGCTTTTCCTGGCTGATGTCGAAGCTCTGCAGCCATTCGAGGTTGAAGTACTCAAACCCCGTGCTCTTCGGCGGCGGCAAATCGAAATACGCATCATTGAGCAACTCACTCAACAGACGGGCGTTGACCTTGCCGTCGGCAGCCCACAGGCCGCTACGATCATAGGGCGAGCCGCGCTGTGTGCTTATCCAGGCATCCAGCAGCGTGTTCCCAGGCCCCGTATCGAAGCCGACGACAGGCGCGTCAACCGTTGGCAGCACGGTGATATTGGCGACGCCACCTATGTTGAGTACGACGCGATGCTTGTCCTTCGGGCCCATCAACCAGTCGTGAAACGGCGGAACGAGCGGTGCGCCCTGACCCCCCGCCGCAATATCGGCGCGGCGGAAGTCGGAGACCGTCGTGATGCCTGTGCCCTCTGCGATGGTCGTGGCGTCACCAATCTGCAGGGAAAACGGATGCTCGCTGTTCGGCTGGTGACGAAGGGTCTGGCCGTGGCTCCCAATTGCAGCGATTGCCACGCGATCGACGCCGCTACTGCTAATGAGAGCCAGGGCGGCGTCGCGGAAACACTCGCCAACCCAACGATCCAGCGTACCCAGCTGGTCGAGACCGACGGCCTCCGGCTGCAGAATGGCGGTCTTCAGAGGGCCTCGCAACTCGGGCGGGTACGGATGGATATGCGACGCCACAAGCGCCAGGCGATCGTCCTCAAAACGGGCAAGCACGGCATCGATACCGTCCATGCTCGTGCCGGAGATCAGGCCGATATAGTGCTCTGGCATTTAGTGCCCTTTCCCATACGTTCGTGAAATTTCAGAGCCAGCAAAAAGTGCCTCTGCAAGGAGTGTACTGCAGGCAATATCGGGCATATTGGCGAGGGATGCAACGACGTAGAGGTGCTTTTTGCTGGCTCCCGAAGGGCCCGTCCATCAAGGCTGTCGGCTGCGTTAGCCGCTTGCCAATAAGCTCGCCACTAGCGGCGCGATCTGTCTTGCCAAAAGCCTCGAGCGCTCGCGCTAAAGCTACACGATCGTATGAGAAAGGTAACTTGGGCTACTGACTACCGAATCCGACGGACGCCACCTGGGTTCGCTTGAACTGTTCGAGTTCCCGAATGATCGGTTTGGCCGTGGCGAGAAATTTCTCCCGGTATTCCGCTGCAATCGGCTGGGCATCGGGCAGCGAGACCGTGCGCGGATTGCGGTGCACGCCGTTGATACGGTACTCGTAGTGCAGGTGATTCGCCGTTGCCAGGCCGGTCGCGCCAACATAGCCGATCGTCTGGCCCTGACGCACGCGGGAGCTCAGCCGTGCTTTGGCGGCATAGCCGGACATATGCGCGTACAGGGTTGTGATGTTGCCACCGTGTTGAAGAATGACGGCCTTGCCGTATCCCGACTTGGTCCCTCGGAAGATGACCTTGCCGTCGCCGGAGGCCTTGATGGGCGTGCCTCGCGGTGCCGCGTAATCGACACCGCGATGTGCCCGAATCGTGTTCAGGATGGGATGACGCCGATTCGGGTTGAAGTTGGAGCTGATTCGGGTGAAGTCCACAGGATTGCGGATAAACGCCTTTCGAACGCTGTTGCCCTCCGGCGTAAAGTAGTCGCTGCGGTCGTTCTTGTCCTTGAATCGAATTGCCTGGATCGATCGTCCGTTGTTGTTGAACTCGGCGGCGATGATCTCTCCATCCGCAACGAACTCACCGTCCTGCCAGATTTCCTCAAACTGGATGTAGTAGTTGTCCCCGCTGCGTATATCGAGAACGAAGTCTATATCCCACGCGAAAATTCCGGCGACATTCATAATCACCTTGTCGGACAGGCCGGCCTCGGCTGCGCTTTCGAACAATGATGTATCGATCACGCCGTAGGCATGTCGCTTGCGCGTTTCGACCGGGCGCTCGACTACCTTTGCTACAAAATTCGATTCGTCTTTCTCAATCCTCAGTGCACTTGTCAGGTTCAGCTTCGAGTACATGCTGAGGAGTTGGCCTTCATCGTGCGTGACCTCGAAGACATCGCCGGGCTTGATCTTTCGAAACAGCCGTTTCGCCTCGTCGAGCTGGGCAATTGTCATCAGCTGCCCCAGGCTAAGCTTATTTTTTCGGAACAGCTTTTCCATAGTGTCGCCGCGCCCAACCGTAAGCACCAGTGTCTCGAACTGCAGTTCAGGCTCGGGCTCGGCTACCGTCGCCAAAGCCACTGGCGCTGTCTCAAGCGTTTCTTCTACGGCATTGGCGGACGACACGGGTGGCTCGGCGCTTGTCGTCGCCGTCATGATGGGTGTTGCGGATGCGACCGGCTGTGGATCGTTGCTTCCCAGGCCGTTCACCAGCGCCACGCCGATGAGGGGTATCCCCAAACCGACAGCAAACCACTGCAGGGCTCTGGATTTCGCGGGTCCTTTCGCTGCAGATGGCTTGTAATCGTGAAGTAGTGGACTGGCCGGACGATTCAAGTCTGCGCCCCCGGGAACTGGAAGTCGCTACTCTACCGTGAGCGTTTTTCAACGTCAAAGAAAAGGGTTATAAGTCATGGTGTTAACCGGCGCGGTGATGCTACAGTCTCGCAGCGAATGACACAGCAGAACGCGACAGGGAGCCCCGGGCGGTCGTAATGACAAGTATCAAGACACAAATTGCCGAGTTGAGTCGCGGCGCGGATGAGATCCTGCCGGAAAAAGGACTGGAGGCGAAGCTGAAGCTCGGCAGGCGCTTGGCGTTGATGCCCGCGATGAGCTGCCCAAAGGCCTCGGGGGTCAGGTGCATCAAGGGCCCGATGTAG
>RCNE010000608.1_pt1 | contig 19251 bp, 18 predicted proteins | sample 2041361 | NCBI WGS metagenome assembly RCNE01 (sample SAMN09708229, study PRJNA481090) | Marine sediment metagenome, whole genome shotgun sequencing project.
CGAAATTTGTTGTCAACATTAAAAATAGAACGAACATGGCAAACAGCACGGTACTTCAAAAATCTAATTCAGGTAAGGTAAACAAGGCATTAAAGGTCGCGGTAGCAGAAGGTGACGGTATCGGACCTGAAATTATGGCGGCCACCTTAAAGATACTGAAAGTTGCAGGGGCCAATATTGAACCTGAGTTCATAGAACTCGGCGAGAAAGTGTACTTGTCGGGGAACAGTGCCGGTATCGAGCAAAAGTCATGGGATGTCATAGGTCGGAACAAACTGATTCTAAAGGCACCCGTAACGACACCTCAAGGTAAAGGGTATAAGAGTCTCAATGTCACCTTGAGAAAATCATTGGGCCTGTATTCCAATGTTCGTCCGGTCAACGCCCTTCATCCTTTTGTTAAAACACACTTTCCTGATATGGATGTGGTCATCATTCGCGAAAATGAAGAAGATCTATATGCCGGTATCGAGCACCAGCAAACACAAGATGTGGTGCAATGCCTTAAACTGATTACCAGACCCGGTTGTGAACGTATAGTACGCTATGCTTTTGAGTATGCGCAGGCTTACGGAAGAAAGAAGGTAACCTGTATGGTCAAGGACAACATTATGAAACTGACCGATGGACTCTTTCATCAGGTATTCAAGGAAATTGCGTTGGAATACCCTGAGATCAAAAACGAATCACAGATTATCGATATAGGTTCTGCAAAATTGGCGGCGCATCCGGAAGATTATGATGTCATCGTCACTTCTAATCTGTACGGAGATATCATTTCAGATATCGCAGCCGAAATAGCAGGTTCAGTAGGCATGGGAGGATCGGCCAATATTGGAACCAATGTGGCCATGTTCGAAGCCATACACGGTTCGGCTCCCGATATCGCAGGTCAGAAAATAGCAAACCCGTCGGGACTAATCAACGCTGCTGTGTTGATGTTGTCCCATGTGGGCCAGTTGGAAATTGCCGATAAGATCAAAAATGCTTGGTTGACCGCGCTTGAAGAGGGCTATCATACGGCGGATGTCTATCATGAAAGTATCAGCAAGAAAAAGGTCACCACCGACGAATTTGCCAATGAAGTCATCGCAAGACTTGGACAAAGCCCGAAAAAACTACCAATTAGCAAGCTTATAGAAGGTTCAGGTACCATAAACATGAAAGCGTACCATCGGCCCCAAGCCAAAAAAGTTTTGGTAGGCGTAGATGCATTTATTGATTGGCAAGGTTCGAATCCCCAGGAAATTGGCAACACCATATCCACAATCAATGCCTATAACCTGAAGTTGAAAATGATTACGAACCGTGGGGTCAAGGTATACCCAAAAGGTTTGAAAGAGACCTATTGCACCGATCATTGGCGTTGTAGGTTCGTAGCCATCGATGCCGAGATAAAAAGTGAAACACCGGTATACAAACCGGTAAACTACGAACAAGTGGTGGCGTTGCTTTCTAAGTTGCACAGCAAAGGCTTCGATGTCATCAAAACCGAGAACCTTTACGAATTCGATGGCAAAAGAGGTTTTTCATTAGGACAAGGAGAATAAAACTATGAAAGAGAATCGATAAAAAAAGTCTTGAAACTGGCGGAATATCCCCCGCAGCTTGGCCCCTGTGATCGCCGGTTTCTAGACTTTTTTTTATCGTCTAGATTTGTGCTTTGCTTTAAGCTTTTTGATAGGATGTGCCTGCATTTTGAACTTCCGAAATCGTTCTATTTCGAAATCTGATTTCCGTTAAAGCCTATTTCCTTGGCAAATGGCTTCAAGATATGATCCGTTAAGATACTTACTGTTCGACGCGTCAGAGCAATTTTTTCATGAAAATTTTGTGCAATGACCCAAATTTTCCAGTTATTTTGAACGGAAGTGATAGGATAATCCGGATAAAGCGTTTGTACCACGGAAGTCATAAACGGAAGCGTTATGTCTTGGCCGGAAGCCGGTACCTTATCGATTTCTGGATAATAGCGAAGTAACCCCATCTTCCATTAATATTCAGATACGACTCGGTTAGGATGGAACCAGGCCTGGTTCGCCCACTTATAGGGTACGCCATAACCCTTCAGAATTCCTGGTGCACCCATGCGCTGTATAGCTTGAAAAGCTAAGGTATCTACTTTTACATCGATATAGGGCATCAGATAGGCACCGCTTTTCAAAAGGGCATTTTGCACGTTTCTGATAGACACCAACAAGGGATTTTTGCCTTCCGAGATTGCCGTAGCGGCCAACGCTCCCGCAGCTTGGCCAATACCCAAAACAACTGGTTGTAAGCGCGTGGCTCCGGTTACGATGTTCGAAACACTGATGTTCTTTTCGGCTACAATAAAGTTCTCAATAGATTCCGGGATCAAGTCACCCCAAGGGAATAGTGTAACTCGGCACGCGAATGTTGATAAAAGCGATTTCAGGGGTCCCTTCTGGATTTTTATCGCGATGATGGTCGATGGGGTAGTCACCGAGTGCAATTCCGGTTTTGTAAAGGTTAAAGTGATAGGCCCTTTCCAGACGATCGACGGTCAGAAAAACCTTTCCTTTAATTCGTCTCCCTTCACGGTCATAGGGAATCATAGGGAAATTGTCCTCGGTCGGGAATTCTTCGGCGACCCGCAGGTTTTTAAAACCCAGTTCGTTTTGAATGTAGTAGACAAACCCTTTTGTAAAGGCCTTTGCTCCTCCGTAATGTTCGCGTAGTTTTTGCCGAAACTCGCCCCAGATACCAGATGGCATTTCGTGGTTACCGTCAATGGCGGAAACGCCTGCAGAGGTCAACATGCCGCCTAACGAGGGTGTAGCCTCAATAATTTGTACTTTAGTTCCCATACGTGCGGCCTTTATGCCTGCGGATGTTCCGCCCGCACCACCATCTATAATCAAGATATCTACTTGGTTTTGGGCCTGCAGCACACAAAAGCCTAGGAAACAAAAGAGTACTGTGAAAAATTGTTTTCCCATACCTGTTTTACGAGATTAGCACTGAATTCATTCAAACGTATTCAGTGTCTTAATTTACAAAAAGGCATTGAATTTTGAGGGGCCTAAAAAAGCTTCATTATAAAAGCAGTTAAGGAAGAGAAAGTGTTTAGAGAGCCATTTTCGATAAACGTATATATATATCATCGTTTAAAACATCATCGAAGTAGCAACAACTTGATTTTGAGGGAAGTTCATCGAATATTTAGGAATCTATGACGGCTATTCTAGTATTTTAAGTAATTTGGGTGAAAATTCCTACTCATGCACAACTACATTGTTCTTTTTTCTTTTTTTGCTATTTGCTTTGCTATCGGTTGTTTACTGACCATTTTTCTTACGAATGACCGCTAGTATTCGATTCCTAAACTTTCTTATAATGACTATTGAGAGAAGAAGGTTTAGTGTCATACAGTTTGGTAAGCGACCACAAAAACCTTCTAATGTTTCTAATCCATCTGCTACCTTTCTTAGGTACTAGTTTTGCCAAAGTCAAAAACTTCTTTAATTCCATCCACTTCTAGTAACAACGAAACCATTTTTGTATTAACTTACTTTGGTTAAAAGTCAAGGTGATAGTATCTCGTTATTGTTCCAAATACATAAGGCTATATAGAAAGTGGTGTCCTCTTTAAAAGGGTAGTACAACTGTTTGCGTAAAAAGCAATGTATATTTTTTGAAATCACTATTTATATAAGTGAATCAATAGTGACAGTATGTTTGAATCGTGGCCGTAAGATTTGAAGTTCAACTTAAAAATAATTAAAAATGAAATCAACTAGAAGATCTTTTATTAAAAAGACTGCCGTTGCCAGTTCGGCTGTAATCGCTGCGCCGACTATAGTGTCGGCAAGTGTCTTTGGTGCCAACGACCGCATCAACGCTGCAGTTCTAGGTGTTAATGGCCGTGGTAAAAGCCATATCGAAAGTCTAATGGCACAGGATAACGTTCGCGTTCATACGTTATGTGATCCCGATATGAACCTTTTGAAAGAAAGGCAGCAAACCTTTAAAGAAACCTACGATAAAAAAGTAAGGTTAGAGCAGGATCTTCGCCGTGTTTTTGATGACAAAGATATCGATGTGGTCAGTATTGCATCGCCAAACCATTGGCATGCCCTTTCCGTGATATGGGCATGTCAGGCCGGTAAAGATGTCTATGTCGAAAAACCAGGTTCGCACAATATTTGGGAGGGCCGTAAAATGATCGAGGCTGCCGAAAAATATGACCGAATCGTACAGCATGGTGTACAGCTGCGAAGTTCCCCCGCGGTCAACGAAGCTATTCAACTGATGCGCGATGGCTATATTGGTCGTGTCTACATGGCACGTGGTTTGGTTTTTCGTTGGAGGCCGAGTATCGGCGATAAGGGCACTTCCCCAATTCCACCGGGCATCGATTACGATTTATGGACGGGCCCAGCTCAAAAGCGACCCTTCACCGAAAACTTGGTGCACTACAATTGGCACTGGCATTGGGATTATGGTAATGGCGATGTGGGCAACCAAGGTATTCATGAGACCGATCTTTGTATGTGGGGGCTCGATGTTGGCCTTCCCACAAAGATTACATCTATGGGCGGTAAATTCCTTTGGGACGATGCCAAAGAGGTTCCTGAGGTATTGACATCAGTGTATAACTACCCTGAGGAGAGGAAAATTATACAATTTGAGGTACGCCCCTGGTGTACGAACGAGGAGAGCGGGGCCACGGTCGGCAATATTTTTTACGGGGAAAAAGGTACCCTGGTCGTAGATGGGTATGACAAGTATAAAACGTATTTGGGCAAAGATAGAACCCCTGGCCAGTCGGGTAGCGATGGCGGAAAGGCCGCATCGGGTATGGACCGCGGTGCCGGAGGTACCACAGGTCATTTTGCCAACTTTATCGAAGCCGTGCGTAAACGCGATAAAACGATATTGAACGGCCCTATAGAAACTGCGCATCTCTCCTCAGGTTTGGCACATTTGGGTAACATTGCCTACCGAACGGAGCGTGTGCTCACTTTTGACCCGAAGAAGGAGAAGTTTGTCAACGACCCTGAAGCGGATAAAATGCTAAAACGCGATTATCGTGCAGGGTTTGAGGTACCCGAGAATGTATAGGTAAAACTGAACTTCAGTTGTGATACTGCAAAAGACACCAACTACAACAGTTGGTGTCTTTTTGTTAGTTAGAGAGGAAAAACGAGATGAATCTTCGGAATATTGTTTAAAGAAATATAACTAGATTAATCGCTTGAAATTTTATTAGGGAGATATGATCAATGATTCTATTCCTAGGTTGTCGCCAATAAAACACAAAATTTAATGCACAGAGAATTTGAATCAGAAAGATTATTGATAAGGCCAACTTTAGAGCAAGATGCTGAATTAATTTATCAATTAATGAATACTCCAAAGTTCATCAAATATGTTGGAGATAGAGAAATTAATTCAATTGAAGATGCTGAAAAATATATTCATATTAAAATGCTCCCACAATTAAATGCTCTTGGATATTCAAGTTATTCTTTAATTTCAAAGGCTGAGGGTGCAAAAATTGGCACATGCGGACTTTATGACAGAGATGGAGTAGATGGAATTGATATAGGATTTGGTCTTTTACCTCAATATGAGGGATTAGGGTATGCTTATGAGTCAGCATATAGATTAATAAAAGCTGCTTTTGAAGAATTTGAACTTGAGGAAATTAAAGCAATTACATCAAAAGAGAATATGTCTTCCCAACGACTTTTAGAAAAATTAGGGTTGGAAATGGTAGGTACAACAAAGCTACCAAATGAAGATGATGAAATATTACTTTACATGATAAAGAGGAAAACTGGCTACAACAAAAAATAAACGCCATTAGAGCGGACGTTTATTCGAAACGCCAAAATCACGAGATGAAAGAATAATTCATCGAAATAATTAAAAACCAATAGCTGGTTTGTTTTGAAGAAGACCGCAATGGGGACTATCAGGATTATGTGTTTGTGTTGAAAAACATTGAAGCAATTCCTAGTGAAAATAAAAATATAAGCCAGTAATTCGGGATTACATACAACTCTAGCGAGGGAATATTCATTGATTCGTGATGCATTTCCTTTTGGGGAAATTATCGGAAAATGGGCATTCCTTCCGATAATCTTAATTGAGTGGATTTTGGTTCTGCGCATACAACCGTTGTAAAACCTCTAGATATGTCAAAATTTTGCTTGCTTTACTTAAATGAGAAGTAAATTTCAGAAAACTTAAACTTTAAATTAAATAATTATGGTAAAATTAATCGTATTGTATGGTCATCCAGTAGATTCTGCTGCTTTTGAGGCTTACTATTCCGAAACACATCTTCCTATTGCATCTAAAATTCCAGGTGTAAGCCAAATTGAACTCACAAAGTTCATTGGAACACCGGATGGAGGCAACCCCTCACAGTATAGAATGGCCGAACTGTATTTTGATTCAATCGAAGAATTGCAAAAGCAAATGGCTTCTGCTGAAGGACAAGCTGCCGTAAGCGATATTCCTAAGTTCGCAACTGGTGGTGTTGACGTAATGATTGGAGATGTTCAAAGCTAACTCTGATTAGATTCAAGAATAAGACGCTCTCTAAACTATAGTTCCGATTAAAGGCAACCTTCTTATCGTGTCTTTGGTCCATCTATACGGAGAATTCGTAAAAAATATGAGAATCTTACTGCGCGCAAGAAATACTATGGGTACAGCGGGGTTCATGGTTACGTCAAAGGTTGGCGTGTAGAAGTAATTTTAAACCCAAGGATACGGCTCTTTACTACCGATCGTTCTAAAGAAAGTGTTTTTCCCTAAAAATCTTTACACTACGCATAGCATGAGTGTTAAAGCTAATTTTGAATATGAATAAATCAAAAATCTTATATGTAGTCATACTGTTACTATTTGGATGCATTGCATGTAAAGAACCAAAACTAACAGAAACAATTGAGGTATCGGAATTGACGATAGCTACGATACATAAGGCTTATCAAGAAGGGAACTATACTAGCCATCAATTGGTTAATGAGTATTTGCAGAGAATTAAAAATCAGGATAGTATCCTAAACTCAATTACAACAATAAATCCAAAGGCACTTGATATCGCCAAGGCACTTGATGAAGAATATCAGCAAAAAGGTACCCTGCGCCCGTTACACGGAATTCCAATCATCGTAAAGGATAACATTAATACCGAAGGACTTCCAACTACAGCAGGAGCGCTGGCCTTAAAGGATTTCATTCCTGATGAAGATGCTTTTATAATCAAAAAGCTTGTTGCCGCCGGTGCGATAATCATAGCTAAATCAAATATGGCCGAATGGGCCTTTAGCCCAATGCATACTGAAAGTTCAATAGCAGGAACGACAAGAAACCCATATAATTTGGCCTATGTTCCTGCAGGCTCAAGTGGGGGAACTGCTGCTTCCATCGCTGCCAATTTTGGTACGATCGGACTTGGGACGGATACTGGAAATTCTATAAGAGGGCCTTCCTCTCATTGTGCCCTGGTAGGTTTCCGTACTACGCTGGGATTAGTGAGCAGAAGTGCCATTGTGCCGCTCTACTTGAGAAATGATGTGGTCGGCCCCATGGGCAGGACGGTAGAAGACGCTACTAAAGTGTTGGAAGTTATTGCAGGGTATGATTTAGAAGACCCCCTGACCAAAAACTCAGAAGGCAAAATACCCACCAACTATAGTCAGTTTCTCTTGAAAGATGGGCTTGTTGGTGCTAGAATAGGTGTGCTTAGGGAGCTAAGTGACGATAACCCACATCCAGAAATCAAATCTTTGTTTGAAAAGGCACTTTCCCATCTCGATTCATTGGGCGCCATAGTGATTGATTCTGTAGTTATTCCTGATTTCTCGGTATTAAGCCAGGATCAATGGTGTATGTCTTTCCGCGACGATGTTAAAACTTTCCTCGCCGACTATGTAAAAATTGATTCTTTAAAATCTATAGAGGACATCATTCGAGTAGGGACGAATTCTGATTTCGCTAGGTTGAGACTGGAAAGAAATGCAGCCAACAGAGGCAGATGGAAAAACCCAGAAATTCCATGCTTAGATGCCTACACGGATTCCAGGCGTATTGCGTTTCGTGAAGCCATTGAAAACATCATGGATTCCTTAGAATTAGATGCCATTGTGTATCCCTCTTGGAATCATCCACCGGCCAGGGTCGATTTCTTCGAGGAGGAATACAAAGGCGACAACAGTCAGATTATAAGCCCGCATACCGGTCAGCCTGCTTTCACGGTTCCAATGGGTTTTACAACTAAAAACTTACCGGCCGGATTGCAATTTTTGGGTAGGATGTATGATGAGCCAACATTAATTAGATTGTCTTACGCTTATGAACAAGGAACAAAACATAGAAAAACACCTGATTTTCGAAAGGCTAGAACAAAACAAAAAATGTATTAAAACAGCTGTTTATTAGGGCTATTAGGGGCGTGCAGCTACAAAACCGATTAATATACCTATGAGAAAATTTTATTTTATTTTACTTACTATTTTATTTTCATGCCATACAAATGATAAGAATAAGATTGTAAATCCTTCAGATTATTTGAATCATATAAAGACAGAACTTAAAGACGAATGGCCAAAAAACAGAACTATTAATTTAGTCTTTCATGGACATTCTGTTCCTGCAGGGTATTTCAAAACACCATTTGTTAACACTTTAGAATCATATCCTTTTCTAGTATTGAAAGAATTAAAAGCAATTTATCCGCATGCGGTGATTAACATAATAAATACTTCTATCGGCGGAGAGAATTCAATAAGCGGTGAGAAACGTTTTAAATCAGATGTATTGAATCATAAACCAGATGTGCTTTTTATCGACTATGCATTAAATGACAGAAGTATAGGACTTGATAAGTCTCAGGAAGCTTGGAGTCGTATGATAAGTAAAGCTCTAAAAGAGGATATTAAGATTATACTTTTAACACCTTCTCCCGACCAAAGAGTTAATATTCTTGAGCCTAATAATGAATTAGAGCAATATGCAGAACAGATTAAACGATTATCAAAAGAAAAAGGGATTGGTTTAATCGATAGCTATGAATTATTTAAGAACAAGGTGGTTTTGGGTGATGATATCTCCATCTATATGTCACAAGTGAATCATCCAAATAAAAAAGGACATCAATTAATTACTAATGAAATTATCAAGTATTTTGAATAGCATGTGCCCTAACAACCTGACCTATGAAAAGCCCTGTATGCTAACCGTCACTGGTAAGTATTAGAAAAATTGTAAATTTATTGGAATGGGATTCGCTATTTTAAAGAATATAATTGACTGACTAATCGATAAAATGCCATGGCCAGTTCATATTTAAACAATCAAACTGAAATCTATTTCTTGCATGGAACTAGTATCAATAGTACAGTTTGGAATCAATCAGTAGTACAATCAATCGGGGAATTATTTGGATATAACCCTAATCGGGGGGGATACTTGAAATTAGTTGATTGGAGTGGGGCAAATAATACAAAAGCGAGAAAGGATACTTGTGAAGGATTGTTAAAGGAAATAGATCATCGAAAGAATAAGTTAAAAAACACACCTCGAAAAATCACCCTTGTGGGCCATAGTCATGGAGGGTCAATAGTTCTCCATGCCAGCAAAGAAATTAGGGATATCCTAGGCCCAGAATCACAGATTAATATCTTGAGTTTAAATACACCAAATGTTATTGTAAGACTGATGAGGTTACTCCCCGAGGAGGTTATAATAAAACAGGAGTGCTATTCCAAGACGGTGAAAGAAAGAATTGGTTTGGGAAACCCATAGGAGGGGAATATTCAAGTAAAAAAGACATGGGTAGCGGAAAAGAAGGTTCCACAGATTGGGAATTCGACTCGGCATTAATCAATCTTGAATACAAAGACCAGTATAGATTTAAAGGTTTAAGCCCGAGGACTCATTGGATTAGCCATCGTGGCTGGTTAGAAAAGAATGTTAATCAGTGGTTGCCAAAACTAAAGGACGAGATGTGCTTTCTGCCAAATACAAAAATCAATCATTCTCAAAAATAGCCCGAATTCTCTAGTTCTGACTGGTACCTAAAAATGGGAGGAGGTCACAAAAAACTCTAGTTTAGTGCGCTAGAGTTGCTAATTATAATTTTTTCACCAAACTAACTGATTACATGAGATACTTCGTATTACTATTATTCCTCTACTTTTTCACCTTCACATGTTACGCTCAGGCAGAAAGCGCTCCTAAAGAAAATAATGCACTGGCAACCAATGCCTACCAAGATTTGGTCATACTCTTCAAAGCGTGGCGCACCTACGAAAAACCGCCCTTGCGAAATGGCGCACCAGACTATACTGCCGAAACCTTTAAAAATAGAAAACCCGAATTTGATCGTTTGCAAGGGCAATTACAAGCTATCGATACCACTGCTTGGTCGATTCCAAACCAGGTAGATTGGATGATTGTTTGGGCCGAAATGAACGGCTACGATTTTAATGAACGTATTTTAAAACCATGGGTGCGCGATCCGGCCTTTTATAAATCCGTATGGTCCTATAAAAGCGACGTACCGGCCCATGAAGGGCCTACCCATCATGCGGCCTTAGAACTTTGGGCGTATGGTTTTCCCTTGTCCGCCAAAGAACGGGAGCGTTTTATTTCGGAACTAAAAGTAATTCCGTCACTGAACGAGCAGGCGAAAATCAACTTGACCGGTAATGCCAAAGATTTATGGATTACAGGCATTCGCGATATTCAGGAACAAAGCGAGGTGTTGGAAAAGTTGAAAGTCCGTACCGACTTAAAAGGAGATTCAGAGCTGATTTCCGCTATCGAGGCCGCTTTGGCCTCGACCGATGACTTGGTCACTTGGTTGCAAACGGCTGCGCAATCAAAAACCGGTCCCTCGGGAATCGGCAAGGAAAACTATACTTGGTATCTTCAAAATGTACACTTGGTGCCATTGACCTGGGAGCAAGAAGAAATGATTCTCAAGCGCGAATTGGCCCGTGCGTGGTCGTCACTCAAATTGGAGGAACATCGCAACCGAAACCTCCCCGAGCTGATTGCCGCTGATTCGCGCGAAGCCTATACAAAAATGGCTGAAGCGGCCACTCAAAGTCTGATGGCCTTTTTGAATCAGCAAGATATTGTGACCGTAAAACCTTATTTCGAACCTGCGTTACGGGAACACTTAGGTCAGTATGTGCCCGAAGAAAAGCGTAACTTTTTTTTGATTGGTGAACATTACGACCCACGACCGCTGTATTCCCATTTTTACCATTGGTTTGAATTGGCCCGTATGGAGTACGAACCCAACGCAAGTGAGATACGAAAAGGGCCGTTGTTGTACAATATTTTTGATTCAAGAAACGAAGGAACCGCTACGGCGGTCGAAGAACTGTTTATGCAGTCGGGTCTGTACGATGATAGTCCCCGAACTCGGGAAATCGTCTACATCATGATTGCCCAACGGGCGGCTCGGGGTCTGGGCTCGCTCTATGCCCATGCCAACGAAATGACGATGGAAGAGGCCGGGGGTATCCATTCCGAATACACGCCTCGCGGCTGGATGAAAACCGAAAAAGAACTGCTTATTTTTGAACAACATTTGTATTTACGGCAACCGGGTTATGGCACCAGCTATATTACCGGGAAGTATCTATTGGAGTATGCGATGGCGGACTACGCCAGAATTCACGAATTGCGAAAACAACCCTTTGTGCTCAAAGAGTTCTTTGATGAACTGAACCGTATAGGGAACATCCCGATTAGCCTTGGGCATTGGCAAATGACGGGGTCTAAAAGACATTTGGAGGATATTAGAAACTAAAAAACATCGTAGTATCTCATGGCAAATAACAAACTCATTGTAAATGAACGGCAAACCGACCTTGGCAACTTTATGGTGGGTAGGCTGTTGCCCTTCCGAAAAAAGCGACAGGTAGGCCCTTTTACCTTTATTGACCATATGGGGCCGGCAAAACTGGGCAACGCCAACTATGTTGATGTAGATCAGCACCCCCATATCGGCCTCAGCACCTTGACCTATCTCTTCGAGGGCGAAATAGCGCATCGAGACAGTATCGGAAGTGTTCAAGTGATTACTCCGGGCGACGTTGGTTTTATGACCGCGGGAAGCGGTGTGACCCATACCGAACGAACGCCCATTGCGAGACGGGGCAAAGAAACCTTCGTGATGCACGGCTATCAAATCTGGGTCGCACTGCCCAAAGAGCAAGAAGAGATGGCACCTCGGTTTGATTATTACCCAAGTACCGACATACCCACATGGCAAACCGACGCACTTCAATTCAAACTAGTGGCGGGCAAGGCCTTTGGTAGGTCGACACCATTACAAGGGTACTCTCCCTTATTTATGGTAGATATCTACTCCGAAAAAGCTACCGCCTTGAACCTCGAAGGGCAACTGAAGGGTGAGGTCGCCTTTGTTATCGTAAAAGGTGCTATTAGCGTTCAAGATGAAAAAGTGGAAGCTGGACAAATGCTGATCAGCAAGACCGATGACCAATGTGAGATCTATTTAGATGAAGACACCCAACTCTTACTTTTTGGAGGCGAGCCACTACCCGAGGAACATTACCTGTTGTGGAATTTTGTATCGCATAGTAAAGAACGCTTGCAACAAGCCAAGGAAGATTGGAAGAATAAAAAATTTCCAAAAGTACCTGGGGATGAGACGTATATTCCTATTCCAGAAATACAGGCAAAGACTAAGGGCTAGATTTATTTTGGCAGCATTTTAGTTTCCTGTTTTGGCAAATGGCCATTGGTGATATTCCGTCTGAAGTTCTTTGACCTTGTCTGGGTACTGACCGGCCAAATTGGTCATTTCAGTGGAATCTTTTTTAAGGTTCACAAGAAACAATTTGTCCTTTTCCGGGTCTAATTCGCCTTTGTTGGAGCTATCTTGGGGGTCGCCGATTAATTTCCAATCATCTTTGCGAATGGCCCAAGAACCATTGTTCTGCCAGATAAAACCGTTGTGGGCCGAAGGTGATTTTTCACTTTTAATGATTGGCAAAAGGCTTTTTCCTTCTAGATTATCGGGTACTTCGATACCGCATAAATCTGCTATGGTCGGAAACCAATCGATGTTCAATGCCATCTGGTTTCTAGTTTCGTTTTCTGGCAATTGGCCTTTCCAGCTTATAATGGCCGGGACCCGAATACCGCCTTCGAAGAGACTGAATTTGGCACCACGGAAGGGCCCTGCACTACCGCCTCCGCCAAAAGTGCGTTCTTCTGTAGAATACCCATGATCGGACTGAAAGATAACTACGGTATTTTCTCGGATATTGAGTTCATCCAGTTTTCCGAGAAGTTGACCGATTCGTTCATCGATGGTGGTGATAAAAGCGGCATATTCTTTTCTTGGCGATTCGAGGTTTTTATAATGCTTCCGCCATTTTTCATCGGGTTGTAAGGGATAATGCGGCAAATTGATGGCATAGTAGAGAAAGAAAGGGTCCTTTTGATGTGTTTCGATAAATTCCTCGGCTTGGGCTTCCATCAAATCTGGAAAATATTGGCCATCGCGCCATATTTCCTCTCCATTTTCCCAAAGGTCATGTCGATTGGGGCCGTTCCAATAGAAAAAGTGGGAATAGTTATCGATACAACCACCCATATGTCCGAAGGAGGAATCAAAACCTTGCCCGTTGGGCATGGTTTCGGGGGTATAGCCCAAATGCCATTTACCAACTTGACCAGTGGAATAGCCGGCCTGTTTCATCATTTCCGCGATCGTAAAGCGATCTGTTGGCATCCCTTCTTTGCCCTTTGAAGATGAAGCATTCCCCGGAAGTCCCGCAGCATGAGGATTCATACCGGTTAACATCGATGCGCGGGAAGGGGAGCATACCGATGCGGCTGCATAGAACTGTGTAAACCGAACACCCTCTTTCGCCAACTTGTCCATATTGGGGGTATAGAGGTCTTCTGAACCATAACAGCCCAAATCGGCCCAGCCTTGGTCATCGGTCAAGATTACGATTACATTGGGTTTTAACGACTCCGTTTTTTGACCATAGGCAAAAGCTATCAATAGCAAGAGGAAAATCAAGATTAGACGTGATTTCAAACTTACATTCAGTTTCGATGACACCATTATTTCGTGTTTAGTTTAGGGACTAATTTACCAAAAGATGGCTCATTTTAACCTTTCCTGCATTTTAATCTAAAGTAGTTGAATTTACCTTAAATCTTCCTTTTTTTGTTTCCACCGAAGCTTCGGGGCTAAAGGATGAAAGAAAGATTTGCACGGTTCCCCCTTCAGGGTTGAGGTAATCCCGAGGCTTCGGGAATGGAAATCGACACAAAATGTACGACTGGTTCATAATTTTATTTCAAGCTTTTCCAAACTTCTAGCAAAGCTCTCGGTACATGAAAACAACCCTTCCATTTACCGCCTTTGAGATTCAACAATACTTCACCTTGGCGATTGAGGTAGCCGTACCATTCGCCGCCGTTTTTTTTATCCCGGAAATGGTTCCATGTGTATTGATGAATTTTTTCGAACCATACCGCGGCTTTCGGACTTTGGTTATAGGCATAGGTTTTGGCTAGGGCAACCAGCGTTTCGAGATGTACCCACCAGAGTTTTTGGTCGTGTTCCAGCTGTTGGGGCGGATGGCCCTTAAAATCCATAAAATAGAAAATCCCTCCATGTTTTTCATCCCAGCCATGTTCCAATTGTTGGAACATGATTTTCTCAGCTTTTGTTATAAGGTCTTTATCATTTTTACGGATACCAAGATTCATTACGAACCACATGGCCTCAATGGCGTGCCCGGGATTCAATAGTCTTCCTTCAAAACTATCGACGAATTCTTCGGTGTCAGAAATATTTTCCAAAACCAATCCGCTTTCCTTATTATAGAATTTGTTTAGAATAAGCTCGATAACCGAATCGGTTACTTTTTCAACTTGCTCGGTACCCAGCAAATGTTCCAATTCTAAGGAAAGGTTACAAAGAATCATCGGAAGTGCAAAATTCTGTAGTTTACGCGTGCCGGGATAAATCTTGTTGAATTCCCCCTTCGGATTTTCTTGCCGTTTTAAAATATTTTCAAAGGTGGTCTTTGCGATTTGCGCATACCGCTCTTTTGGTTCGATTTGGTATAATGTGCCAAAGGCCATCGCGGCAAAACAGTCCGAAAAAATATTATACGGTTGTACCAAAGGTTGCCCTTCTCGGTTTAGGGAAAAATACCAATTGCCCTTCGGATCACGACCGTACTTTTCCAAGAAATCGGCGCCCAACAAAGCCATGTCTTTCCATTCCTGTTTTGGCTCTACTTCTTGAAAGAGTTTGGCAAACAACCAGACTTGTCTTGCCTGCAACCAGATAAACTTATCGGTATCGAAGACTTTTCCGGTTTCGGTGAGGCATGTAAAATAGCCCCCGTGTTCTGCGTCAGGAGAATTGCTTTCCCAGAATGGGATGACCTCTTTTAGGAGTTCGTTTTTGTATAGTTCTACGTAGTGTTTCAATTACTGAAATCTTTTATTGTCATTCCAGCAAAGGCGGGAATCTCTTTATATGCGGGCTTAATGCTCCTCTCCTTTTTCAAGGAGGGAATGAATTCCCCTATAGCGGAAGCAAGGGGAGGTATAGCCCGAGCCTTTGGTTTAAAGCTAAGCTACGGTTCTGGTAGCCAAAGCTTGCATTTTCAACCCCTTCGTCTTCCTAGCTTCGCTGGAAGACTCCTCTCCTCTTCGGAAGGGAGGAGCTTTTTATCTGCTCTCGATTGGACAGCAGTTCTATAAATGTTCCGACAATGCACCCTATTAAAGCAAAAACGAAGATAATCGGGAATACAAAAATATTCACGTAATCGAAGTAAAAGATAAATTTCACCGTTGAGGCAATTAATTCAAAGAGCATTCCCAAATAGTACCATGGCCGTTCATTTCCACCTAAAAAATAGGATTCAAGATTTTTAGAAGGCTTTTTGGAAAAGTAAAAACCAAGTGCCAAAACGCCAACTATATAAGCGATTACGATAGCGATATCCCAGGGGAGAGGGTCATTAGAGCTCGAGGTTAGTCCTACTTTTAGGATAGGTAAAGTTTGGGTAATGGAAATTTAGTTTTCTATAATTTTTCAATTATATCTCTTTAAAAAGGTCTTCATAATGTTGGGAAGGGAGAAATATGCCCCCACTTTCTTCATAAAATGATTTTCCGGTCGGGTAGACCCCTTTTTGCGACTTCGTCCATTCTGCACCTGCTTTAGGGTGGTAGGTCTCCAATCTGTCCCATTCCTTATAATACTGGTGTCCGTTGGTTTCCAATAGTCCGATTTCCATGTCGGGTAAGGGAGCCAAACGCGCCGCAACCGATTTATTCCAATCCACCAAAATAGGATTCACCGTCAGGTCAGCACTAAAACAAGGTATTTTTTTCTCATGGGCTGCCTTAACGATTTTCATCGTCATGCTCAAGGTCTTGGCAATTGCTTTTACCACAATAGTGGTATAGCCTTGTTCCATACGATCCATGGCCTCGGCTACCGTATGTGCACTTTCGTCGGCTGCTATGGTCACGCCTACATCACCGACATACGATTCATCAATTTCCCGTAGCGGCTCTTCAATAACGGCTATCTGGTCGAACGCCCCTATCTTTTTAGCGTGATCGAGAAACCGAAGTAAGGTTTCCTTTGATTCATAGCGACCGTTCGGGTCAATGTAATACGGAATTTTTCCGCTCTTCGTATAAGGAGTTTCGTAGTCTCCTATCGATTTATGCACAGCGGAAAGAAATTCCATATCCTTTTCCAGCATCACTTTTTGAGTTCCCTTTGATCCGGTCTTGAGCTTCATTATAAAGTAACCCTCATCGGCAGCGGATTTAATTTTTTTGATATCCGTGCCCACAGGAAACGAAGGAATACTGGCTACTTTCTCATGTTTATAGGATAAACCTGCGCGATAAGCCGGGGGCACCATTTCATCAAAGGTCTTGAGGTTGTTCTCCTGGGCGTACAACAACCAAGCGGCATTGTCGACGCATACCAACGCATTCAGCGCAAAGGTCTTTCTGAGATTAGGGTTATTGGTAATCTTTTTGCCATATTCATATAGTTCTGGTAAAATGGCATCTTGTAGTTCAATAGGGTCGGTAAACGAAGTGCCTTTTACCATCTGAACGGCACGTTCGGTCATGACGAACATCAATGCATTTGCACCATTTTCAGAGTGAACACTCGCTACACTAGCATCTGACCAAAGGGCACTTTGTGTTCCCAGACCGATTTTTGCTGCTCCCGATTCACTTTGCAGCCAAGCGGCTGTTTGCCAGAGTTGGGTGACGGCACTGCCCTTAAAGCGATAAGGGTATAAGTTTTCGCGTTCAAAGTTGGAGCTTACGTTCTGTATTTTGATTTTTGAGTTCATTTTCTGGCCCATTAAATTAGCATGCAATGGCAATCCCATCGTACTAGCGGCAATTACGGCGCTCGTTTTAGTTACAAACTCACGTCGGTTCATACCTGCTTTTTTATTTTTTGAATCGCTCATTTTTAAAACTTAAATTTTAGCTGCAGATGCTGCATCTAAAAACAATATGGTTTCGGGATGGGTTCTCAAAATGGTTGCAGGGCAAGCTGTATTGATTTCACTATATAAGGTGTCATAAACAGCCTGGGCTTTTCGTGCATCCGGTACCACACAACTAATAGCTTTACAACGCATAATTGCAGGTATCGTTTGGGTCAGTGCTTGTTTGGGCACATCGTCAAAGGTGGGAAACCAGCCTTCGCCCAACTGTTGGTTACGACAAGCATCGTCTAAGGTGACCAATTTTACCAGTTTCGGATCGTTAAAATCGGCGACCGGTGGATCGTTAAATGCAATATGCCCGTTTTCACCAATACCGATACAGGCCACATCGATGGGATGCTCCCGCAATGCCGCGGAATAGTTTTCCATCTCCTTTTCTAAATCTTCGGCATCTCCGTTCAGGAAGTATATTTTTTTAGGCGCAACTTCATCTAAAATACGTTCTTTTAGATATTTTCTGAAACTGGCAGGGTGTTGGTCTGAAATGCCCTTGTATTCATCCAGGTGAAAAACAGTGATTTTCTGCCAATCGATATTCCGCCCTTTAAAGGCTTCGAGAAAAGAAAATTGCGAAGCACCTGTGGCCAAAATAAGGTTTGCTGTGCCATTTTGCGTAATGGCTTCTTTCAATTTTTTTTCTACAAAATCTGCGGCGGCCTTGCCCATTGAAATGGGGTCATCGTAGATGGCAATGTTTAATTTGTCAATTGTAAATGCTTTCATTTTTTTGTTTTAGAGAAATTCAACAATAGCAAAGTATGAGGTAATCAATGAAAATAGAATAACCGCAATAATACCAATATTGAGTTTTGCGCTGGCTTTGTGCTTTTGCATTAATTGCGATTTATTGATCAACACAAAAATAGGAATCGCTACCGCAGGCAGAATACACGCTTGAAATGCCTGTGAAAAGACCATTAAAGCTGGGGGCCGCTCGTCTAGAAAAACAGTTCCGAAAGTAAACAACAGTGCAATAAAAATTAACCAGCGTGATTGTTTTGAATGTATGTTTCTAGGCTTTCCGGTATAATCTGCAATCAACCAAGGCGCAATGAGCACAATAGGGAATATGGTCGAAAGACCTGCTCCTGTAATCCCTATTATTAAGACAAAAGCGGCAAATTTTCCACCCAGCGGTTCGAACAATTCGATCATCTCGACCGTGTTTTCAAGTTTGAGTCCCGAGACATGAAGTGTACCCGCAGCAACAGCCATAATTACCCCGCTCAAAAGCAACATCATGGCAGCGGAAACGAATGAATCGCGTTTTTCTGTCTTTAAATCGTTGATGCCCCAACCCTTTTCTGCTACAACTGTGCTGCGCATGATAAAAACAGCGGCAGAACAAGTAGTGCCAGTTATCGCGGCAATAAGGCCTAACGCTCCGGGGGTATTCGGGATACTTGGGATGATACCCTCGGCCAAAGAGGCAAAATCGGGTTTGACCATAAAAAAGACGATGATAAACGAAAGCCCCATCAAAATGACCAAGACCGTCAGTATTTTTTCGAATACCTGATACCGCCCGTACCATAACAGAAAATACAAGATGATACTAAAAAAGAGAATAATCCAAAATCGGCTGATTAGTTGTCCGTCAAAAGCCAAGCGTATACCTTCTTGCGCCAAATCGGCTACAATACCCATCACGCCCATTAGGGCCAAAAGTTCGCCGATGATCAAAGCAATA
>RCNE010001026.1_pt1 | contig 19251 bp, 14 predicted proteins | sample 2041361 | NCBI WGS metagenome assembly RCNE01 (sample SAMN09708229, study PRJNA481090) | Marine sediment metagenome, whole genome shotgun sequencing project.
AACGATAGTACGGCGACAGCCGCCAATGCCTTCACCACCGTGATCGATCCGACCACAGGGCTTACGGAGTCGGTCCCGCAACCAGCGGGGATTGTCTCCCGGGCCCACAGCACGGTATTGAGTAATGCAGTGGCAAATACCAGCGATAACCCCGGCCAGGTGCCTCCCGGCCTTAAGGTCCCTTATGCCAACCCGCAGTTGCAAGACACAGTTGTCTGGCAGAACCGCTCATTCTACTTTTTCGGTGACAACTTTGCCGATCCGCCGGTTTATCAACTGATGCCGGATCCGAGCACACCGGATTTTCGTGATTTAGCGGTTTTAGGGGCAACCGGAACACTTAACCCGGAATACAGCGTATTGACCAGCCTTACCGGATGGGACAATGCAAACTACAATAACGGCAACAATGTTGAAGGCGATCCGCTTTTAACGGCGGCCTACTTTAATGGCGGACGGGGTCTCACCGTAAAACCAGGCGAGAATACCACCGGCATTCTGGCACCGCCGGCCTTTGACGAAGGCGGCAATTTCATTCATGTGCGCTTTGGCCCGTTGACATTCGAAGGCGTCGATATGGAAACCCTTTACCATATCGATACTGGCTCATCAGCGCTCAACGTTGGAGGAACAACGGATCGCGGTGCCATGCCTGAATTAGATGTCGATGTTGATGAGGATATCCGACCAAACGCGGTCGGGGCCATTGATATTGGTGCCGATCAATTGGATTAAATAAGGAAAACTTGCCTCGCCGGGCGTTAAACCCGGCGGGGTCTGATCCCAATGGGGGTGAAATATGAGAATTACATATCTACTGACAATAGTGACCTTTACGGTAACTCTAATCGGCCTTGGCATAGCGCCATCGTTCGCAGCGGTGAGTTTTCAATGCCCCAACACTTATAACGGGCCATCATCACCGTATAATGATTTGAACGGGGATGGTATCTTGCGGGCTGACGAAGGGGAAATACTGGATCCAGTAAAAAATAACCAGGTCTGTATGCACCTGACCGGTGGAGACGGTTTTGGTGTCATGGCCGACGGGGTAACCCAGTACCTTTTCAGTTTCTCCTCGGCGACCGGTATCCCCGACGATCAAGTGATGACCGAAGGCGCCTTGGCCGCTCAATTGCCTGCGCCTACTATCAAACTGAAAGAGGGCGATGAGTTTTATCTGACCCTGACCAACGTGGGCATGCATATCCGTCCGGATCTGTTCGACCCGCATACCATTCACTACCATGGTTTGCCAGAATCTTCGAACATTTACGACGGCCTGCCCGAGTCGGGTCTCTCCATTAACATGGGTGCCAGCCTCACCTATTATTATAAAATTAATGACCCCGGAACCTATATGTATCATTGCCACGTCGAGGCGACCGAGCATATGCAAATGGGTATGCTGGGCAATCTATATGTGGCACCGGCGCAGGACGACACACCGTATGTATACAACGGCAAGCAGTATACCCGGTTTGCCTACAATGACGATGATGGTTCCACCGGCTACGATGTGGCCTATCCTATCCAATTGGGTGGTTTTGACCGGGATTTCCATGACGCCAGTTGGGATGTCCAGCCGCTGCCGTTTGCCGAGATGTGGGATAATTACCCCATGATCAACGGTCGAGGGTATCCGGATACAATCGACCCGAATCCGCTTCCGGCACCGGTTGAAAACGGCGGGAAGATTGCTCAACCGATCAGCTCTTTGATCACTGCCAGTGTTGGTGACCGCGTTTTGCTGAGGATCTCTAACCTGAATGTGACCCGTTTTCATACCATCGCTACCATGGGTATTCCCATGGAGGTGGTCGGTAAGGATGCCAAGCAATTGAAAACGGCGGGGGGGACGAATCTTTACTACAAGACGAACTCCATCACCATTGGCGGTGGCGAGGCCTATGACGTCATCCTGGATACCACCGGTGTAACTCCGGGAACTTATTTTCTTTATAGTACTAATTTGAACTTACTTAGCAACGACACGGAAAATTTCGGCGGTATGATGACCGAAATTCTGGTCGAATAAAAGGAGGCGCACCATGCGTAAAAGATCACTGCAAAACAAATTATGGGCTATGGCCCTGGTCGCACCCTTTCTGCTGATACTTGCTACCGGCAGTTTTGCCGGGCAGACCGGTATTGACGGTATTGTCGGCCAGACAATGTTTAATTTTACAGTCAAGCAACACTTCATTACCACGGTGGATGGTGGTAATTATCTGATCTGGGGCTATGCTGATGACGACGGACACAACGGCACTTTGGCACAGTATCCAGGGCCCACCATCATCGTCAATCAGGGCGATACCGTGGTCATCAATTTGGCAAACGGTTTGCCAAGCCCCAATGAACAACCGGTCTCGATGATCTTTCCGGGGCAAGAAAATGTCACCGCCTTGGGTGGCTCACAAGGATCGATTACACAGGAATCTGAAGGTCTCACAGATGTTGTTACCTATAGCTTCGTGGCCGGAAAACCAGGAACATATTCGTACCAGAGCGGTACCAATATGGCCCTGCAGGTTGAAATGGGCCTGATGGGCGCCCTTATTGTCCGTCCGACGATGGGTGAAAATTTTGCCTACAACAGCGCCGCGACGTACTGGGATCGAGAATATCTGTTTTTGCTCAGCGATATGGATCCCCGGGTCCACGATGCCGTCGAATTCGGCCAAATGGATCAGGCGTTGGAGTACCTGACGGAACGTTTCACTGTTTATTGGTTCATTAACGGGCGTGTGGCGCCGGACACCATGGCTGAAGCGTTTGTTCCTTGGTTACCCTCCCAGCCTTATAATATTATGCCCCGCATGCATCCCGGCGAAAAACTACTCATGCGGGTCGTGGGTGGCGGTTACGATCTTCATCCTTACCACCATCACGGCAATCATGCGGCCATCGTCGCGAAAGACGGTCAACTGTTAGCCAGCAATGGTTCGGCCGATCCAGACTTGGCCCAGTCCGTGTTCACCATTAAATCGTTACCCGGTCAAACCGTCGATGCGATTTTTGAATGGACGGGACAAGGCTTGGGCTGGGATATTTACGGTACACCGGTCGATGGGCGTCCTGCCCATGATTGTATAGATGACGATGCCGATGGCTTTGCCAACGCTGATGCTGTCTATCCCTATGAGTACTGTGCTGACCATAACAAGCGTCTCCCCACAGTATTACCCGAAGCGCAGGATTTGGCCTTCGGCGGATGGTACGGTGGCAGTCCGTTCCTGGGATCGGTGGGCGATTTGCCTCCCGGTGAGGGCGGTCTCAATCCATACGGCGGCTACAGCTATATGTGGCATTCACACACGGAGAAAGAGTTAACGAACTTTGACATTTTCCCGGGAGGGATGCTCACAATGCTGATCATCGAATCCTGGGGAGTAGAGCTTCCTTAGGAAGGGAGGGATGACACCATGAAAAAAATTAGACTAATAACGCAATTGGCAACCCTTTTGGTTGCGGCGACAATGTTTGCGTCACCCTCTTTTGCCATGGACGTATATTTGGTGGCTCAGGAGTATGATAAAACCATCGACCCGGATGGGGGTGGCCCCTTACCGGCGGAAACAGTATCAATGTGGGGGTTCGCTGAAAGTGACATTACCTTTAGTACCATCGGGGCACCCACATCTCCCGGGCCGGTGATTGCAGTTCCGGTCGGAGATTCCACCTTGAGCATCACTTTGCGAAATGATTTAACAGAGCCAATTTCCTTGGTAATTCCCGGGCAGGCAGCGACCTTAAATCCCGTCAGAACGGGTAATCGTGTTACCGCACTGACCAACGAAACCGGTGTGGGCGCAACAATAAACTATACCTGGAATAACCTTCAACCGGGGACGTTCATTTACCACAGTGGCAGTAGTTTGGCCAAGCAAGTGCAAATGGGTCTCTATGGTGCGGTCACCGTGAATGCCAATACAGGGCAAATCTATCCGGGGGTCGATTTTGATAACGAAGTCGTTCTGTTTTTTAGTGAAATTGACCCGGCGCTCCACGATCCGCCCGGTTTTGCCCATTCCACTAACTACAACCCGCAGTATTTCCTCATAAACGGTGAACCCTACCAGAGCGATACTGCAGTGATCAATGCCGGCAACGCCGATCGGCGTACGCTGCTGCGTATATGCTCAGTACCGCGTTGGATGACTTGGTTCCCACGATTCTGGGAACGCAATGGCAAATTGTCGCCGAGGATGGCAATCCCTATACGTTTGCCAAGGATCAGCATACAACATTGCTATCCGCGCTAAAAACCAAGGATGCCATCATTACACCGACGCAAGAGGGTACCTTTACGGTATTCGATCGACGTGGAAACCTGACCAACAAGGGTGTAATGCCCGGCGGCATGGTGGCACAGTTGTCAATCGGGCCCCCCCCCCCCAACCAGGCGCCAGTGGCTGAGAACGACTTTGCGACCACAGTGCTCAGAACGCGTGTTTACATTGATGTAATTGCCAACGACAGTGATCCGGACGGCGTCCTCGATCCGGCCAGCGTGGTCATCACCAGTGGTTTCCGCACCCCGGGACGCGCCAGGGTATATAACCTTGGTGATGGGACTATCCAGTATAGGGCAATCCCGGGATTCACTGGACCGGATACATTCACTTACACAGTCGATGATGATAGCGGTGAAACATCCAATGAAGCCACCGTTACGGTGGTTGTTACGCCATAACTTCACAATGAAAGCGGTTGGGAATGTTTATTCATTCCCGGCCGCACATCCCTTGGTTAAGGCGTATCCAACGCAATTTATCAGATTTAAAATGTGAAAAAAGCGTTTCCTTGAAATCAAAATCTGAATGAAGGAGGAGCAGATGCAAACCCAATCCGCCCGTTTATTACGGGCCCGTAAAAGGACGCTTGGCCTTATGGTTGCCGCAGCAATGCTTCTAATCGTATTGCCGAGCGTATACGGTTCGACAGGAGGAGATAAACAGGACAAATGGGGTATTGAGGTCGTCTCGATTCGAACCTCAGCCGCCGGAAGTATGCTGGACTTTCGATACAAGATAGTGGATGCCCAAAAGGCTGAAGCCCTTTTTGTTCGTAAAACAAAACCCTATTTAATTCACCAGGAGACTGGTGCGGTATTGAGTGTGCCGGTAACCGCCAAAGTGGGTCCCTTACGCAGTACCAACAAGCCCAAGCAGGATCGGATTTACTGGATGTTTTTCGGCAATAAAACCAAATTGGTAAAGCCTGGGGATAAAATTACAGTAACCATTGGAGAGTTCAGAGCTCAAGACTTGATTGTGGAGTAGTATATGAAGCTCCCTATAAAAAAATATGCATTAAGCGTGATGATCATAACCTGCGTGCTTAGCCTGTTTATTGGCCAGCCGGTATTGGCTGGAACGATTGATACACCACTGGTAGAATCAATCATGTCCGCCGATCCTAACAAGGCTTTGCCGGTTATTATCCGTCTGGTTAAAACAACAGACCGCAGAAACCTCCAAACCAAACCGATGGCCCCCGGCAAGTTGGCCGAAAGGATGAAAAACAATTCAGCCGCCGCGCAGGGATTGCTGAAGGCTCGGCTCAAATCCAAAGGTATCAAAGGAATCGTTTCACTCTGGATGATCAACGGCCTCTCCGTTCGCCTGACTCCCGAACAAATTCTGGAGATAGCTGATGACCCGAATGTGGAAAGCATCGTTCTGGATGAAGTCATTGTAGCACCGGTGGCGCCTAAACCAAAACCCAAGGGCAAACCTAAGGCCAGGCCTCAAATTGAGCCCCAGGGATCAGTTGGCGGCGCATGGGATAATCTGGGGGCCGTCAACGCCCCCGCCATGTGGCAGAACGGCGTAGATGGTAGCGGGGTGGTGGTGGCATTGATGGATTCCGGTGTTGACTATAATCACCCCGACTTGGGCGCCAGTTGGCGTGGGGGGGGCAATAGTTGGTACGATCCCCATGGCCAACATACAGCTCCCTACGATGCCACCGGTCATGGGACCCAGGTAATGGGCGTCATCGTTGGTGGATCAGCCAGCGGCTCTCCTATCGGGATGGCTCCCGGTGCCCAGTGGATTGCCGTTAAGATATATGATGATAGCGGCCAGTCAACCTATAGTGATATTCATTTGGGTTTTCAATGGCTGCTAGACCCAGACGGGCAGCCGGATACCGCTGACGCGCCCCATGTGGTCAACAACTCATGGGGATTGGGCAATGCACTGAATGAATGTCTTACCGAGTTTCAGGAAGATATTCAGGCGCTAAAAAATGCCGGTATCGCGGTGATTTTTTCCGGCGGTAATTATGGCCCCTCCGACGCTTCAAATGTCAGTCCGGCGAATTACCCGGAGAGCTTTGCCGTAGGCGCCGTAGATGAAAATTTGGCGGCAACAACTTTCAGCAGCCGTGGCCCTTCGGTTTGTGATGGCGGGTTTTTCCCGGATGTGACCGCACCGGGGGTCGATATCTACACGACTGACCGGACATTTGGCGGTGTTTTCCCCGACAGCTATACACTGGCAACCGGTAGTTCATTCGCCGCGCCCCATGCCGCTGGTGCCATTGCCTTGCTCAAGGATGCTCATCCGGGTGCCACCCTTGATGAACTAGAAAGCGCATTGATCAACTCCAGTGTTGACCTGGGTGAACCGGGCCCGGATGATACTTTTGGCCACGGTGTCATCGACGTGGCTGAAGCTATGGCACAGTTTCCCACTAACCTGGCGCCGGTGGCTGTGAACGACGTTGCGACCACAGTGCTCAGAACGCGTGTTTACATTGATGTAGTTGCCAACGACAGTGATCCGGACGGTGCCCTCGATCCGGCCAGCGTGGTCATCACCAGTGGCCCCCGAACCTCGGGACGCGGCAGGGTATATAACCTTGGTGATGGGACTATCCAGTATAGGGCAATCTCGGGATTCACTGGAACGGATACATTCACTTACACAGTCAATGATGATAGCGGTGAAACATCCAATGAAGCCACCGTTGAGGTGACTGTTACGCCATAACTTCACAATGAAAAGTGAAGAGCGACCAACGAAGGTTAGAGGCCGTCCCAGAAAACAAAAAGGCAACAAGGGAAATTAGAGGCAATGTCGATGTGGTTTCTTTGCCACGAGGAGTTGACCGCATCGAACGCATAGTTCAGGAAAGAGGAGGTCGCAATGACCACAGCACAAATCAGAATAGAAAATGGATTTGGCCGGAGTGTTGGCGGATATCGATTATTCACCATAACTTTAGCAACAGTCACCGTATTGTTATTGATATTCTGCCAGCAATCCTTTTCCGAAGATAGCCACATGCATCAACCTGCTTCCGGTAATGAAAAGGCGACAGAACAACCGAAGCAGATGGTACCGGAAGTGCTCTATTCGTGTCCGATGAACTGCATCAGTCCTGTAAAGAAGCCGGGTAAGTGCCCAGTGTGTGGGATGGAACTGGTCGCCGCCTCTGATAATATATCTCAGCAGGGGTCATCCCCGCCACAGCTTGCCTTATCACCTGAAGCCGTCCATAAGGCCGGAATCCAGGTGACGCCGGTTCAGCGAAAACCGATAACCGCCGATATCAGGCTGTACGGACGCATTGAGTATGACCCGGTGGAGCAATATCGGGTAACGGCTTTTGCGCCGGGGGTCATTGATCGTATTCATGTTAAGCGTGCCGGACAGTCCGTAAGACGGGGTGATCCACTTTTCGATTTTCACTCATCAGAACTTTTCTTTTTGGAAAAAGAACTGTTCGATGCGCTGAAATTGTTTCCCGATACGGTGGACTACCGCCCGGCAAGGGGGCAAACTTACAAACGGTTGATGCGACCGTCGAGACGAACTTTTAATATCAGGGATGAAAATGGCGTTGTCAGTGAAGAGAAAAAGGTAGCCCTGGAAAAGGTTGATCAGTCGCGACGCAAAATGCGGCTGTTGGGGTTGTCTGAAGCTGATATCGACAATGTGATGACCCGGGGGAGACCGACGGGTATTTCCACGGTAACCACACCGACCACCGGTATCATCCTTGATCACAAAGCCTATAAGGGAACCTACGTTAATACGGGTGAAACTATCTTTACGGTCGCCAATCCCCGATACTTATGGGCGCGTCTGGACGCGTATGAATCCGATTTTGCATGGCTGCGTATTGGGCAATCCGCGGAATTTACTACCGATGCATTTCCCGGGAAAACATTTGCAGGCAAAGTGCTCTATCTGGACCCTTTTTTCGATCCGGATACCCGAACCTTTAAAATCGGGGTGCTCTACGAGGATTCCCATTCTAAGTTAAAGCCCAATATGCTGGTTCGTAGCGTCATTCATGCGCCGATGACAGAGAAAGGCGTGAGTCGTTCTGATAAAAAAAACGGTGGAAAAGATCCCCTTGTTATACCGGAATCAGCACCACTGATTACCGGTACCCGTGCCATCGTCTATGTTCAGGATCCCCACCAAACCGGTTCCTATAGTGCGCGCGAGGTTGTCTTAGGCCCCCGGTCACAAGGCTATTATATGATCAAAGAGGGATTGCAGGAGGGCCAGCTGGTCGTAACAAACGGCAATTTCAAAATTGACAGCGCCATTCAGATTCAGGCGAAACCCAGCATGATGAATCACGGAACCATGGCGTCACCCCCTATGGGCCACTCCGGCCACGCAACACACATTTCCATGAATAACTAAACAAAGCTATTTAGTTTATGATATAAAGCGGAAGCGAACGACGTCTTGGTAAAAATTGCCGGGCAGAACGCTCTGATAAATGCAGAATAAATCAACACATAATCCACCTGCGGCTGATGGTCGGGGTGGTTGGGTTTTCAGCGCTTTCATAAAAAACAGGCTGGTTGTTTTTTTAGTGGCTGTGGTGCTGGTGGGGTGGGGTGTTGTAGTGGCCCCCTTTGACTGGGATGCCGATTGGTTATGGCGGGATCCGATTCCGGTGGACGCCATCCCCGATATCGGCGCAAACCAGCAGATCGTCTTTACTAAATGGCCGGGACGCTCACCCCAGGATGTGTCAGATCAGATTACCTATCCATTATCGGTCTCATTGCTGGGTATTCCTGGGGTAGAGTCGATTCGGAGCCATTCAATGTTTGGTTTTTCACTGATCTATGTGATCTTTGAGGATGATATCGATTTTTACTGGTCCCGAACCCGGGTGCTTGAAAACCTCAATACGGTACCGCCTGATGATCTGCCGAAAGGCGTGAAACCGATCCTTGGCCCGGACGCAACGGCGTTGGGACAGGTCTTCTGGTACACTCTGGAGGGATTGGATAGTGACGGAAACTCCGTGGGAGGGTGGGACCTCCATGAGCTTCGCACCCTTCAAGACTGGTATGTTCGCTATGCGTTGCAATCGGTCCCCGGTGTCAGTGAAGTGGCCTCCGTCGGCGGTTTTGTCCAAGAGTACCAGATTGATGTGGACCCTGATCGTATGCGCCACCGGAACGTTCGTTTAGAGGAAGTGGTGGAGAGCGTTCGAAATGCGAATGTGGATGTTGGAGCACGCACGATCGAGGTCAATAAAGTTGAGTACATTATCCGCGGCCTCGGATTTGTAAAAAGCCTTGAACATATCGAGAACGCCCTCATCAAACTTGAGAACGGTGTCCCCATTCTGGTGGGCCATGTTGCCAACGTCACCTTAGGTCCCGCCGCCCGCCGAGGGGCTTTGGATAAAAACGGGCAGGAAGTTGTCGGCGGTGTTGTTGTTGTTCGCTATGGCGAAAATCCAATGGCGGCGATTGGGAAGGTCAAAGAAAAGATTAAAGAGATCTCCTTGGCACTACCCAAGCGAACCCTTGCCGATGGAACCGAAGCACAGGTCAAGATTGTCTCCTTCTACGATCGCAGTGATTTGATCCGGCAGTCCATTGGGACCCTGAAATCAGCCTTAACGCGTGAGATGCTGATTACGGCGATCGTTATCATCGCAATGATTGCCCATATGGGCAGCGCCGTTATGATATCCGGATTGCTCCCCTTGGCCGTACTGATCTGCTTTGTGGCGATGAAAATATTTGGGGTGGACGCCAACATTGTGGCCCTTTCAGGCATCATTATCGCTATCGGTACGATGGTGGATATGAGCATCATTATGACCGAAAATATCCACCGCCATTTTCAAATGGAAGGCGCTAGCCAAAACCGTAAAACCATTGTAAAAAAGGCCGCTAGTGAAGTCGGCGGTTCCATAGTGACCGCGGTAGCGACAACGGTTGTCGGTTTCCTGCCTGTATTTTTCATGGAGGCCGCCGAAGGGAAGCTCTTCAAGCCCTTGGCACTTACCAAGACTTTTGCATTGTTGGCCGCTCTCATCGTGGCACTGGTAATCATACCGCCTTTGGCAACCCTCTTTTTTAGACCCAAAGCGGGGAAAGTCCCGTGGGGGGTGATTGTCAGCATGGGAATGGTGGTATTGGGTCTTTTTCTGGTCATCTTCTCTTATTGGCCGGTCGGGGTGTTACTGGCTTTGTATGGGGTCACTGATCTGGCTCGAAGAAAAACGGCTGCAAAAGGGTGGCGATGGTTGAACCTGGCCCCCAAAGTGGTGCTGATTCTTTCGATCATGATGTTGCTTGCCGATGATTGGCGGCCCTTAGGGGTCAGTTCAGGCGCATTTTCCAATTTTATTTTTATCGGACTGAGCATCGGCCTCATCATAATGTTCCTACGGTTTTTCCAGTCCCGGTATGCACTCATTCTGGGGTGGTGCCTGCGACATAAAACCGTCTTTTGTACCTTGCCGATAATTCTTATTTTTAGCGGCCTGTTGATTTGGCAAGGATTTGGAACTCTTTTTGGCTGGCTGCCGACATTTATGGTGAAATCCAGACCGGTCGCCGCACTAGAAGCTGTTTTCCCCGGTCTTTCAAATGAATTTATGCCGCCCTTGGATGAAGGCTCTTTTTTGTATATGCCCGTCACCATGCCCCATGCTTCCATTGGTGAGGTGTTGGATATTTTACAACGGCAGGATCGGGCGATTCAGGCGTTACCTGAAGTTGATCAGGCGGTGGGCAAGTTAGGGCGAGCAGATAGCCCCCTTGACCCCGCGCCGATCTCAATGATCGAAACGGTGATCAACTATCAACCGGAGTTTCTGACTGACAAGAACGGGCGCCTCTTGCGGTTTAAATATGCGGCGGATGAAGTGGATTTATTCCGCAATGTGGCGGGAACGCCGGCTCCGGCACCGGACGGCAATCCGTACCATGTGTCCGGACGATTCCTGCGCGATGAAAACGGCCGTCTCATCCCCGATACCCGAGGGCAACCATTCCGGTTGTGGCGTCCGTTGTTAGATCCGGAGATGAATCCAGAGCGATCATACTGGCATGGTATTCGTACACCGGATGATATCTGGGATGAGATTGTCCGTGCGGCAACCCTATTGGGGACAACCGTAGCACCAAAATTACAGCCGATTTCAGCCCGCATCGTGATGTTGCAAAGCGGTATCCGGGCCAATATGGGCGTAAAGATTTACGGACCGGATCTGAATGGAATTGAAGAGGCGGGGCGTCAGATTGAAAAACGGTTGCGTGACATCCCCTCCATCGATCCCTTGTCGGTGATTGCCGATCGTGTTGTCGGGAAACCGTATCTTGAGATTCATATCGACCGCGAAGCCATTGCACAATACGGCATTCAGCTGAAACAGGTTCAGGATGTTATTGAGGTGGCCATCGGCGGAAAACAGATCTCCCAGACCATCGAAGGTCGTGAGCGCTATCCCGTACGGGTTCGCTACTTAAGAGAATTGAGGGATCATATTGACACCATCGGGAAAATTCTGGTTCCCGCCCAAAACGGAACTCAGATACCGTTGGTTCAGCTATCCGACATGAAATATGTTCCCGGCCCCCAGGTCATCAAGGCGGAAAACACCTTCATTACCGGATATGTCTTGTTTGATAAAAAACCGGGTTTCGCGGATGGTGAAGTCGTCAAGGCGGCGCAGCACTATTTGGTTGATCAAATTGAAAGCGGCGCCATGAAGCTGCCTAAGGGCGTGACTTTCTCCTTTACAGGTAGTTACGAAAATCAAATCCGCGCTGAAAAAAAACTACGCTTCATTCTACCGCTGGCCCTTATCATTATCTTTATCATTCTCTATCTTCAATTCAAATCAGTGACAACGAGCGCCTTGGTTTTCTCCGGAATTGCCGTCGCATGGTCCGGCGGGTTTATTTTGATCTGGTTTTATCAACAGCCGTGGTTTTTGAATTTCTCCATATTGGGTTTGGTGCCAAGAGAAATATTCCAGATCCATCCAATCAATCTCTCTGTGGCTATATGGGTCGGTTTTTTGGCTCTTTTTGGTATCGCCTCTGACGACGGCGTCATCATGGCGACCTATCTTAAATATGCTTTTGTTGAAAATAAGATCGTCAGTATTAATCAAATCCGTCAGTTGACAATTGAAGCCAGCTTACGGCGTATACGTCCCTGCCTGATGACCACCGCAACGACGATTCTGGCCTTACTCCCCGTGTTAACATCAAGGGGCCGTGGCTCCGATATCATGATTCCAATGGCGATCCCCACTGTTGGCGGAATGATGGTCGCCTTGATTTCCATATTGATTGTACCGGTTTTTTACTGTGCCTTGAAAGAAGCGGAATTTAAGCGGCAATTGAAAAGCAGTGTGCGTCAGGAAGATTAGAATCAGGCTTTGTTTTGTGCTAATGTTCCGCTTCAAACTTTTGTTCGATGATTAAAGCGGGTTTAAGCAAGACAGTGACAACAAAAATGCCCAGTGCGAGGATCCCCAGCGTTACGCACACTTCCACCCAGCTGGGCGCATAGTCTACGACTTCCCCCAGCGGCGAGGGCACCAGGCCCGGCACAATCAGGCCGATTCCCTTTTCAATCCAGATACCCAAAAATAGTAGAATACAGGCAGGAAACAGCACCTTGGGGCTGTTTTTTCCCGGATTAAAGGCCAGTACCAGCGTACCGATGAGATTCATGCTGATGGCAGACCAAATCCAGGGCACCAGCGCATTGTGGCCTTTAAGACCGAAGTAGAGATAGATGGCCGGTAGGCTGTGATGCGTGGGCAAATAGAATTCTTTGAATATCTCGGAAAAGAGCATGATCAGATTGATGATTGCCGAAACCACAATGATACGCCGCAGCTTATTGAAGATCTCGGTGTCAATCTTAAAATTGGTTAACGAATGGATGATGATCAGAACAACGGATATTAGTGCCGGACCGGCCGCAAAAGCAGACGCCAGAAACCGGGGACCCATCAGAGGGTTATTCCAAAACGGTCGCGCCGGAAGTCCCTGATACAAGAAGGCCGTTACCAGGTGGATGCCAAAAGCCCAAAATATCGAGACAAACACTAAGAGGCGGTATATGGATTTGGGATTCCGGTCATTGTAATGACAAAACAGAATATAGCCTGGTATCAACAGGTTTAATACCAAATAACCGTTTAGAACGAGGACGTCCCACGTCAACAGCGACGAGGGCCAGTTAAAGAGTCCAATGATCGGCATCATGTGCCACGCCTTCAAGGGGGCGCCGAGATCCACAAACACAAACATTAGGCACATGACCAGGGCACCGATGGCCACCACTTCGCCGATGATGACCACTTTGTGCAGGTCTTTGTCCTTGAATATATAGGACGGTAAAATAATCATGACCGCCGCCGCGGCCACGCCAACCAGGAACGTAAAGTTTGAAATATAAAACCCCCAGCTGACGATATCGGTCATATTGGTTGCAGCGAGGCCGATTTTAAATTGTACGAAATAGGCATAAACACCTAACAACATGACCACAGCGAGCAGACACAAAAACAGCTGATAGGCCAACCCGCCCGACAAATTCCAATAAATGATGTCTTTAACAAACGAGATCAATTCTTTAACAAATGATTTCTTTGGTATCTCTTTTTCTTGCACCATCGATTGAACCCCTTTGCCACTTCATAATAAAAACCGACACGCTTGGTTTCTGTTTTTATTTAATCCACAAAATACCAGAACTTTGGATCCGTCCCCAGATCCTCTTTGAATCGGAACACCTTTTTGTTTTTCAGAACGAACCTGATTTCACTATCGGGATCCAGGAGGTTGCCGAACACCCGGGCCCCGGTGGGGCACGCCTCGGCGCAAGCGGGAAGCCTGCCCTCGCGACTGCGCTGGATACAAAAAGTGCATTTCTCCATCTGCCCCCGGCCCCGCATCCGGTTGCCAAGATAGTGCTGCTTTTTGGTCATCTTATCTAGCGGAACCTCTGGTTCGTTCCAGTTGAAGCGGCGTCCGTAATAGGGGCAGGCGGCAATACAATAGCGGCAACCGATGCACCAGTCGTAGTCCACCACAACAATTCCATCCGGTTCCTGCCAGGTGGCCTTTGTGGGGCAGGCCTTGACACAAGGGGCGTTCTGACAATGAAAGCACTGCACCCCCATGTAGAAATGGTCTTCCTGCGGTACTTCGTGGAAAAATTTCCCATCGCCGGATTCCGGGGACATTTTACCGTTTTCCATCTCGAAAATCCGAATATATTGAATATTTGATTTGCGATCGAGATTGTTCTCCTTGACGCAAGCGGCCACGCATTCCATGTATCCTTCGCAGCGGGTCAGGTTAAAGGCATAACCGAACAACACCCCGTCGGTGGGTTCTTTTGAACTCATCTGGATATCCACACCGCGCTTGATTTTGGAGAGCCGCTCAAGACGTTGGATGGTTTCGTCCTTCTCCTCCAGGGTCATGAGGCGGTAATGTTTTTTGAAATATTCTTTAAACCGCAAAGAGAGCTCTCCGGTCGAACCCATCACTTCGGATCCGCAACCGGTGAGCATGGCAGTCCCGCCAAGGGTTGCAGCCGTAGCGGCACCTTTCAGAAAATCTCTGCGGCCGCGCAATTTAGTCTTTTGAGGGTCGCTTGCCTGTTTATTGCAACACGCGCTATGTTTAGAGGGGGCCATTTCTGTTTCCCTATTTTTTTACCGGTTGTGAGTAGGTGATCGGCCACCGTTTTTTAAAGAGCGGCGAGTGAGGATCATGGCAGGAGACGCAGTTTTGGACGACCCGTTTGCCGGCCCAATTGGAGACGCGCTTGCCGTGGGCGCCGCCCACCCAGTCTATTTTCTGCCGGAAATGGCACTGGCCGCACAGTTCGTAGCTGCGGTCCATATCGATTTTAATTCCCGTTTCGGTCTCCAGAAGATCACGCTCGTCCTCTTTATGGCAGGTAAAACAGGATAACGGTTTTTCCAGACCGCCGTGATCCAGCAAAATATCACCATGGGCAATTTCCGCGGCCATGGTGATCTTGACATTTTGATTATTGTGGCACTGGGTGCATTGAAAACGCTCCATTTTATCTTTGCGGGTCTCGGTCCAGAAAACCCGTTCCTGATCAGCAGACATGACCCTGACAGTACTATCCGGAGTCGTCAGTATCGTATCGTCGATACTTTTCTGATCAAACGGGGCTGTGACCGCTTTGTAGATCTCAGTGACACCCCCTTCATCCGAGTACACAACCCATCCTGAGAAGAGGACAATCAGAAGCGGCAAGACCCGGAGAAGGAAACCTTTTGGTGTTGGTGTTTTCATAATTTCCCCGATGAACTATTTTTCGGAATTTCTTACAAACGATCCAGGGTTGGTATCCGGCACATGACATTGTCGGCAATTCCCCCGCGAGGGGTGTTCTACCCGAATCGTCGCTACCGCTCCGGGGCCCACATGACAGGATATGCAATTGCCCCGCATCTGAAGCTCGTGTGGGATAGGCGGAGGGCCTCCAGGTAGATGCGCTCGCCCCAATCGGGGAGGTGCGATACTCTTCCAATTAGTTTTGACAAACAGGTCCGCCTCGGTTTTAGGAACATGGCACTGCCGGCAGGCCACTTGTTCCGGATGGGGCGTTAGGGGAGTATTTCTTCGCAGTTCCGCTGACCAGCCACCTTTGGCATGGCAGGAGAGGCAATCAACCTGCGCACTTCCCGCCTCTTCAACTTTGTGCGAAATATAGGGTGGAGATCCGGGATACTGCCGGCGGGCGTAATATTCATCAAGCGTGCGTGCTGTCGAGACACCCTCTAAGTATTCCTTGGATAGGCGGTCATAGTTGATGAAAATGGTTTCTCCGTTTTCATCGAAGCGGTCGGTTGCAGGCGACACGGTTGCCGCCTCGATCTCATTGGGTTCATAGGAGAGACCCATAAACACCACCAGGGGCAGCGCCAAGATGCATAGTCCGGCAAAAATGGGGAATAATTTGCCTACCTTCTGCGCTTTATTTTCGTTTGGCTTTTCCATTATGCTCTCTCCAGTTTTACCGCACATTTTTTATAGTCCGGTTGTTTGGATATGGGGCAGAATGCATCCAGCGTGACCTCATTGATCAGATGGCTTTCATCGAAAAACGGCACGAAAACCATACCTTTCGGGGGGTTCCCCCGACCGTTGATATTGGCGGTCATTTCCACAGACCCCCTGCGGGAGGTGACTTTAACCTTGGCCCCATTCACAATTCCTTTGGCAGCTGCATCTTCGGGGTTGATTTCCACATAAGCGGCCGGAACGGCCTTGTGCAAAATCGGGACGCGTCGAGTCATTGAGCCGGTATGCCAGTGTTCCAGGACCCGCCCGGTGTTAAGCCAGAACGGGTAGTCACTGTCCGGGGATTCCGCAGCGGGTTCGTAAGGTCGCAGCCAAATCCAGGCTCTGTTATCCTTTTTACCGTAAAAATGGAAATCATCGCCTTCGGCGGCCGGATCATATTTGGCGTTGAAGCGCCATTTGGTCTCCAATCCGTCCACAAACGGCCATTGAATACCGGATCGTACTTTCAGCTCGTTGTAGGGTGCCATTCTGTGTTTGGGATTATCGTGGAATCTGATGTATTCGTTCCAGGCATCTTCAATATAGGTTTCACGGCTCCAGGGGAACTGCTTCTCGAATCCCAGCCTGCGGGCCACTTCGATAATCTGCCAGGTGTTGCTCATGGCTTCCCCGGGGGGAGGGACGATCTGCGCATTGTGCTGGGTGCGCCTTTCTGAATTACCGAAAAACCCTTCCCTTTCGATCCACAGTGCGGAAGGCAGTATCACATCGGCCACATCGGAGGTGGGGGTGGGGTATATTTCCGATACCACCACAAAGCGGTCATCTTTCAGGGCACCATCCCGATAGCGCCTCAAATTGGGCATGGTGACCATGGGATTGGTCACTTGAATCCACATGAACCGGATGTCACCCCGGTCGAGCGCCCGGAACATCTCTACAGTATGATAGGTGGGTTTTGGATCGATATTTTCCACCGGTACCTGCCAGATCTCCGCAGCCATCTCGCGATGATCTTCATTCATGACCACCCCGTGGGGCAGCGCGTGGGTCAGGGTGCCCACCTCGCGTACCGTACCGCAGGCGCTTGGCTGGCCGGTCAGGGAGAAGGGGCTGTTGCCCGGCGTGGAAATTTTGCCCACCAGAAGATGAATATTGTAGACAAGGTTGTTGATCCAGGTGCCACGGGTGTGCTGATTCATACCCATACACCAGAAAGAGGTCACCTTTTTGTCCGGGTCCCCGTAAAGAGACGCCAGGTATTTGATGTCTTGGGCGGACACACCGGATAACTTCTCCACTTTTTCAGGCGTATAGTCCTCCAGAAATGCTTTGTACGCCTCAAAATCAACGGTTTCCGCTTTATCTTTGAACTGGAAATGATCTTCGGTACCGTATCCGATGTTGGTTTTACCCTTGTGGAAGGAGGTGTGTTTCTCTACAAAATCCCAATTCACCCATTTATTGCGAATGATTTCGTAGCAGATGGCATTGGCTACGGCCAAATCGGTCTGGGGCCTAAAAAGGATCGATTTGTCAGAGGCCTGGCTGGAACGAGTGGTGCGGGTGGCAAAATCGATAATCTTGACATGGCTCTTGCTTTGTCGATTGGCCAGCATTCGCGAAAAGAGAACCGGATGCATCTCGGCCATATTATTACCCCAGGTGACAAACACATCGGCATGATCGATATCATCATAGCAACCCATGGGTTCGTCCAGGCCAAAGCTGGTCATGAACCCGGTTACCGCACTGGCCATACATAGACGAGCGTTGGCTTCCACATTGTTGGTACCGATGCAGCCCTTAAACAGCTTGGAGGCGACATAGCCGTCTGTAATGGACCACTGTCCGGAGCCGTACATGGCAACGGCGTCTTTGCCATGGCCGTCAATGGTCGCTTTCATTTTTTCGGCCACAAGATCAAGGGCCTCCTGCAAAGGGACTTTCGTCAGCGTGCCGTTTTTACGAACAAAAGCATCCCGGAATCGGTCCTCGCCATAGAGGATCTGGACCGCGTGATACCCCTTGACGCAACATAGTCCCTGATTCACCGAACAATTGGGATCGCCCTTCACCGCTACGGCCCGATCACCCGAAACGCCCACCAGGAGACCGCACCCAGTGCCGCAAAATCGGCAAGGTGTTTTTTCCCATTTCATCATTCCCGAAGCGGAGTCCAATTTTTCCCAAGCGCCGAAAGTAACCCCTGGAAACAAGACCACGGCGGCGGCGAGGGCACTCTGTGCAGCTGCGGATTTTATAAAAGACCTTCTGCTAATGTCCATCTGCCACTCCTTGTTGTATGTCCTTAATATTTAGTCGTCTGTATGGCCGAACGTCATGCTAAGAGACCCTAATGATATCAGCCCATTGAGCTCTTTTTGTAACGCTTTCTCGCTCTTCTCGTCGGGCGTGTCGGTGACCAGAATTAAGATGTTTTCATTTTCAGCGGGCATTGCTTCACAGTGGTCTAGAGACGAAAGATCCTTAAACAATTCTTTTTTTGCACCATCTTTGGGATACGCCAAGTAGCTGAAAACAGGCATTGTTGCTCCTTTGGGAAATCATTGTTGTAGCCCTGATCACATTCGGCATGGAGGCTGAGAAAGGGATATCGTCACCGAAAGAGTATGCTCTATTTGTGAAACAACGATCTCATTCGTAAATTGATTAAAACATATTATTGCAGTATGATCAAGTCTTTGACTTAAGTCAAAAAAGGGATATATGGTGTGCTCTATAGCTAACTATCTGATAATTTGTCTACTTATTGTCAAAACAGCCGAGAGTTGACAATGAAACTGTGGATCCGTATTTTAGAAAATGTTAATGGGTAGGTGATTGCCGTCGTTATTTTGATGCCAACCGTCAGGGAGTTAAATAATGAATGAAGAAAAGAAAGCAAAAAGGTTTGTTCGTGT
>RCNE010000611.1_pt1 | contig 19199 bp, 17 predicted proteins | sample 2041361 | NCBI WGS metagenome assembly RCNE01 (sample SAMN09708229, study PRJNA481090) | Marine sediment metagenome, whole genome shotgun sequencing project.
TCGTGTTGCGCCCGATTGAGAAGAATGAAGTCCTTTTGTCACTCAAAGTGACGAAACCCGGTGAAGATGCCGGCCTGACCTCCCGCCTAGAGCGTGGCATGCGTGCCTTTGCAATCAAGGTGGACGTATCTTCTGGTGTGTCAGGGTTCTTGCGTCCCGGCGACCGCGTTGATGTCTATTGGACAGGCACCGTTGGTGGTGGTCAATCCCGCACCGAAATAACCAAGCTGATCGAATCCAGCATTCCACTGATCGCAGTTGACCAACGCTCTGGTGATGTTGAAGGCACACAGATTGCCCGCACCGTTACCGTAGCCGTAAACCCGACACAGGTTGCATCGCTTGCTCAAGCCCAATCGACAGGTCGCTTGGCACTGTCCCTTGTTGGTGTCGGCGATGACGTGGCCGTAGCGAGTAACATCGAAGTGAACCAGAGAGATTTGCTGGGCATCGTAGACGACGTGCAGGCCCCTGCTGCCGCGAAAGAAAGAGAATGTTCCATCCGGACGCGTCGCGGTGCCGAAGTGATGAACATTCCGATCCCCTGCACAAACTAAGCAACAAAATATCGTAAATTCTGCGCCTTATCAGCACAGACACAACGCCGCCCTCTGCTTGGGGCGGCGTTGCGCATTTAACGCTGTTGCCATTTATCCACAGCAATTGAGTCAGTGAACGCATTGATTCTTGCATAAAAAACATAATTGCAGCAGTGTTACTCAAACGACGGGCAAAAAGACCCTATTTTGAGGCGTGATCAAAAAGGCAGGTCACATGAAAATTGATAGATTTCTTAAGGCAGCCCTACTGGGGTTGTCACTGAGCGTATCCGCATATGCAGTGACCGTCCCTACGGCAGTCAGTGCTGAGAATTTGCGTATCGTGAAAAGTGGCACCAGTATAAAGCTGAATGTACCACTTAACCGAGCGATAGTAGTCGAGAGTGACACACCCTTTGCGGAGTTGAGCATCGCCAACCCCGGCATCGCGGACCTCTCGTCCTTATCTGATCGCACGATTTATGTTTTGGGCAAATCACCCGGCACAACAACGCTGACACTCTTTGATGCCGCGGGCCGCTTGATCACAAACGTTGATGTGGTCGTGACCCCTGATTTGTCAGAGTTTAAGCAGCGATTGCGCCAAATCCTTCCAGGTGAAAAGATCGAAGTTCGCTCTGCCAATGACGGCATCGTTCTCTCGGGAGTGGTCACTTCTGCGCAGAAACTTGCGCGGGCGTTGGAACTGGCGGAGCGTTATGCGCCCCAGCGTGTGTCCAACCTTATGAGCGTGGGCGGCATCCAGCAGGTCATGCTGAAAGTGCGCTTTGCCGAAATGCAGCGTTCTGTCTCCAAATCACTGAGCTCCTCGCTCTCCATAACGGGCGGCGGCAGTGATCTGGGTCTGCGCGCAGGTACTGGCGGATTGGTCACCAGCCCCGCAAGCGCAGTTGCAAACGCCGGCATCTTGCCTGCAACAAATACCAACACTGGCGCAATTCTGTTCGGCTTCAACGCAGGATCGACCCAAGTCAGCCTTCTGCTCGAAGCACTTGAGCAGAAAGGCGTTGTACGTTTCCTCGCAGAGCCGAACCTTGTTGCCCTGTCCGGTCAAGAAGCAAAGTTTCTTGCCGGTGGTGAGTATCCCATTCCGATTTCGCAAGATAGTGGCGCTACAGCCATCGAATTCAAGCCTTTCGGTGTTGAGCTATCCTTTATCCCACGCGTTGTGGACAAGGATCTGATCAATCTAGAACTCAAGGCTGCTGTATCCGCGATTGATCCGTCGAACGGCATCACACTCGATGGTGGTTTCACCATCGCGGCCTTCTCGCGCCGCGAGACATCAACCACCGTTGAAATGCGTGACGGCGAAAGCTTTGCAATTGCGGGTCTGTTGCAGGATGATTTCAGCGACAGCTCATCCCAACTGCCGTGGATTGGCGATGTGCCGGTTTTAGGCGCGCTTTTCCGCTCTGCCAGCTACCAGCGCAGCCAGACCGAGCTCGTCATCATCATCACCACGCATCTTGTCACCCCGACACGTGGCGAAGCCCTCGCCCTCCCCACTGACCGCATCAAACCGCCGACAGAAAAAGACCTTTTCCTGTTTGGCCGGACGTCTGCGGGCACTCGGACCCCAAGCCAGGGTGCCGCAGGAGAGGTTGCAAAGCAGGACTTTACCGGGTCATATGGTTACATATTGGATTAAGATAATGAACCGCATGACCCATCGCAAAGTAATTACCGGCAGCCTACTGTCAGCCGCGATTGTGCTGTCCGGCTGCTCCGCCACGAGTTCTGATCCGGTTTACACCCAGTTCTACTCTGAATCTGGTGCCCTCCTCGACGCGGGTGATTTTGGTAACGCCACGCTTAACAACCGTCTCGTGATGACAGGTGAGCGTCAGTATACTTTTGACCTTGCTAAACGATTCTCGACCGAGGTGGACAGCACAGTAAACTTCGAGTTTAACTCGGCACAACTGGATGCAGCCTCCCAAGCGATCCTGCGCCAACAGGCCGTATGGATCCGCCAGTTCCCCGAAATCCGCTTCCGTGTCTACGGTCATACGGACGCTGTCGGCTCCAGCCGTGCAAACAAGAACCTCGGCCTGCGCCGTGCGAATGCTGTGGTTCACTATCTGTCCACACAGGGAATTAGCCGTAGCAGGCTCGAAGCTGTTGTCTCCTTTGGCGAGACCCAGCCTTTGGTCGTGTCTCAAGGACGCGAGCGCCGAAACCGCCGCACCGTAACCGAGGTAAGTGGTTTCTTGAAAAATCATCCAACCGTGATGGACGGCAAATACGCGCTGATAATCTACCGCGATTATGTCAACAGCGCCGACCCCAGCCCCACACTCTCAAGTGGATCAGTCTCGGGTCTGGACGAATAACTATCCTATTCTTAAGAAAAAGGCGCCTCAATCGGGCGCCTTTTTCTATTCTGGTTGATCCGGTTACTTAGAGGTCAATCCTGTCGAAACACTGTGATCGTTTCAAGATACCAAACAATCGCAGCTTTTCGGCCCCAATCTCGCCCAACTTCATTGCGATACCTTCTTCAACGAGAAAACTCTGTCCGGGAAAACGCCGGCAGGGGGCAGGTCCAGTCAAACTGTTTCGCATATGCGGCACTGCGATGGGACCGACATGCCCTTTGATAGAAGGAATGAAGGCAATGAGCAGCGTAATGCCACAACCCGATCAGGACGCGATCCTCGCATGCACGGTGAGCCGTGATGTGCAGAACTTTGACCTGTTGATCGAGGACATGGAAGCAGCGATGGGTGAGGCCTGGGGAGATCTGGGATTTGCCGAGGCGCTGTCATTCTTTGGCCAACCCGAAGCAGAGGGAATGGAATTCATCGCCTTAGCCTTGGATGATGCGGATGAGGACAATTTACCTCTAATGTCCGAGATCATCACCCAAGCCAAAGCACGCGATATCAAGGTTATTCTGATCGCCGAAGACGTCACCCCCGGTGCGCTGCACTCGCTTTTGCGCCAAGGTGCGGACGAGTTTGTCCCCTACCCGCTTCCTGAAGGCGAGTTGGCCCAAGCAATCGAGCGTATTCGCACGCCCGCCCCTGCTCCTATTCCTACTCCTGAGGTTCAGGCCAGCACATTGCAGGCAGGTGCCCAAAAAGATGGGGCTGTGATCGTGGTACACGGTCTGGCCGGTGGTACAGGGTCTACAACGCTCGCGGTTAACCTAGCGTGGGAATTGGCGAATGTGGACAAAGAAGGCGGCCCCTCTGTTTGCCTGATGGACCTCGATTTGCAATATGGCTCCGTTTCGACCTTCCTCGATTTGCCGCGCCGGGAAATTATCTACGAAATGCTTTCCGATACCGAAAGCTTGGACGAGGAAATCTTGGGTCAGGCGCTACTCGATTATGAAGGCAAAATGCGGGTCCTGACGGCCCCCGCCGACATGCTCCCTCTTGATCTGATCACCGCCGAAGACATTGGCCGCGTCCTCAATATCGCCCGCAACCAGTTTGATTATGTTGTGATCGATATGCCCTCAACGCTGGTGCAATGGTCCGAAACCGTACTGACCTCCGCGCATATATACTTTGCGATGCTTGAGCTCGACATGCGCTCCGCGCAGAATACGCTGCGCTTCAAGCGTGCACTGCAATCCGAAGATCTGCCGATCGAGAAGGTACGCTATGTGCTGAACCGCGCGCCAAAGTTCACGGATATTAACGCCAAGAGCCGCGTCAAACGCATGGCTGAAAGCCTCGACATTAGCATTGATCTGCAACTGCCCGATGGTGGCAAGCCGATCACACAGGCCAATGATCACGGTATGCCTCTTGCTGAATCTGCACCAAAAAGCCCGCTGCGCAAGGAAATCGCCAAACTGGCAACTTCGATCCACAGTCTGCGCGACAGCGAGTCCGCGGCGGCCTAAGTCCTGATCACAGAAAGCAAAACGCAATGTTCTCCAAATACAAAAAGACCGGTGCGACCCCTGCTGTACAGGCAGTTGTAACCCCCATCGAGACGGCAAAGCCCGCTGCGACAGCCGCTTCCATGCGTCGCGCTTCACAGCCCACGGCTCCAGTCGCCGTCGACAAGGAGGTCAAGCGCAAGCAGCGGATGGGCGAGATCAAGCTCGACCTGCACCGCGTATTGCTCGACAGCCTCAACCTCGCAGCTCTTGAGCATGCGTCAGAGACTGACCTGCGCCAGGAGATCAACGCAATCGCTGCCGAGCATCTGAATGATAACTCCATCGTTCTGGGCCGCGAAGACCGCATGATCCTCAACTCCGAGCTTTATGACGAAGTCACTGGCCTTGGACCGCTTGAGACGCTGCTAAAAGACGATACCGTGAACGATATTCTCGTGAACGGTCCGCAACAGATTTTCGTGGAACGCGCAGGTAAGCTGGAATTGACAGACGTGACGTTCAAGGACGAGCGTCACCTGCTTCGCATCATCGACAAGATCGTATCCGCCGTGGGTCGTCGCGTCGATGAATCGAACCCTTACGTCGATGCGCGTCTCAAAGACGGCTCGCGCTTTAACGCTATGGTGCCGCCTGTTGCCGTGGACGGCAGCCTCGTTTCCATTCGTAAGTTCAAAAAAGACAAGTTGGGCATTGATGATTTGGTGCAATTCGGGGCCTTTACCGAAGAGATGGCCGCATATTTGCAAGCCGCCGTTGCGACACGCCTGAACATCATCGTCTCTGGTGGTACGGGTTCAGGTAAAACGACAACCCTCAACGCGCTGAGCTCCTTCATCGATAACGCAGAACGCATCCTGACCATTGAGGATACGGCGGAACTCCAGCTTCAACAAACGCACGTAGGCCGGATGGAATCCCGTCCGCCAAACGTGGAAGGCAAGGGCGAAGTTTCGCCCCGCGACTGTCTGAAAAACGCCCTGCGTATGCGGCCCGACCGCATCATCGTGGGTGAGACTCGTGGCGAGGAAGTTATCGACATGCTTCAGGCCATGAACACCGGCCATGACGGTTCGATGACGACGATCCACGCGAACTCTGCTCGGGACGGTGTATCGCGTCTTGAGAACATGATCGCCATGGCCGGTATCGAAATGCCGCTCAAGGCGGTTCGCTCCCAGGTTTCATCCGCTGTGAACCTCATCGTGCAGGCTTCGCGCCTTCAGGATGGTAGCCGCCGAATGACATCCATCACCGAGATTACCGGGATGGAGGGAGACGTGATCTCAATGCAGGAGATTTTCCGCTACCAGCGCGTGGGCCTGACGCCAGACAACAAGATTATCGGGCACTTCACCGCCACCGGCGTGCGCAGCCACTACGCAGAGCGCTTCCGCATGTGGGGCTATGATTTGCCATCCTCCATCTATGAGCCCATCGCGGCTGAATAAAATCACCACCCTTTTCAGGGAATAAGGACCAAGACTATGAGTGCAGAACCATTTATCTACGGACTGATCTTTGTCGGCGTGCTGGTGCTCGTCGAGGGCCTGTACCTTGTGGCCTTTGGCAAATCCATCTCACTTAACTCCCGCGTCAACCGCCGCCTTGAGATGATCGAGAAGGGTGACCGCCGTGAGGAGGTTCTTGAGAAGCTGCGCAAGGAAATGCAGCAGCACATGAAAGCTAAAAGCATCCCGCTCTACTCCCTGCTGTCCGAGAAGGCGCAAAAGGCCGCAATCGCCTTTACGCCGCAACAGCTTTTGATGGTGATGGGCGGCTTGACGGTAATGATCTTTTTGGCGCTGACCATCGGCACCAACACGGAGACTCCTGTGCGTCTGGTTGTCTCTGTAGCGATGGGTGTGGGTGCGGTGTTCATGTGGATTTCCATGAAAGCCAACAAACGCATGAGCATGATCGAAGAGCAGCTGCCGGATGCGGTTGAGCTTATGGTGCGTTCCTTGCGCGTGGGACACCCGTTTACAAATGCCATCGCGATTGTAGCCAAGGAAATTCAGGACCCTCTTGCGTCCGAATTCGGGATTATCTCGGATGAAGCCGCCTATGGTCGTGATATTGGCGAAGCGCTCAAGGAAATGGCCGAACGGTTAGACATGCAGGATTTGCGCTTCCTCGCGGTGGCTGTGACCATCCAGCAGCAATCGGGCGGTAACCTCGCTGAAATCCTTGCCGGTCTGGCCAAGGTGATCCGCGCCCGCTTCCGCCTGTTTCGCCGTGTAAAAGCGATTACTGCCGAGGCGAAATGGTCAGGGAAATTCCTTTCCGCCTTTCCGCTGGGCGCACTTATCGTGATCAACGTCGGTGATCCCAACTACTATGACGAAGTAATGGAGACACCTTACTTCATTCCCGCCTGCTTCTTCGTCGGCATCTTCCTTGGCATAAATCTCCTTGTGATGCGCGTACTCACAGATATCAAAGTTTAGGGGGCAGTCATGCTCGATAGTACAACCGCAGCAATCAGCGATGTGATGGGCCCGTTCGGGATGATCATCATCCTCGGCGCACTTGGCCTGATCATGGTCATGATCACCGTAGTCATGATGATCAACCAACCCGAAGACCCGCTCGACAAGCTCAAGCGCAACCAAAACGACATCCGCAGAGGCATGGGTGACGGTCCTGCGACGCTGCGCCAGAAGGACGGTAACGCCCAACTTCAGAAATTCGCTAAATTTCTGGAGCCTGAAGATCGGGGCGAGTTGACCCAGAAGCAGCTTGAATTGCGTCAGGCTGGCTACCAGTCCCGCGATGCCGTACGCATGTTCTACTTTGCACAGATGGCCTTGGGCCTTGTCGGTCTTCTGATCGGCGTGATCTATACCAACGTGATCGTCGAGGTCGAAATGACCACGCAAAAGACCATCATGTGGACCCTCGGCCCCGGTGCCATCGGCTATTGGCTGCCCAAATACTGGATCACCCGCCGGGTGGCAGAGCGTAAAGAGCAGATCGAACAAGGCTTTCCCGATTCTCTTGATATGATGCTCGTGTGTGTAGAGGCCGGTCAGTCGCTGGATCAATGTATCGTCCGTGTGGCCCGCGAACTCAAAGCGTCCTATGCCGCGTTGGCCGATGAATTCGAAGTCGTCGCGCAAGAGATGAAAGCCGGTAAAGACAAGGTGAGCGTGCTCAACGATATGGGGACCCGTTGCGGGGTGCAGGATATCTCGTCCTTCGTAACCGTGCTGGTGCAATCTGCCGCCTTTGGTACCTCGATTGCGGACGCCCTGCGCGTTTACGCAGAAGAGATGCGTGACAAACGTGTAATGAAGGCCGAAGAGGCTGCAAACAAGTTGCCAACCAAGATGACACTTGCCACAATGATGTTCACCGTGCCGCCCCTACTGGTTATTCTTGTCGGACCGTCGGTTATGGGCATCACGAAAATGAGTGAAATGAGCGGACCCGGACAATAATGACATCACGGTTGAGGCAAGCGGCCTTCCTACCTGCACTGCTAATCGCTTTAGCCGCCTGCTCGCCAGGCGGCTTTGGTGCGTCTGAGTTTGGATCACAATCTCCCAACGCCATTGACGCCCCTGGCGTTGATTTGCGCGCCGAGGGTGCTGACAATCTGGAGACAGGACACCGCCTTGTATCCGCGGGCCAATACGAACTTGCCATCCGCTCTTTTAACCGCGCAGCCATTGAACGTGGCACCGTGGACGCCGAAATCCTGTCGGGCCTTGGCACGGCCAATCTCGGATTGGGCCGCTTGGGTCAAGCCGAAGAACTCTTGCGCCGCGCTATCGAGCGTGACGCGACACAGCCCGAAACCTGGAACAATCTGGGCGTCGTTCTAATGGAGCGTGGCAAAAATGTCGATGCAACACAGATATTCCGCAAGGCTTTTGCCCTCGACAATGGCGAAAGTGTCTCAATCCGCGACAATCTGCGATTAGCGCTCGAAAAATCAGAGAACTCTGGTACGACTGATGGTAACTATGAAGAATATAAATTGGTGCGCCGTGGATCGGCAGATTATGCGATCCGTTCGGGGCTGTGACCTAAACATAGGCATAGCATGCAACCCCCCCCTTGGGGCACCTCATGAGGCAGAAGCAGTAAAGGACGCAAAAATGCGCCAAAATTCCGTTTTGATCGCCCTTTTTGCGGGCGCCACATTGCTATCCGCATGTACAGAGAAGACTGGTGAAGAAACCGTCGAGCGTGCATTTCAGGACGTGAATGTCATCGATGATGCCAATCTCAACGATGTGATGCTCACCGTGGGCGACCCAAACGAGGCTGTGACCTACTTCCAGCGCGTCGTAAATGAGCAGCCCGAAAATATAGAATTCCACCGTGGCCTTGCGCTGTCTTTGGTCCGTGCAAAACGCTATGACGAAGGTGTCGTCGCATGGCAGCGTACCGTGGCCCTGCCCGAGGCCACCGACAGCGACCGCGTAGAGCTTGCCGACGTACTGATCCGCTCCGGCGATTGGGCCACAGCCGAGAAAACCCTAACGGCCATTCCGCCCACACACGAGACGTTCAAACGCTACCGCCTTGAAGCGATCATCGCTGACAGCAAGAAGCAGTGGAAAAAAGCAGACAGCTTTTACCAGACGGCAGTGGGCCTCACGACCTCCCCCGCGCCTGTGCTGAACAACTGGGGCTATTCCAAACTGACGCGTGGCGATTACAAAGACGCAGAGCGTTTGTTCAAGAGCGCCGTCACACAGGACCCCACGCTGTTTACCGCCAAGAACAACCTCGTTTTGGCACGTGGCGCACAGCGTAATTATGACATGCCGGTTTTCCCCATGGACCAGACAGAACGCGCACAACTCTTGCACACCCTGGCTCTCTCCGCGATCAAGCAAGGCGATGTCGAAACAGGCAAAGGCCTTCTGCGCGAAGCGATCGACACCCATCCACAGCACTTCGAGGCGGCATCGCGCTCTCTCGCAGCGCTCGAAGCCTGACCCATGGCGCTTACTGTCTACGCCGCAGCGTGGTTTTTGCCCTTCGTTGTGCCGATCTGCCTCTATGTGATGTACACGGACCTGTCGCGCATGAAGATTACCAATGTCGCCAACATGGCGCTTGCGGCAGTCTTTGTTGTGATAGGTCTGATTGTACTCCCCTTTGAGGATTATTTGTGGCGCCTGCTGGGCATGGCAATAGTGCTAGTGGTCGGCATTATCCTCAACGCCGTCGGCGTGATGGGTGCGGGCGATAGTAAGTTCATCGCCGCGGCCGCCCCCTTTGTCGCCTTGGGCGATCTTGTCTTGCTCTGCTTCATCTTCTTATTCTGCCTGATTGCGGCCCTCGCAACCCACCGCACGGCCAAAATGACCCGCCTGCGCCAGCTTGCGCCCCATTGGGCAAGCTGGGAGCAGGGCAAAAAATTCCCCATGGGCCTCGCGCTGGGTCCCACATTGATAATCTATCTGGCCTTTGGTTTCCTTTATGGTGCCTGATTACGGCCATTTTCATCCTCTAGGGCTAACTTAACACCCAATACGAGCACAGGGACAAATCCATGAACGCCCCAACAAACGCCGTGATGGCACCACCACCGCCAAAAACACTGAATGACATGCGTCTGCCTATCGTAATGATGCGCGACATCCTGATCAAAACTATTTTCCGCAAAAACCTCGATCTCGTCAGCGATCTGTCCAAGGCGGTCTGCCTGCCCATTCAAGTGGTGCAGGAATTGGTCGACATGTGCCGCACCCAGCGGCTCATTGAGGCGACAGGTACGCTCAACGCACAAAACGGTAATGAAATGGGCTACCAGCTCACCGATTCCGGAAAGGCCCGCGCGCTCGACGCCCTTGCCCAGTCCGAATACTTCGGCCCTATGCCCGTCCCCCTTGATGTCTACCGCGAGCAGGTAAAACGCCAATCCGTGCGCAATATGCAAATCACCCGCTCCCAGCTCTCAGGTGCCATGGGCCATTTGATCCTTCCTGATGAATTGCTCGGAAACCTCGGCCCCGCCGTCTCCGCAGGCCGCTCCATCCTCATGTACGGCCCTCCGGGCAACGGCAAGTCCTCCATTTCGAACGGTATCCGCGACGCCCTTGGCGATAATGTCTATGTGCCGCGCGCGATTGAATATGCCTCACAGGTCATCACGGTGTTTGACCCGATTGTGCACGTTGAGGTCGCAGAAGCGGGCCAGGACCCCACTTCCCTGCGCCGCATTACCCGCTATGATGCCCGCTATGTTTGTTGTGAGCGCCCTGCCGTTATTACAGGCGGCGAATTGACCATTGATATGCTCGATCTGGTTTATAACCCCACTGCAAAGACATATCAGGCCCCGCTCCAGCTGAAATCAACTGGCGGCATCTTCATCGTGGACGACCTTGGTCGCCAGAAAGAGCCACCACAGGCTATCGTCAACCGCTGGATCGTGCCGCTGGAGGAAAGCAAAGACATCCTTGCCCTGCAATCGGGCGAGAAGTTCGAAGTGCCGTTCGACACGCTGGTCATCTTCTCGACCAACTTCCACCCGAACGAGATTTTCGACACCGCTGCCCTGCGCCGTATTTTCTTCAAAATCAAGATCGACGGGCCGGATCAGGCGAACTTCCTGAAAATCTTTGCTATGATGGCCAAGAAACGTAAGATGCCGCTGGATGAGGCCACCCTTATCCACCTGCTCAAAAACAAATACCCCACAATCAACAACGTCTATGCAAACTATCAACCGATCTTCCTGATCGACCAAATCATCGCGATCTGCGATTTTGAGGGCATCCCCTATCAGATGTCCCCTGAGTTGATGGACCGCGCATGGGCCAATATGTTCGTTAAAGACGAACACATTGTGAAATAATGCGCTCACGCACAGGCATCGCGGGCTGTGGCCGCATGGGCGCGCCTATGCTCAAAGCGTTGCGCGCCGCAGACCTGCCCGCGCGCGGTTATGACATCGTGCCGATGGACAGCCCGCACATCACCGACGACATCGCCGTCTTCTCCGAAGAATTAGACACGCTCATCACCGTCGTCCGCGACATAGACCAGACCGAAGCAGTGCTGTTCGGAGAGCAGAACTTCGCCGCAATCCCAAGCTTGATCCGCATCATCATCTGCTCCACCCTGTCGCCCAAATACGTAAAATCCTTGCGCGCCCGCATCCCTGCGCACATCGCCTTGATCGACGCGCCCATGTCGGGCGCACAAATCGCCGCAAAAGAAGCGCGCCTCAGCTTTATGCTCGGCGGCGACACGGCTGATCTCGACGCAGCACAGCCTTTGTTCTCGGCCATGGGTAAACATTTCCACCGTATGGGCGACTACGGCGCTGGTATGCAGGCAAAAGTGCTTAACAACTTGCTCGCCGCCTCCAACACCGCCATGACACGGTTGGTGCTTGATTGGGCCGATGAAGCAGAGCTCGACATCAGCGCCCTACTCGATCTCATTCACACATCCTCAGGCCAAAACTGGTTCGCATCCGGCTTTAACGCCATCGAGTTTTCCCGCGACGGCCATGCCCCTGACAACACAATCGCCATTCTGGTCAAGGACATCGCCAGCGCTCTTGATGCAGCGCCCGAAAACGCGGACACCTCCTTGCCGGAAACTGTCCAAAGCGTGATTGCAAATCTCAAACCCCGCACAAAGTAACCCACTATCTTTCTTGGCCCTAAATTCTCCGGGGGAAGCGGCCAAAGGCCGATGGGGGCTGGCCCCCCTGCCCGCCAGTGCTATCTAGCACAGCATGAATATACTGCCCGAGACCTTCCAAAACTGGTTCGCTGAAAAAGGCTGGTCCATCCACCCGCATCAGCAGTTAATGCTGGACCGCGCAAATGCGCCTGCATTGTTGCTCATCGCCCCGACCGGTGGCGGCAAAACCCTCTCTGGCTTCCTGCCCACGCTCGTTGATCTGGCCGAGCACGATCATGACGGTATGCACACACTCTACATCTCCCCGCTCAAAGCGCTCGCCGCTGACATCAAACGCAACCTGACCACCCCCGTTGAGGAAATGGGCCTCAACATCCGCATTGAGGAGCGCACAGGCGATACCACTGCCACCCTGCGCAAACGCCAGCGTGCAGACCCACCGCATATCTTCCTCACCACACCGGAAAGCCTTGCGCTGCTGGTAAGTTATGAGGACGCACCGCGTATGTTTCGCGGTCTCAAACGTGTGGTCATCGACGAGATCCACGCCCTGGCCGAAAGCAAACGGGGCGACCAGATGATGCTCGCCCTCGCCCGCCTCAATGCAATCTGTCCTGATCTCAAACGTGTCGGCCTCTCCGCAACAGTGGAAGACCCTGCCGCCATCGCCCACCTTATGGCCCGCCACCCCGATCCCTGCGAAATTCTCCAAGCAGACCCCGGCCCTGCGCCAGACATACAAATGCTCCAAACAGAGGAGTCCCCGCCCTGGTCGGGTGGTGGTGCGGCCTACGCCATTCCCGCAGTGCTGGAGCAGGTGAAGGCTCATAACACCACCCTCATCTTCCACAACACCCGCGCACAGGCAGAGATATTCTTTCACAAGCTTTGGCTCGCCAACGACGAAAGCCTGCCCATCGGTATCCACCACGGCTCCCTTGACCGGATCCAACGCGCCCGCGTCGAAGGGGCGATGGTGCGCGGAGAGCTGCGGGCGATTGTCTGCACAGGTTCGCTCGATCTTGGGATCGATTGGGGTGACGTTGATTTGGTGATCCAGATCGGCGCACCCAAAAACGTCAAACGGCTGGTCCAACGCATAGGCCGGGCCAACCATCGCTATAATGCCCCTTCCAAAGCTTTATTGGTCCCCGCCAACCGCTTTGAAGTTGTCGAATGTGTCGCCGCACTGGAGGCCGTGCTTGACGGCGAACTTGACGGCGATCCCCGTGGTGCAGGTCCGCGCGACGTGCTCTGCCAGCATATCCTCATCACCGCCTGCGCAGGCCCGTTCGACGAAATGGCGCTGTATCACGAGGTCAAATCCGCAGGCGCCTACAGCAGCCTCACCCGCGCGCAGTTCGACGCCTGCCTCGACTTCTGCGCCACAGGTGGCTACGCCCTGCGCGCCTATGACCGTTGGCAGCGCTTGATCCAGCGTCCAGACGGCAAATGGCAACTCCGCGATCCGCGCGCGACCCGTGCAATCCGCATGAACATCGGCACCATTCAGGACACTGACACGCTCAAGGTCCGGATGAAGCGTAACCGTGGCGGCAAACCATTGGGCGAGATCGAGGAAGGTTTTGCCGCGACCCTCACGCCGGGGGATACATTCCTGATTGGGGGCCAGATCGTGAAATACGAAGGACTGCGCGAGATGACCGTCGAAGTTTCCCGCGATGCCACCAAGAGACCAAAGGTCGCGACCTTTGGCGGTACCAAATTCGCCACCTCGACCCAACTCTGCGCCCGCGTGCAGCGCATGTTCACCCAAGACAGCTGGCCCGAGCTTCCGTCGCACACGGCCCAATGGCTGGAGCTTCAGCGCACCCACAGCCAGCTTCCGCAGCCCGGTCGCCTCCTCATCGAAAGCTTTCCCCACGATGGCCGCGCCCAGACGGTGATCTATGGCTTTGCAGGGCGCAACGGCCAGCAAACACTGGGCCTGCTGCTTACCAAACGGATGGAAGAGATAGGCCTGGGCCCGCTAGGGTTTGTCGCAACAGATTACGCCACACTGATCTGGTCCCTTGATCCCGTCACCGATGCGGCCGCCCTGCTCGACGCCGACGCGCTCCAAAACGGGATGGAAGCATGGCTGGCGGGGAATGCCGTGATGAAACGCACCTTCCGCGCCTCCGCCACCATTGCAGGTCTGATCGAGCGTAACTCACCCCAAGCACGCAAATCGGGGCGGCAAGCCACGTTCAGCTCCGACATCCTCTACGACACGCTTTCCAAATACGACCCCGATCACCTCATGCTGGAGATCACCCGTGAAGAGGCGCTGCGCGGGTTGGTGGATTTTGGCCGTATCGAAGAAATGCTCACCCGTACCCATGGCCGCATCGATCACCTCACGCTGCCGCGCGTTACCCCCCTCTCTGCGCCCTTGTTCATGGAAATGGGCCGTGTTCCGGTTAAGGGCGACGCCGAAGAGCGGCTGCTCGCTGAAGAAGCAAAGCGCCTGATGGAAAACTCCGGCCTTGCCCAAATCACGCCTGCACCCTCCAATAAACCACGCTGGCGCGTGGGCTTCTAAGCCCCCTTGCAGCGGGATGGATAATCTTCCACCTTGCCCCGATGAACGGCTATGAATTCACAATTGCAGGGGCCTCGCTTATGGCACTCGGCTCCGGCGCGCTCTGGTGGCCGGACGAGGATTTGCTTGTCGTCTCAGACTTGCACCTTGGCAAATCTGAGCGGATCGCACGGCGCGGCGGCACATCTTTGCCCCCCTATGACACCCGTGACACGCTCAATCGCCTTGCCGCCGATCTTGCCCTCTTCCATGCCCGCACGGTGATCTGTCTGGGCGACAGTTTCGATGACCTCGCGGCGTCCGAAGCGCTGCCGGACGCCGAGCGGCAATGGATATTTCGCCTTCAGGCAGGCAGGCGGTGGGTATGGATCGAAGGCAACCACGATCCCGGCCCTGTCGAGTTCGGCGGATCTCATCTGGCCGACCTGCCCATCTCCCCGCTCACCTTTCGCCACATCGCCCAAGCAGCAGCGGCGGGAGAGATATCGGGCCACTATCATCCCAAAGCGTCGCTGAACCTGCGAGGTCGCACCATCACACGGCCTGCGTTTCTCATCGACAGTGACCGTGTCATCATGCCCGCCTATGGCACTTACACCGGCGGGTTACGCACCCAGACGCCCGTTTTGGATACGTTGATGCGCACTGAGGCCATCGCAGTCCTGACAGGTCCCACCCCAACCGCCGTCCCAATGCCGAGGTAGCACATGGATTCCAACATAACAGACCGCATCCAACAGAGTTTCAACGCGCAAAGCATGATGGAAACTCTCGGCGCAGAGCTGTCAGAAATCAGCGCAGGCCTTGTCCGCATCACGGCGCCCATCCTGCCACACACCCGCCAGCAACAAGGGTTCGGACACGCGGGCCTCACCTTCTCCATCGGTGACAGCGCCGCGGGCTACGCCGCCCTCACCCTCATTCCGCTGGATATGGAAGTCGTCACCGCCGAGATCAAAATCAACCTGATTGCCCCGGCACGTGGTGACCGCCTGATCGCCACAGGGCGGGTGATCAAACCGGGCAAACGCTTGAGCATTGTCACCGCCGAAGTCCATGCTGAAGAGAACGGCACCCAAATCCTCATCGCAATTTTGCAGGGGACAATGGTCCCCGTCCCTCGTTAGAGCAGTCCCGCCTCTTGCGCGGCACCGCGAAAACTGCGGCTCACCGGAACATCTGTTCCATCAGACATGACCAACAGGTCACGCCCGCCCTCACGGCGATGCTTTTCCACTGCCTCCGGAGCAATCCAATGCGAGCGGTGCACCTGTAGTCCTTGCCCCACCAGTTCTCCCATCGCATCCCCGAGCCGCATCAAAATCAGCGTATGGCCCCGCGCCGTGACCACGTTGAGATAGTGATCCTGCGCCTCGATCCGCACCAACGATCCGCGAAACTCAATCGGCAAACGCCGCAGGAACGTCGCTTCTTCTGATACCCTTTCAACATCCTCATGCGGCGAAATACCCCAGATCACCAGATGGACAGCCGCAGTAACCAGCCCGACAATGCCAGTCAGGTACAGCCAATCTGACACACCGCCCCACGCGCTAAAGACGTAACTGTTCACCAGATGCGCCCCGCCAGAAATCAAAAGAACAAGCCCAACCCAAACGCCAATCGCCCCGACACGCCCCAAGCGCTTGGTCAGGACGTTGGCCCCAATGCTCAACCCAATTGAGATACCCGCAACCCCGCCCCAATAAAGCGTGCGTCCCCCGACGCCCATCGCTTCCAACGTGCCAAACGGCCCTGAAACCGCAGCCACCGCAGTTACGGCAAACCAGATCATCAATGGCACGCGCAGACGCATCATTTCACGAAGCGTGAATTGCATTAGAGTGAGTATCCTTGTCATTCACGAAAACTTGGAGCCGTCCACGTAACGCATCTGGCCCGATTTTTGCGACATTGCCATGACAGGGCAACCCAACACAATGGAGCCCTGACATGACCCTCGCGCCCCTCGCCAATGCACCCCTGATGATCCAGCTCCACACCGCCCTCGCTCTTGTGGCAGTGGTCCTTACAATCGCGATATTCAGTTTGAAAAAGGGGAGCCGCTACCACCGCATCATGGGATGGTCTTGGGTGATCGTGATGGCCGTGGTGGCAATCAGCAGCTTTTGGGTCAACACGATCAAACTGGTCGGCCCGTTCAGCCCGATACACTTGCTCGCCCTCTTTGTGCTGTGGTCGCTCATCGGTGCCGTGACAGCCGCCCGCAATCACCGCGTGGCCGACCACAAACGCGCCATGCAGGGCCTCGCCTTTGGCGCATTGCTGATCGCGGGTGCGTTCACCTTCCTGCCCGGCAGGTTGATGAACGCAGTTCTTTTAGGCGGTTAAGCCTTCAGGCTCGACCAACCCGTTTGCACGACAACAGGCGGTGACAGTGTTTGCCAACAGACACGCAATGGTCATCGGACCCACACCACCGGGCACTGGCGTAATTGCGCCTGCGACGGCGGCACAGCTCTCATAATGCACATCACCCACCAACCTAGTCTTGCCCTCACCCTTCTCGGGCGCGTCCAAACGGTTGATACCCACATCAATCACAGTCGCACCGGGCTTGATCCAGTCACCAGGGATCATTTCAGGCCGCCCAACGGCCGCAACAACAATATCCGCACCGCGCACAACATCCGCCAAATCCTTGGTCCGGCTGTGGGCAATCGTCACCGTGGCACTGTCATTTAACAACAGCTGTGCCATCGGTTTGCCCACAATGTTGGAGCGTCCCACGACGACCGCATTCATCCCCGAAATTGACCCATGATGATCGCGCAGCATCATCAAACAGCCCAGCGGCGTACACGGCACCATGCTTTTCTGCCCAGTTCCCAACAGCCCTACGTTGGAGATATGAAACCCGTCCACATCCTTGGCTGGCGAAATCGAATTGATAATCAGGTCTTCGTCCAGATGCTTGGGCAGCGGCAGCTGACACAGAATACCGTGGATTTCCGGATCATTGTTGAGTTGCTCGATCACCGCCAGCAAATCCGCCTCAGACGTATTCACATCCAACTTGTGCTCGACCGATTTCATGCCGACCTCAAGGGTCATCTTCCCCTTGGAACGCACATAAACCTGTGATGCAGGGTCTTCCCCCACAAGCACAACCGCCAGCCCCGGTGTGATGCCGTGATCAGCCACCAGCCGCGCCACATGCACCCCAACCTGCCCGCGCACCCGTGCTGCAAATTCCTTGCCGTCAATAATTGTCGCTGTCATATCCCCACGCCCTTTTTCATTTGGCCTATAAACTCATGACCCTAAGGTCAAAAAAGGGCGCAGGGTCCATCCCTGCGCCCTCTATTTCACGTCACTGCGAAAAAATTAGAACAACCCTTCGACTTCGCCCGCATCGTTCAAACCGATGCTCTCGGCCGATGGCACACGCGGCAAACCGGGCATGGTCATGATCTCACCACAGATGGCGACAACAAATCCGGCACCCGCAGACAGACGTACTTCACGCACCGGAATATCGAACCCCGTTGGCGCACCGCGCATCGTCGGATCAGTGGTAAAGCTGTATTGCGTCTTGGCCATACAGACCGGCAGATTGCCGTATCCCTGATCTTCCCATTCTTTCAGCTGGTTGAGGATCTTTTGATCCATCTGGGCGCTGTCCGCACGGTAGATTTTGGTCGCAATCGTGTTGATCTTATCAGCCAATGACATCTCGTCAGGATAGATTGGCGCGAAATTGCCCTCACCCTTTTCAATCGTCTCGACAACTTTGGTCGCCAGATCGGCAGACCCTTCTGAGCCAAGCTCCCAGTGACGCGACAGAACTGCCTCGGACCCTTGTGTCGCCACATAGTCCTTGACCGTCTGCACTTCGGCATCGGTGTCAGTCACAAAATGGTTGATCGCCACAACAACAGGCACCCCAAAGGATTTCATGTTCTCGATGTGACGGCCAAGGTTGGCACAGCCGTTCTTGACCGCGTCCACGTTCTCACCACCAAGGTCGGCCTTGGCAACGCCGCCGTTCATCTTCATCGCACGCACAGTGGCTACAACCACCACACACGACGGGGTCAGGCCCGCTTTGCGGCATTTGATGTTGAGGAACTTCTCGGCACCAAGGTCCGCACCAAAGCCCGCCTCGGTTACAACGTAATCCGCCAGCTTAAGCGCGGTTGTCGTCGCGATCACAGAGTTACAGCCATGCGCGATGTTGGCAAACGGGCCGCCATGCACAAACGCAGGGTTATTCTCGAGCGTCTGAACAATGTTCGGCTGCATCGCATCTTTGAGCAGAACGGTCATCGCCCCATGCGCTTTGATATCGCGGGCAAACACGGGTGTTTTATCACGGCGATAGGCGACGATCATGCTGCCAAGGCGGTCCTGCAAGTCCGCAAGGTTCCTTGCCAGACACAGGATTGCCATAACCTCGGACGCCACAGTAATGTCAAAGCCCGTTTCGCGCGGAAAGCCGTTGGCCACACCGCCCAAAGACGCCGTAATCTGGCGCAGCGCGCGGTCGTTCATGTCCACAACGCGGCGCCACACAACGCGGCGCGTATCGATCTCAAGGGAGTTGCCCCAATAGATGTGGTTGTCGATCATCGCTGACAGCAATGAG
>RCNE010000613.1_pt1 | contig 19173 bp, 18 predicted proteins | sample 2041361 | NCBI WGS metagenome assembly RCNE01 (sample SAMN09708229, study PRJNA481090) | Marine sediment metagenome, whole genome shotgun sequencing project.
GCGATCGGTCTGCCCGATGGCACCGATCACCGCTTTGATCAGTTTCGATCCGGTGGAGCTGTTTTCGATCTGGTCCTTGCCCGGAAAGCAAAGAGCCGAGCAGTTTTTCAGGATCGGTTATCGTCAGGCCTGTAAACCTGTTCAAGTCCTGATCATAAATAACGCTGTGCTGCATTTCTTCCGGGAGATAAGCCAGCAGCACCCTCCCGGCGGCGCCGGCGTGCAGGGGCAAGGGTTCACCAATCAATCCGACCCTGGCGATTTCATGCAGACTCTCCACGCGTATAAGACAAACCCGTCGATCCCCCTCCACACCGTATAGTGAAACCTCCTCACCACACTGTTCCCGCAGATTTTTCATTATCGGTTCGGCAATGGCCGGAAGCGTGTGGGAAGCCTGGCTGATGATCCCCCACAGGTAAATCCTGTAGCCCAGGCGGTACTTCCCATAGCCTTCCGCCTTCTCAACACAACCGAGTTCGTGCAGGGTGGCAAGCAACCGGGATACGGTGCTCTTGCTGTACCCGGTCATGCCGCTTATCTCCCCGATGCCGAGGACCTGTTTCCGGGGGCTGAAGCAGTTGATGATCTGAATGGTCTTAACAACCGACTTGATGGCCATGATGCTGTCCAATATATTTCATATTATGCAACGCTATTTCATATTATGCAAAAATATGTCGGAACTAATAGTTTTGCCAATCAATTTTTGGGTTGTATATGTGGCTGCAATTCTCTATAAAATAGATCTTCCCTGCAAATTCATGAGATGCGGTTTCTACACTGTCACCAATACAACCTTACGCTGAGGAGGATACCATGAGCAACAGCCTGGAATTTATTAAAATCAAGAATTTCATTGACGGCGAGTGGGTGGCAGAGACCGGTGTGGATGTCGTTCCCCTTTACAACCCCTCCACCGGTGAAGCCATCGGCGAAATCCCCCTCTCGTCACAGGAAACATCGCTGGCAGCCGTTGAATCATCCTATGCCGCATATGATTCCTGGCGCCGTCTGCCGATTTCCAAACGTGTCAGTTTTATATTTGATATGCGCAAAGCCATGCAGGATCGGACCGAGGAACTGGCGGTGGCCATTGCCGTGGACCAAGCCAAACACATTAGCGAAGCACGGGGTGAAGTTCAGCGGGTCATCGAAATCCTGGAGACGGCTTGCGGCATACCGACCTTGATCCAGGGGGAAACCTTGGAGGGGATTGCCGCTAACATCAATGGGCGGGTGATTCGCCAGCCTCTCGGGGTTTTCGGCGGGATTGCGCCATTTAATTTTCCAGCGTTGGTTTTTGGCTGGTTTATTCCGGCCGCCATCGGCGCGGGCAATACCTTTGTTTTTAAGCCTTCGACCCAGTCACCGTATTTCATGCAGAAAATGGGCGATATTTTCAACGACATCGGGTTACCCAAGGGCGTCGTAAATATAATTCACGGTAATCGGACAGTTCCGCAAGTATGGTACGACCATCCGAAAATTTCGGGCGTGTGTCTGGTGGGATCGACACCGACAGCCAAAAAGATCGCCGAAGGTTGCGGCCGGGGCGGTAAACGGACCATGCTCCTGGGGGGCGCCAAAAATTATCTAGTGGCCATGGAAGATGTTCAAACGGATGTCTTCATCGAAAATTTTATCAATTCCTGTTACGGTTCGGCCGGACAGCGCTGCCTGGCAGGGTCTGTCGTAGCACTGGTCCCCGAGATATATGATCGGATGATCGAAAAAATGATTAAAGCCTCCAATGGAGTTGTTGTGGGGGATGCCATGGATCCGGATGTTTATATGGGGCCGGTGATCTCAGCAGCAGCCAAACAAAAAATCGAAAAATATATTGAAATCGGCATCGAAGGAGGCTCAAAGCTAGTGTTGGACGGCCGTAACCCCCAATTACCGCCAAAGAACCAAAACGGTTACTTTGTCGGGCCGACGATTTTTACCGATGTAACACCTTGCCGCACCATCGCCCAAGAGGAAATATTCGGGCCGGTAGTATCCGTAATGAAGATCAGTGGTATTGAGGACGCTCTGGATCTGATCGGCAAGCAGGAGTTTGGCAACGGTGCCTGTATTTTCACCCAAAACCTGTATTATACGGAAAAATTCATTGCCGAAGCCGATGTGGGCATGGTGGGCGTTAATGTCGGCATTTGCGCCCCCCATCCCTACCTGCCTTTCGGCGGGATTAAGGACTCCCACTTGGGCACTGACAAGGTCCAGGGCCGCGACAGCATTGATTTTTTTACCCAGAACAAGATTGCTACCATCCGCTTCTCACCCCCTAGCGGACGGTTTACCGCTGAAGAAGGCGAAACGTTCAAAACAGCACCAGAGAAAAAAGACGTCCGTAGCTGTGTGGCAACTTAATAAATTGTGCTACCGAGCGTGGGTGACGCCATCGATAGCTTCACGGTGATTGTGGCAATATGAAAGGAGGTGAGAGAGGCCCAAATTTTTGTTTCATTAGCATAAAAATGACAGCATTATAAAAATTTTAAACAAAAAAAGGAGAAAATCATGAAAAAAACTGCACTGGTACTTTTTTTAAGTTTGGTTTTGGCGATCGGCCTATCGGCACCGTCATTTGCAGCAAAAAAGATCTGCAAACTGGGACACGTCAATTCACCGGCATCGATTTTTCAATACGGCGCCCTGGCTTTTAAAGAAGCGGTGGAAAAAGAACTCCCCGACTGGACGGTTGAAGTATACCCGGCCGGCCAACTGGGAGGGAGTCTGGCCATGATCCAGGGGATGACCCTGGGCACCGTTGACATCTACACGGAGTTTATCAATATTTTAGCCGACATGGTTCCCGAATACCAGGTCTTTGCCGTCCACTACAAGTTCGATTCGGTGGATGAATATGAAAAATTCATGAATTCAGACACCTTTGCCAAGCTGAACGAGAAGATGATCAAAACCAACGGGATCACCAACATCGGTAACATGCGAGCCGGCAGCGTTTATAACCAGTTCAGCAATAAAGCGCTGCATACGGTTGCCGACGCCAAGGGCGTGATCAACCGGGTGGCCCAGATGGCACCTTTGGTGCGCTGCTGGCAAGCCTATGGCGCCAAGCCGACATCCATGGACTGGGGTGAAATTTATACCAGCCTTCAAACCGGTGTGATCACCGCCATCGACAATCCCATCCTGGATATGTATGACGAAAAATTCTACGAAGCCATTAAGTACGTCAACATGACCAACAACCTCTACAACATGATCTCCTACAACACCAGCATGGCTTTTTGGAGCAGGCTGACGGATAAGGAAAAAGAGGTTTTTAAAAAGGCCACTCAGGTTGCCAGCCAAAAAGGCGCGGCCGAGGTGCAAAAACGGTTGGGCGGCGTCACTGACGAAATGAAAAAAAGGGGAATCGAGTTTATCGAAACAGACACATCCGGTTTCAAGAAGGCGGTCCAGGATAACATCGAAGAAATCCTCGCTGGAAACAAGGACGCCATTGAGGTGTATTGGAAAATTATCAAGAAACAATACTAGAACCGGAATTGAGCGATTTTTTCGACATTCTGCCGGAAACTAGGGGTTTTCGGCGGAATATCACAATTTAAATGGGGCCCGGAATTGAGGGGCCACATGCTACCCTCACCGTAAGTAAAGAGCGGGAGACTTAAGATGAATATCATCCAGATTTCCGATAAAATACTCGATGCCATAAACGCCTTGATGGAGTACCTGATGGGTATTTTGTTTCTGGCCTTGGTATGCATTACATTTCAGGAGGTGCTTCGGCGGTATCTGTTTAACGACCCCACCCATTGGGCCTCGGAAGCGAGTCGATTCCTCCTGATATGGATGACCTTTACGGGGGCCTGCATCGTCACCCGGCTCGTCACCCATCTCACCATGGGGTTTACCATCCATCGGTTTGTCAATAAATCCATGAGTAAAATTGTCAAGGTGTGCATTTCCGCGCTTGCCGCGGTCAGCATGATCGTTCTGACGTATTACAGCGCAAAAGTGACTCTGCTGGCCGGATACCGAGCCGCCCCCATGACGGGTATTCCCATGTACTACCCCTGGGCGGCACTTCCCTTTAACGGTGCCATCATGTCCATCTATATGATCGCAGAGATGATTAAACATATCTTTGAGAAGGAAGAGGAGGTGACCCCATGATTTATATTTTTATCGCCATGTTTTTCTTCTTCTTTTTCGGTATGCCCATCGCCTTCGGCATTCTGTCCAGCACCATCTATTACCTTCTCTTCTCGGGGCAATCCCGAGAATTGCTCGCTTTTTCCTCCCGGGTGATATCCGCCTCAGACTCTTACGTCCTTTTAGCGGTCCCTTTTTTTATGCTGGCGGCCGAACTGATGAATGAAGCGAAGATAACCGATCGAATTTTTTCCTTTGCCAAATCCCTGGTGGGACACATCCCCGGAGGATTGGGGCATGTCAATATTATGGCCAGTATCATCTTCGCCGGCATGTCCGGCTCAGGACTGGCCGACACGTCCGGTTTGGGAAAAGTAGAAATTAAAGCCATGAAGGACGAAGGATATGACCCGGCCTTCAGCGCGGCCGTGACCGCATCTTCGGCTATTATCGGCCCCATTATCCCGCCCAGTATCTGTATGGTCGTGGGCGCCGTGGTGACCAACACCTCTGTTGGCCGGATGCTGGTGGGTGGCATCATCCCCGGTTTCATCATGGGGATCGGCCTCATGCTGGTGGTCTATTTTCTATCTAAAAAGAGGGGCTATCCAAAATCGAAACGGGCGACCATGAAGGACATATGGAAGCAGCTGATAGCCACCGGCCCGGCCCTTCTGACACCGCTTATTCTGGTAGGCGGTATTCTCTCCGGTGTTTTTACCCCCACCGAGGCAGCCGCAGTCGCCTGTATCTATGCCATGCTTTTGGCAGTAGTCTTTTACCGGGCCTTCGGCTTGAAAAGGTTATTCCGCATTTTTATCAATGTCGGTACCGGTACCGGCGCGTTGCTCTTTGTTATGTCCGCTGCCGCCGCCCTGGGCACTCTGGCTTCCCGGGCTCAAGTCCCCCAGAACCTGATGAAGCTGGTCATGTCCATAACCAGCAGCCCGACGGTGACCATGTTTATAATCGTCGGTGTTCTCATTCTATTGGGCATGATTATGGAGGATCTGTCGCTGCTGGTAATTATGGGGCCTTTGCTGCTTCCGGTGGTTATGAAGCTCGGAATCAACCCGGTCCACTTCGGGGTGGTGATGGTCCTGACCCTTCAGCTGGCCATGATTACGCCGCCGGTGGGTATGGGCTTTTATATTACCTGCCACCTGGCCGAGGTGGATGCGGTGACCTACGCCAAAGAGATCATTTGGTTTGTGATGATTCTCATTGTCGTGGTGATATTGATGGTCCTGATTCCGTCTCTGGTGACATTTCTGCCGGATCTGTTTTTCGGGAAGTGATCCCAGGGCGCTGGTTATGCACAAAACATCTTTTCCACCGGGGACGGCCAACGAATACGGGCTGAGATCCGGGGAACGATTTTAAAAAGGAGATCCCGGTGTTTAAAACCATACTATACCCAACCGATTTTTCAGATAATGCCGGCCAGAGCCTGGACTATCTCAAACAATTGTCCGCCGCCGGAGCCGAAAAAATCATTCTTCTTAATGTCATCCATCAACGCGTTTTGGATACCCTCGAAACCATCCACAAGGTCGCGTATCTTCAGGATGGTCGATACCATGAGGACAGGGAGGCAGTGGAGCAGAAACTTGAGCAGGACCGCAGAAACAAGCTGGCGCCCATCGCGGCCGAACTGAAAGCAGCTGGTTTTGAAGTTATCGTCAGAATTGAAAAAGGCTATCCGGTTAAGGAGATCCTGAAGGTTGAAAAAGAAGAAGCGGTTTCCGCCATTGTCATGGGTTCACAAGGAAGAAGCAATTTTCCTGGGGCCCGTATCGGATCGGTTTCCGAGAAAGTTATGCGCAGATCGGTAACACCCGTGCTGCTTGTCAAGCGCTAAAGTGTCGCAAAATTTGGTGTACGTCGAAGTCAAGGCCGGCAGTCGGGATTGCGACTTTCCAGCCGGCGGATTTGAAGCCTTTAGACACCACTCAGGGGGTAAAAATGAAGAACCTTACCAAATCAGGAGTTGCCTTTTTTACGTTGGCATTGACTATTTCGGTGTTGATGATAACTCCGGCAATCGCCATTGAGACCGGTGAGATCCGGATCGGGTACACGGCACCCTTTACCGGCGCGGCGGCCGAATACGGTAACAACGGCTGGCGCGGTATTCTCCTGGCGCTTGAAGATATCAACAAAGAGGGAATTTCAATCGGCGGTAAGCTTCACAAGATCCAGATATTTAAATATGACAGTGTGTGTACGCCGGATGAGGGGTTTTCGAACGTCGAAAATATGATTTTGGAAGATAAGGTAGTGGCCATCCTCGGAGATCACTGCAGCACTGTCTGCAGTGTTATTGCTCCACTGTGTGATCAGTATCAGATCCCGGGAATCACCATCGAGTGTGCTATGGACAGTGTCACAAAGCCTGGGCATGAGTTCTATTTCAGGATGAGACCCACCATGACGATGATGATTCATTCGGTGATGCCGAAAATTTTCAAAACCTTCGATGCAAGGACTGCCGGCTTTCTGGTTATTAATGACGGGTATGGAACGCTTTTCACGGAAACCGTGGTGAACGAACTGGAATGGCGTGACGTAAAAACCGTGGCGAAAGAGACCTTTGAGCGGGGAAGCACCGACTACCGGGATCAGCTGGAGCGGATTAAGCGGGCCAAACCGGATATTCTTTTTTATGTGGGTACGGCCTCAGAGGGAGCAACTATTTTAACCCAGGCCAAACTGAAGGGACTGATGCCGCGAATCAAATTTATCGGTTCCGAAGAAATGGGTGAAATGGAACTCCCCATGAGAGCCGGCAAAGATGCCGTGGATGGAACCTATGCGATTTCCTTGTGGGGGAAAATTCCCCATGAATTTTCAAGACGGGTGAAAGATTCTTTTAACAAACCCATGCACTACGCCATCATTTTCGGCTATGATGCCATGCATGTACTTGTCGCGGCCATTGAAACTGCACAGTCTCTTGATCCGATAAAAATCAAAGATGCACTGAAAAAGACCGATTACAGAGCCCTTGAGGGACACATCCGATTTAAAAGTTTTGATGGTTATAAGAACCAGAGCAAGTTTACACCATCCATGATTCGGTGGAAAAACGATGAACGGGTGCCTTTGGATATTTTCCTGCAGTGGGAAGAATAGCTTGAGCCAAAGGGTTCAATACAATGCTCTACCTCACAGAAATATTATTATTTCAGGATGATGGATAGGGGTTTTTAGTTGACACAATCCTTTTGATGGGTGCCATAGTCCGATTTCCTATGAATTCTGAAATATCAATGATGTTCTACAGAATCTCACACCATCAGGAGAAACATTCTCATTCCCAGAATGCTCCCTAAAACCTCAAACCCAAATATCCCCCCATGATTTTTCAAAGCTTAGAAACAGAAATATTAATGTTGCTGGGATCAGTGCCAATAAAGATTACATCAATCTCAGGGACCATCTGAAATTATAGATTGTATGATTATATCAATATTACAATAAGTTAAAAAGATTGGTTCTAATCACAACCTAATTCGCACTGGTTCAGGGTATTGATTTCTTTATTTCGACACCATTTTTTCCCTGCCGCATGAAGCGTAGGCATCTCAGCGCCTGCGTAATAATAATAGTGGTATCAGTCACCCCATCCCATCTCATCACAATATACACATCCTGATAGCACCTGTACCCAACCCACCTGTCCTACCTGCATCCAACATCTTTGCCATCGAAAGCGGACACACAATCCCATTCCTCTGAATACATGCATCGGTTCCGTTATTATTAGGACACCATCATGGAGGGGTGTGGTGTACTGGTGCTAAGACACAATGGTATGGTATTTTATTACTGCTGTGCCATCTCAGAAGGCCATATTATAAGATTGCCTCTGTACCGGCAAACCGCTGCACATCGTGGTCGAACTGTTTTTTTATACGTCCACATATATATTGTTCGGGCCCCAGTCATTCAGCTCACCTTAGACACACTACCATCATGTTCAAAATGTTTTGAAAAACCAGATTTATCGGCAGCGCGTCCATTAAATTTAACTGATTGATATAACTAATAAATATCATTATAGCCGTCGCACCTCCCTCTCTTCCAAAGAAACAATTCATTCATCGACCGGAAATCTCTCATCCACAGGTATTCAAACACTAACCAACAACCTTAAACCAAACCATGGGGCGGTCTGTCTTTGAGGCAGGTCGCTCTTTCTGCTTTTGAAAGGAGGTGAAACCCAATGAACAGGTCAGCAGAGTTTTCCCAACTCGTAGCCAGAGCCATCAATCATACCACCTGGAACATACCTAAAGTTCGGGATGGCAAGGTGTGGCGAAACATCCAGAACAGCCACCTTGTCGAGAATCACGATTATCTAAATGGTCATGATCGCTATGAGAATGCCATTTTCCGTACCAAACGGATTATGGAGAAACGTGGCTGGAATACCGATATTTCCGACATGAAAGAGCAGTGTCATGAACACCTGCATTACCAGCATTTTAGATTGAGGTGCTGAAAATAGCTTAATCAACCATTTAACCCAGTAAAGAGGGCAGTTGTTGGCTTTACGGCCGGCAGCTGCCCTTTTGTCGTTTACGGAGGGCACATCATGAAACAGTTCAGAGACACATGCCAGATTGAATCCTTCAAGCAGCAAAGCCTATTCCCCACAGCAAGAGAGCAACCAGCGAATAAGTCCATTTCCGTTTACCGGGTTTGTCTGGTCAAAGACGCGAGCATATCCTTTGGATCAGTCCGTCTCAACAATTCCCAGCAGGCACAAGCCCTGATTCAGAAGCTCATTCTCACCAAGGGACAGCCGGACAGGGAACAGTTCGTCGTTGCTTTGCTCAACAGCAAGAACGAGTTTATCGGCGTGAATATCATCGCCGTAGGCACCCTTTCAGCCGCCCCTGTCCATCCTCGTGAAGCGCTAAAACCCGCCATCCTTGGAAATTCAGCGGCGATTATTCTCTGTCATAATCACCCATCCAATGATCTGGAACCTTCTGCCGAAGACCTTGCCATTACCAAGAAAATCATCCGCGCGGCTGAAATCATCGGCATACAGGTTCACGAACACATCATCATCAATATGGAAAACGACTGTTATTATAGTTTTGCTGACCAAGGAATAATCAAGAAGATTTACGATGAGATAAACTGAATCAAACAATAGCGGATCCAATAAGCAGCTATTTGCCATACCGGCAGGTGGCTTTTTTTGTTTCTGAAAGGAGGTGAAAATTATGACTCTGCCAGGTGAATGCGTCAACGATACACAGACGGCTTGTATGGAGTGCGGCACAGCAGTGGACATCCAGGTTCTGTGCAGTGCTGCCGGTTATTACGTTGGCTTCTTCTGTCCCCACTGTGGTCCCTACAGCCGTGAAAGCGTTTATTATAGCAGCAGGGAAGAAGCTGAAGTGGATCTCCGCAGTGGCTGTTACGGGCGATAATCGCCCACACAACTATTACCCCCCGGTCAAAATGGCCGGGGGTTTTGTCATTTATGAACCCTTAAAATCGCAAAGGAGATTTATCATGAACAGAGAAATTCTTGAAAAACCATTCGCCGCGCAGCAGATCAAACAACGTGAAGGAAATTTCGGCACAATTCCACAGACAGGGATGACCGAACTGGCTTGCCGGTTAATCGATTTACTCGGTTCCTTAATTGACAAGATTGGTCTTGGGGGGATAAAGCAGAGCAGTACTGTTTGTAATGTGCATTATTTCCGATGTCCAAATATTCTTAGTGCACCCTTAAGGCTGACATAACAAGGGAATCAAATAAATGAAGAGACAATCCGATCCACAGATGCATTCAGTTGAACATATCCTCAACCAAACTATGGTAAGGCTGTATGACTGTGGTCGATGTTTTACGGCCCATATTGATAAGAAGAAATCGAAGTGCGATTATCATTTTGATCATGCGCTCACAGATGAAGAAATCTCAGACATCCAATCAAGGGTCAACAGCATTATTGATACTGATTTACCAGTAACAGAATCCTTTGTACTTAAAGATACCGCAGAGAGACTCTACAATACGGAAAAGGTTCCAAACACCGTTGATGGGAAACTTAGGATTATCCATATTGGTGATTACGATGCCTGCCCTTGTATCGGGGAACACGTCTCCTCTACAGGAGAAATCGGCAAATTCAGAATCACCACAACAAGTTATTCGGATGGCAAATTACGTATCCGGTTTAAACTCTCACAATCATCAGCTCCCCAAGGATGATGGGATATTTGTATACCGTTGTCTAAGGATTGCTTGATATGTTCCACGGAATGTATATCAAAACGCAAACCGAGACATATTGGCAATAGTGCTTGGTTGACAAAATGAGGCAGCTCACTCAGCGAAATATTGACCTGGAGTTTTGCCAAGTGCTTTTTTGAACATGGATATAAACGCACTTGGGCTGTCATATCCAAGTTCAATGGCCACTGTTGTGACCGGCTCTTTCATGCCTAAACGTTTTAACGCTTCTAAAATCCTAATTTGCTGCCGCCACTGACCAAAACTCATGCCGGTTTCCAATCTAAAGTGCCGGGCTAATGTCCGCCCGGTTGCCCCCACTATCTTCCCCCAATCCTCCAATGTCCTGTTATTCCCAGGATTATGGGAAAGGTGTTTGTATATCTTCTTTAGACGAGAATCTATTGGTATTTGCAGTTCCAACGGGGCGGTGCTCATATTACTGATCTGATCCAGTATTACCGTCAATAGCCTTTCCTCTTGACCTTCCAATGGGTAAAGCCTCGGTAGACCTACGGCGTACAGTATAAGTTCTTTCAACAAGGGAGACACTGCAATCACGCAGCACCCTTCAGATGGACCTGAATAATACGTCGGATCGATATACAGTGTCCGCATAGCCAAATGACCGGACACCTCAATTTGATGACGGGTATATGCAGGTATCCACACGGCACGGAGCGGTGGCACAACCCAAATGCCGCTGTTGGTTTTAACTGTCATCACCCCTGATGATGCATACAACAACTGTGCTCGAGAATGCTGATGGGAAGGTATCAAATGTCCGGAATAGAACTCTTTGGCCATCACAACGATGGGCCGGGGAACACTGATGATATCCTCCACCGGGTCTGGAAGCGTGCCCTTTGTCTGGTTTGAGATATTTCTTGTCCGCATACCGCAAGAAAGATATCACCCATTCATGCTATGATCAATCATAAATAGAATAGAGACATGTGCCGGAATTGAATTGTCACGAACAGGGAGCAAAACTATGAAGTATAGACATATCGGAATGTTATCCCTCGGGCACCTGGTAACAGATATAAATCAGGGTGCTTTACCTGCCATGCTTCCGTTTTTTATTGCCGCTTACGATCTTTCTTATGCCGCCGCCGCAGGTATCGTTTTCGCCGCAAATATGACCTCGAGTATCATCCAGCCACTGTTTGGGCATGCATCGGATCGTTTTTCAAAGCCGTGGTTGTTATCAGCAGGGCTGATGCTGGCAGGTATGGGCCTTGCCCTGTCAGGGATTGTTCAGAGTTATCAATGGATAATGCTCCTGGCTATCGTTAGTGGGATAGGCATTGCAGCGTACCATCCACAAGCGGCACGATTGGTCAATTTTGCAGCCGGAACCAAGAAGGGAACTGCAATGAGTCTTTTTGGTGTCGGCGGTACCATAGGGTTTGCCATCGGTCCCCTTATAGTGACATCCGCTTTACTGCAGTGGGGATTAAAAGGAACAGTTGTTCTAATTGTGCCAGTATCCATTATGGCTTTGGTCATGGTAACTCAATTTTCGACGTTTGAATTTCTTGCCGCAAGTAGAGATCAGGACCAGAGTATATCGGGCACTGAAGTCTTGAAGGATAACTGGAGTGCATTTTCACGGTTGACCATTACAATTATTGGCCGATCTATTATATTCTACGGTTTAAATACGTTTATTCCGATCTATTGGATCAATGCCTTGAACCAGTCGAAATCAGCAGGAGCTATAGCACTGACTATTTTTGCAGGTTCAGGAATTATTGGGAATCTGCTGGGTGGCGTTTTAGCCGATCGGATAGGACAAAAAAAGGTCATGTTGCTCGGCTATTCCAGTCTAACAATATTTCTTCCCATTCTTATTTTTGTAAATAATGTTCAGATGGCAACGCTATTATTGATCCCGATTGGTTTAGTGCTATATGGAACTTACAGTCCATCAATAGTACTGGGGCAAAACTATCTTCCGAATCGTGTCGGGTTCTCATCAGGTGTTACACTTGGGGTTGCTGTTGCTATTGGAGGTGGGGCCGCACCCATTATAGGAAGAATAGCCGATCTTTATGGAATTTGGTTCTCATTGGCTTCAATCGCCTTTTTGCCAATATTTTTCTTCGCAATCGCATTGAGTTTGCCCAATCCTCGGAGATTGATTGCCAAAATTGATTATAAAAAGCCCAAATGAACAAAGCTGGTCGATTAAAATTGATGACTATGAAGCGACTATTTTCCAGGTAGCGAACAAACTTCAGGATAAATTTCGATTAAACGATTAGCTTGGTGCGGTATACAACGACCATTAGTCCTAGGACAGGAGGAAAATATGTCGAACATTGTTTTTATTGCAACCAGTTTAGATGGATACATTGCGGATAAAGATGGCGGACTGGACTGGCTTCAATCCATACCGAATCCAGATAACCTAGACATGGGATGGGCAACTTTTATCGACCGTATGGATGCCCTTATTATGGGCCGAAAAACCTTTGAAACGGTTTGCAGTTTTGACTGTGAATGGCCATATAGCAAGCCCGTATTCATTCTTAGCAATTCTATAAAATCAATACCTGAAGAATATGAAGGAAAAGCTGAGCCGATCAAAGGCTCTCTTTCAGCGGTAATAGAAACCATTCACAAAAAAGGACACAAACACCTATACATCGATGGCGGTTTGACCATCCAAAGCTTTCTAAAAGAAGATTTGATCGATGAAATGATTATTACCGTCATCCCAATATTACTTGGGGGCGGTATACCATTGTTTCGAGAGTTATCTAAACCGGTGGAGTTTGATCACGTGAAGACGGAAGTCTTTTTAAATGCAATTGTGCAGAATCATTACCGTAGGAAAAAATGATCCTAATGGGTGACTGCGTGATAGTATGTAAACAGCGGACTACGACCATTAGTGCAAAGTCATTGAAGAGGTGACCAAGCCAAAGAATAGAAAGGGTATATCTAAATTGGTGTTTTATTGACTATAGTTGATTTTTGACAATATATGCTCCAGCCTATGTGGCTGAGTAGCGCAGTGAGAACGATGAATCCACCAGTCATCGTTCGAATTGTTGGAATTTCACCATGAATCAGCCACATCCATATTGGCCCCAACACTGTCTCGGTCGTCCCCAAAAGTGCGACAAGGGTTGAAGGGATAAGGCGGGCTCCCGTAGCAAAAAGGGCAAGGCCGGCGCCAAGATTCAAACTTCCGAAAACGATCAGGATTCCCATATCAGGCAGCGTCACCATAAAAGTGTTCAACAAAATTCCAGACACGCAAGCTGCCATTACAGTACCCAGACAGACTGCCGGAACCATTCGTACATGAGCATAGCGTCGGGTAATCACGGTTGCACAGGCAAAAGACAAGGCGATCAAAACCGATAAGGTATCGCCTATCGGCGATACTTTGCCAGTAAAAGAATCGGACACCATGACTCCGACACCCATAATAACAAATGCGATGGCAATCCAGGTTGGGAACGTCACTCGTTCACGAAACAGTATCCAGATAATCAAAGCGGCAAACAATGGTACACCTGCTTGCATCAACAGAATATTGGCGACAGTCGTGTGTGCCAATGCGACAATGAAACAGGTTGACGCAATAGCAAAACAAATAGCAACGCAAACCCCCGGCAATCCCATGTTTGCAAATAATTTAAGGGTGCCGCGTCGTCCTTTTTGGACAAGCATAAATGCCAGTAAAAAAAGCGCTGCCCAAACAGACCGCCAGAAGACAATCGTCCAGCTTTCGCCCGTTGTAATAAAGTGTTTAAGTGCTCCACCAAAACTCCAAACAATGGCAGACGCAAGAATCAAAGCAAAACCTAAACGATTTTCAGCATTACTCTTGGTCTTGTCATGGCCTGTAGGGGTGGATGATCTAAGTGAGTTTTTCAACGATCCTTCTTGAAAAGATAGGGTGATGGAATTTTTTTAAAGCATTATAAATGGAAGTTGTTTATTGTCAATAAAAGTATAACGGCGATTACAAAAGCTGAAATTAGCACTTGCCCAGGGGTTGTGGGGCTAATACGCATCAAGATCATGTGTTGTTGATTGGACCATGGAGAGCCATTAAGCTGTATCAATTTGTGATTTCTGACGGTATGATCTGACCCAACTTGTAGTTGAAAATGACTGGATGATTGCACATTCAGTTAAATATATCAGCTTGAATAACTAATTAGTTGCACTCAATGATTATGATCCAAATGGTGAGTATTCAAGGCGCGGATTTCTCAAAGATACCATTACAATGTAAAACTTGATATTATCGGTTTCTGGATAATCGATGATGCAAATATCTGTGAACGATTGGACACCAATTACCTGAATCTTTGGCTGGATGGTTTGACAAACCCTGCCGATGGCCTTTAAGGTTAATGCTAGAGATTCTTATACGGATCCGCCTAATCATTGTAATGTACATCGAGTGATCAATGAACCCTGACCGGATTTACAAACTGTATCGTGATGACGCGCTGGCGCTGCAGTTCTCGGCGAGCGAGTACACGACTTTCGTGGCTATGCCATTTCGCGATTTGTTCAGCTACAGATCGATTGAGATCTACGAAGAGGTGTTCTGTCGGGCGGCACAGCGCGCAACCGAGCTAAACAAAGCGCGTTTGCCATTCGCGCGCCCTTTCCGCTTGGACCAAGAAGCACCAGGCGGATCCGTTGTCATCACGGAGGAAATAGTAGTCTCGATTCTTAAGTCGCATCTTGTACTCGCTGATCTGACCATGGGAAACCACGGTGTTTTGGTAGAAGCTGGTGTGGCGCTCGGTTTGAAGCCAAACCGCCAGGTAATTCTCGTCACACAGGGTGATCTCGGAGATCTTCATTTCGACATTCGGAACAACAGTGTCCTCCGCTACGACAGCAGTAACGCGGTCGAGGTAATAGCGAAAGCGATGGTGAGCGGCGCAAAGGCATTCGAGGAAGAATGTTTCCGTTACGTCACTCAACTTGCTTCCCGGCTCACGTCTGACGCTATTCTATCCATGAATCTTTACGGGAAACTTCGCCGAGATAATCCAAACGAGCGTTTTTCGTTGCACGAGGACGTTAGGCATCAGTACTTCAAGGGGGAAGATGCATCAATAAGGTTCCATCAAGCCACGAGGGAGCTGCTGGTGATGGGATTACTTGAAACTGAGTATGAAGTTGGTGGCATTCTGGGTGGCGACGCCTGGGGTATGCATGCAACGAAACTCGGTTGGGCCTTTATTGAGTACATGTGGAAAGATCTGCATCGCACATAACATGGCAGTTCAACAATAATGATCCTATTCTTGAGTCTCGAAGATTATGTGAAACTCAACCATTCTCTGACAATCATTAATGGAACCAAATGTAGGGTAACAACTAACTTTTACACATGAGATCATTTTCGTAATTTCATTTATATTTCAGTGCAAAAAACCTTGAGGCATACCAAGGTATACACTTGCACCCGAACACCCGTATAAGACAGGCTATGGTGGGTCAAAAGTGGTTTATTGTGCCAACCGATATCGCAGTAACATCTTATTTTTGCCATACGGAAATTTACAGAGGTGGCAAAGAACCTGGTACAGATTACCACCAATCCGATCGGGATCATGACTATTATTGTTTTCTTACTGATCTTTCTCGGCATGCTGATGGAGGATCTTTCCCTGCTCGTAATCATGGGACCGCTGTTGATGCCCATCGTGCTCCAGGTCGGCATTGATCCGGTTCATTTCGGTGTCATCATGGTGCTAACCCTTCAGCTTGCCATGATAACGCGGCCAGTGGGGGTAGGATTCTATATTGCATGTTATTACGCCGGGGTTGACATGATAACTTATTCAAAGGTGGTCGTCTGGTTCTTCCTGGCCCTTCTAGGCGTCGTATTTTTAATGATTTGTATACCTGGTATAGTAACGTTTCTTCCGAATCTCATTTTTAATTGATCTTTGAACAACCAGTGGAATTGATTTTAAAATTGAAGCCGCGTTGCAGGTTGATGATAATTTAATTTTTAATTGTAAAGGACATATGATTCAAATGGTTGAATATAATTTTCACGAAGGTTTTAATCGGCTGGCAAATGCCTGGTCCGGAAATGGTGACCGCCCTCCCGTGTTTGCGCAGCTGCATGAGTTTGCATTGCAGCAGAGCGAAGAATCCGGGGTCAAATTCTATCAGGATCCCGAAATTTATGTGAGAGGCATATTAAACACTACAAAGAATTTAAATCTGGATACTCCCGATATTGTCTGGGATGCCTACAACCTTGAAGCTGAAGCACTCGGGGTCAAGGTCCTGTTTGAAGACACGTCTTCCCCGGCGTTAGACCAGACACCACTCATAGAAAATGAAAAAGATCTGGCAGCATTGAAGATCCCAGACCCGGAAACTTCGGGGCGTTACGGCTGGGCAATGAACTGCATGGAAATCTTCAAGGAGCTGACCGGCATACCAAGCCCTCACAGCTTCTGCTCCCCCATGAGCCTTGCAACGCTGCTTATCGGATATGAAAAAATCGTCCTGGCAGCCTATACAAATCCTGATTTTGTCCACAAAGTCCTGACCGTTATTACCGAGGATGTGATTGCACCCTATATCAATGCCGTCTTTAAAAGATTTGACGACTGCCCGGCTGCAGACGGGGCAGACGCACTGTCATCCCTCCCGTTTCTTACCCAGGAGATGCTTGAAAATTTCAGTGTCCCCTACATCCTGCGCCTCAAGGAATTATGTGGGGACAGGGTGGTTGTCCGTAACTGGTGGGGGGATTCCTTTTCCAAAGATTTAGAGGGGTTCTGGGACATAAAAATGAAGATCGGCAATCAGGTCCTTGAAGTTCAGGACCCGGATCTTTTCAAGGTCGGGCCCGACAAAGTCATGGCGTATGCCCTGAAAAAAGACTGCCCGGTCATCCTCGGTGTGGACCAGACTCTTCTTGCCAACGGAAGCCAGGATAAAATCAATGAACGGGTAAAAGAGTATATCAGAATCGGAGGCCAAGGAAGAAAACTAGTACTCTATCTTTGCAACTTGAACTATTCAACACCGCTTGAGAATGTTGCGGCCGCCGTATCCGCGGTAAACGAATACGGCTGGTACGATAAAGCGCATTAATAAATCAGGAAAACCTACTATAGGAAGATGAGTTATGTTTGAAAAAATTTTATTCTTCAAAATGTATTCAACCAACAGACTTACCGGCCGGCAACCTACTCTCTTAATCAGCAAACAAAAGAGAAAATAAGAATATCGAACATTGCCACAGTACCTATGGGCGAAATTGCTGATAACTTTTATCTTGATTCCGTCGCATTCAATCGAGCACTTAAAGCGCACTGGACTTCACACCAAATCAAAGAGAATTGACCAATGGCTGTGTTCTTGTTCGGCGATGGCATACATTTGATTCATCAGAATGTTCCGGGGCTGTTCTGGGGAGATCCCAAAGATACCCCAATATTAAAAAACCAATACAGATTGTCAACGAGTTAATATATTAGAGGCTTCTATATCCGGGCAAGATGTATTGCTAAAAAGTTCATGCGTATCGTTTAACAGGTGGTAGTATCGTTAAAGCGTAAATGGTATGAAACCAAATAGCACATCGATCCCATCTCGGGTTTCTTCTCACTTGAGCTTTCTGGATAACCGCGTTAAGTATAACGCGTTTCATCGTTGAATACTCCATTGTTCTGATAGAAAAAACAAAGATGACATTTTCATCTTGGGGAAACTTCACCTACCTCCCGTAGCCGGCACCAGGGTAAGTTCATCCTAAGCCTCCCTTCAGTTAGCGGATCAATCCAAGACATTCAAGTTTCCAGAATATCGACCTACTGTTGACGCCTCTACACAATCATCAAGCTCACGCTCTGGCTCGGCATGGTCATCTTGAACAGCACCGATTGGGCAGTAATATTATTCGCCACGCTCATCCGCGTATTTTACATAGAGTTCATTATTCTTTTCCATGTTGGTGGCTCCTTTTTTTATTGGTAGGTTCATTCGGCGTGTATGTAAACCGACACCTATAAATAATATGATGTGAATACCCGACTACAATACAGGGTAGTTAATACGTATTATTTTTAAAATGGTGATGAGTCCAACGACCCAATGGAAGATCGACCTTATCTTGAGTTCTTCTCAACCTCCAGATTACCGCAATGCAGATTGCCCTGTGAGTTTTCATATCAGCAAAATATTTTAAAATCTGGTGCTGAATGCAAAGCCCACAAAACCACCCGGATCGTGGTCCACCTCTATAATTGATTGTCCGTTTTCATCTTCCAATCCAAGTTCTCCACCAACGTTCACACCACCGATGAATGACATACGGATCACAGGGGTAAAACTGTGTTCGACTCCGGCAAAGATGGGGAACGCCCGGTCAACCCCAATCCCGTTGGGGACATCCCCATTTTCATCAAGCCTGAAACGGTGACTTTTGTAGCGGCCACCGAATGAAAAGGACCAAGAACGTGACGGCCGCCAGTTCAAAGCCAATCCGGGACCAGCAGTCGCACCACCTCCACGACCGGTACCAAAACTAAGTGTGTCGGTAATTTTCCAGTTAAAGACCAACAATGGGATGAAACTGGTGCTATCTTCCAATTTCGTCATGACGCCGACACCCGGACCGATGGTAAGACGATCACTAAAACGATAGGAAAACCCAGCGAAACCGCCGCCGGTAAGGGTTTCACTAAAATCAGCCCCTTTTTCACCGCTGGAACGCACTGAGGGTGAAATAAAGCCTGTCCATTTTTGACTCATTCTCC
>RCNE010000614.1_pt1 | contig 19143 bp, 17 predicted proteins | sample 2041361 | NCBI WGS metagenome assembly RCNE01 (sample SAMN09708229, study PRJNA481090) | Marine sediment metagenome, whole genome shotgun sequencing project.
CGCGCGCCAGAACCTCGATACCCACCCCGCGCAGACGGGAATAAGTAACGGAAACATTACTCATGAGGGTATCCTTTTTACGTCTTTGAACATCGTTTCAAGCATTACTGCAAAATCAGGGGCTTGCAAGTCAAGCGCGATCACACCGCCGCGCCCGCTTGCCTGTGCTGCCGCCCGCGCGGCATCGCCCTGTGCGCCCAGATCGAAGCTCCAGACCGGCAGACCTGTCGCGATGACTTCGTGCACAGCATAAGAGAAGGTCTCGGGCCAGATGGAGGGCATCAACCAGTCGGTGATGCCGTATTTCCCCACCAATGCAGGCACATCGTCCAGGCAGTAGCTGCCATGCACCACACCTGCCGACGACAGTTTGAAAATCACGTCCAGATTGCCCAGCACCACCAGACGCGCCTGCCGCGTTTTGGCCAGATGCACGCTCAGCTCTTGCAAGACTTTGGCACCTTTCTGGATGCCGATGTTGCCCAGCACACCGATCACCGGCAGCCCGCCCTGTCCCGCCCCCGGCACAACCTGCGGCACATCGTGCAACAGCTTGTGCGGCATCACCCGCAACTGCGGCGCAATGTCGGGATAGGCGGCCAGCATCAGGCCCGCGCTGTTGTTCGAGAATACCGTCACATGATCCGCTGCCGCCAGCGCGCGGCCCCATGCCACACGCCAGTCATGCAGCGATATCTTACTGCCATCGGGGCGTTTGATGCGGTGCGCCTTATCCGTGCTGTCTGCCGCCGGCACGCCGCGAAATACCCCGTCGCTGTCCAGCAAGGTATAGGACGGGCTGACAGGAAAAAAATCGTGGATCAGGATGTCGAGGCTATGGGCAGGGCCGTCAGACAGGTCCAGCAATACCGCCGGCAGCCCTGCAGGATCGCGATCGCCCACAGCGCAGGAATAGACAACCTGACGCGCGCTCAGCAGGTCCATCATGTTTTTGAGCAGGCCAATGTCTTCGAGCTCGCCGGAGACAACACCCTCGGGGCTGTGCACTTCGACCTTCCAGCGGTGCGCGCCGCCCGTGCGCAGCACAACAGCAGCCGAACGGTCGTCCAGATCCTCGCGGATGCGCCGCTCCAGATAATGCTCGGCACCGCCGCCCATGTCATGGGCGATATAGACCGGCACAGGCCCCGTCCCCAGCTTGACCGCTTGCGCATCCGCCCAGGCCAGTGACAGCGCCAGACGCGGCGAGCTGAGCGGATCGTGGCGGATAAATTCTTGCACAATCTGGTCATAGCCCATGTAGCGCTTGGAAATGATCTGGTTGTTGGCCAGCACCAGCTTCATCTTCTCCTCGGACCCGAAAGAACTGCCGCCGCGGTGCTCGACAAACACACCCGCGTGGCCCAGATGGCGGCCCCCGCGTGCTTTTACGCGCCGGCACCAGTCTACTTCTTCGCCGTATCCACGGCCGAAAATTGTGTCCAGCTCCGGCTCGATTTTCAGGTAGTCGATGCTCATTGCCATGCAGAACCCGACACCGGTGGGCGCTTCGGCAAATGTCACCTCCGGCGACAGGCGCTGTGCAGCGGCATCAATCAGGTCTGCGACCCCTCTGCCCAGATTGCTTCGGCGGCAGATAACCGGCACGTTGAAAATCTCGGCGTCGTTGGACATGGGCGTGACGGTTGCAACTTTTTCATGCTCGAAAAACGGTGACAGAAGGCGGCTGGCCCAGCCTTTGGGCACAAAAGCATCCGAGTTCAGCAAAACCACATGATGCCCCAGCTCCAGCGCACGCGCGAAGGCACGGTTGACTGAGCGGATAAAGCCCAAGTTCTCGTCGTTCTCCAGCACTTCGATCCGTGCGCCTACCTCCTGCGGCAGTGCTGCATGCCAATTGTGCAAAAATGGGCGGACGTCCTCATCAGTCGATTTATCCTCGATGATGATCAGACGGTAGGGTAGGTCGGTATGCTCCAGAACCCGCTCCAGCACATCGGGCAACAGATCAAAGGCATTATAGACCGGCAATACGATGGTGATTTCTGTATCAGCCGGCGCCACCGAGGGAACATCTTCGGGCGTTGCGAAAATGTACTCGTTCACCAGCTCGGAGGCGACATCCTCGCGGAAGCCGAAAATCGTCTTCACCTTTGCGCGGGCGGCAAAATCACCCGTGGTGTACCAGCGCACAACCGAAGGAACAGTGCGCACCGCGGCGGCCAGGAACGGGATCACCAGCTTCAGCCGCATGCGGTTGACGTCTGCACGGGTGAACGCCGGCAGCACAAACATATACCGCTCGCCCTTGTGGGTCGCCCAGAGTGCTTTGTACCCGTCATCATAACGCACATTCAATCTGAAAATCGGGGTCTGCCAGTCGTCATTGCCAAGGGTTTCGGTCACATCCGTGCGTAGCAGAGACGGGAATTGCGTGTCGGTGTTGCCGCCGCAGGTCAGCCCAACCGAGGTGGAAAAGCACCAGCCTTCAACCGACAGGCGCCCGCCGCGCACATCCACGCGGTCCACATGGCCGAACAGCTGGCCTTCTATATCTTTCAGCGAGAACCCTCCGGCCTGCAACGCACCGTGGTGTGTGACATAGCGGCGGAACAGCTGGGAAACCCGATGCAGCATTAAAATATCCAACGTTAAATTTAGGAGGCTGCCCATGACGCGCCTTCGAATAGTGCATCATTTACGCTGCAAACGCGCGGGTGTCCATCAAGGCGGCGGGGTATATTAGGGATGTTTCGCGCGCGAAACATTTGCTCCTCGCGCCCCTTTTCTGCCGCCTATTTCAGCGAGCGGTCCAGCCAGACCAGCAAGCTTTCCTACACATCCGGTGACAGGGCCTCGATCTCGATGCGGCCGCTCTCGAACAGGCGCGCCACAACACCGCCCCGCAGCCTGCGGACCCCGACAAGGCCTTTGCCGGCTGGCTGGTGCAGCGTGCCAAAGCGCATTAGCCCCCAGTCTAAGGGTTTAGCTCGGTTGGCAATTTGTCTATAGGGAGCTATCAGGGCCTCTCTGGTCCGCTGTGGTGTTTTCGTGTTTCTCAATCAAGGTGTTCTATGCTAACTGTAACCCAGACCAAATTGCCCGGTGTTGTCCTGCTGGAGCCGCGCCGCTTTGGCGACAACCGCGGCTACTTCTCCGAGACGTGGAATGCCAAACGTATGGCAGAGCACGGGCTGGTCTATGATTTTGTGCAAGACAACCAGTCACTGAGCATGGTGGCAGGGACCGTGCGCGGGTTGCATTTCCAGTCGCCGCCCCATGCGCAGACCAAACTGGTGCGCTGCACACGCGGCGCGCTTTATGATGTGGCGGTGGATGTGCGCCGGGGTAGCCCGACCTATGGCCGATGGGTCGGCTATGAGCTGAGTGCCGAGAACGGTTTGCAGCTGCTGATCCCCGCAGGTTTTGCCCACGGCTTTGCCACCTATACGAACGAGACAGAGATTTGCTATAAATGCGACGACTATTATGCGCCTGATTGCGAGGGCAGCATCCGCTTTGACGACCCCGATCTGGCGATCGACTGGGGCTTGGGTGCCCGTACGCCTATGTTGTCCGACAAGGACATGGTGGCGGGCGCCTTGAGAGATTTTGACACTCCGTTTATTTTTGAGGCCTGATATGAAAATTCTTGTGACAGGGGGTGCTGGTTTTATTGGCTCCGCTGTGGTGCGGCTGGCGATTACGCGCGGCCATAGCGTGATCAATCTGGATGCGCTGACCTATGCCGCCTGTCTGGAGAATGTAGCGGACGCTGCCAAATCCCCGAACTATGTTTTTGTACAGGCCGACATCCGCGACCGCGCCGCAGTGGATGCGGTATTTGCCGAATATCAGCCCGATGCGGTGATGCATCTAGCCGCCGAGAGCCATGTCGACCGTTCCATCGACGGGCCGGGTGATTTCATCGAAACCAACATCACCGGCACCTACAATATGCTGGAAGCCGCACGCGCCTATTGGGTGGCCCAAGGGCGGCCGGAGGCGTTCCGCTTTCACCACATCTCGACCGATGAAGTCTTCGGCTCGCTGGGGGCCACAGGCCAGTTTATCGAGACCACGCCTTATGATCCGCGCAGTCCCTATTCCGCGTCCAAAGCGGCCAGTGACCATCTGGTGCGGGCTTGGGCGGAAACCTACGGGTTGCCTGTGGTGCTGACCAATTGCTCCAACAACTACGGCCCTTACCATTTTCCCGAAAAGCTGGTGCCGGTGGTGATCCTGAACGCGCTGGCGGGCAAGCAGCTGCCGATCTACGGCAAGGGCGACAACATCCGCGACTGGCTCTATGTCGAGGATCATGCCGATGCGCTGTTGCTGGTGCTGGACAAGGGCGCGTTGAACCGCAGCTACAACATCGGCGGCGAGAACGAGCGGACCAATCTGGAGCTGGTGCAAACCATCTGCACCATCCTTGACCGTCTGCGCCCTGCGGCCAAACCCTATGCCGAACAGATCGTATTTGTCACCGACCGTCCCGGCCATGACGCACGTTACGCTATTGACCCGACCCGCATCCGCACCGAGCTGGGCTGGCGCCCGTCAGTGACGGTAGAGGAAGGGCTGGAGAAGACCGTGCAGTGGTATCTGGACAACAAGGATTGGTGGCGCGCGCTGCAAAGCCGTGCGGGCATCGGCGAGCGGCTGGGCACCAAAGTATAAGCCCACGAGGGGCTACAAATTTTAGAACAAAAGGATTTCAGCGGTATGACAACGCGCAAAGGCATTATTCTGGCAGGCGGCTCTGGCACGCGGCTTTATCCTGTGACCATCGGTATCTCCAAGCAGCTGCTGCCGATCTATGACAAGCCGATGATCTATTATCCGCTGTCGGTGCTGATGCTGGCAGGCATCCGCGAGATTGCCGTGATTACAACGCCCGAAGATCAGGCGCAGTTCCAGCGCACATTGGGCGATGGCAGCCAGTGGGGTGTCAGTCTCACCTACATCATGCAGCCCAGCCCTTACGGCTTGGCACAGGCCTATCTGCTGGCCGAGGATTTTCTGGATGGTAGTGCGTCAGCCATGGTGCTGGGTGATAATATCTTTTTTGGCCATGACCTGCCCAAGCTGCTGTCAGCGGCGGACAAGAACCCCGCAGGCGGGACGGTCTTTGGCTACCGCGTGGCCGACCCCGAGCGCTACGGCGTGATTGATTTCGACGCCGAGGGCAACGTGCGCGCGATCATTGAGAAGCCCGAAGTGCCGCCGTCAAACTATGCAGTCACAGGCCTCTATTTCCTCGATAGGTCCGCGCCAGAACGTGCGCGCAACGTCAAGCCATCTGCGCGCGGCGAGCTGGAAATCACCACGCTGTTGGAGAGCTATCTGGCTGAGGGCAGCTTGAGCGTGCAGCAGATGGGCCGTGGCTATGCTTGGCTGGACACTGGTACGCATGGCAGCTTACTGGATGCGGGCAACTTCGTGCGCACGCTGGAACTCCGTCAAGGGATGCAAACTGGCAGCCCTGACGAGATTGCCTTCGCCAGCGGCTGGATTACGGCGGAAACTTTGCTGAAGCGCGCCGACAAGTTCCGTAAGAACGACTACGGTAAGTATCTGCAAGAACTCCCAAAAAGCTAAATTTATCTTAGTCGCTCATGCCATTTTGGGCAAAGTTGGGCAAGATATAATCCCATATCATGATTTTAGAGTGTCGCGCTTGAAACGTGAACTGGATTTCTGGGGGCCGCAACGGCAATGATTACCTCGACGGGCGTTCAGGGAATGACTATCTCAACGGGGGTGGCAATCCGGATACCCTGGTGGGCGATGACGCCCTGCGCGGCGGCACATCACGCGACACGTTTGTGTTCAACGCGGGCAATGATGTGATTAAGGATTGGTTGCTGGACCAGATTGATCTGGACCGCGATCTATGGGGCGGTGCCGACCTTACCGCTGCCACAATTATTAGCACATACGGCACGGTTCAAAGCGGTGATTCTGTCTTCAACTTCGGGTCGGGTAATGTACTGACACTACAGGGCCAGACTGATATAGTCGCACTTGAAACGTATATATTTGCCTTCTAGGCGGTGCTGAAACCTTGTGTTTTGCGGCAGCCGTTCAGGGGCCGTTGCATATAGATTGAACGCCATGACCAAACCACAGCCTACCGTCACGCCCAACACATGGGAATTCCTGCGCGACCCGATGATCGCGCCTACAGGCTTTCGCGAGTATGATGCGCGCTGGCAGTACCCGGAGGCGATCAACCTGCCCGGTATCACGGCACTGGGTCTGGGTCTGGGCACGCAGATGCACCTGCGCGGGATCGAGCCTGTAATCGCCGTGGGTAATGATTACCGCGACTACTCCCTGTCGATCAAAAACGCGCTGATGCTGGGCCTGATGCAGGCGGGCATCCACGTCAAGGACATCGGGCCTGCCCTGTCGCCGATGGCGTATTTTGCGCAGTTCCATCTGGACGCGCCTGCGGTGGCCATGGTCACGGCGTCCCACAACCCCAACGGCTGGACCGGCGTGAAAATGGGCTTTGAGCGCCCGCTGACCCACGGCCCCGACGAGATGAACGAGCTGCGCGATATCGTATTGGGCGGCAAAGGTGTCAAACGCGAGGGTGGCAAATACGAATTCGTCGAAGGTGTGCGCGAGGCTTACCTCGATGACCTCGTTGGTGACTTCAAAATGACCCGCAAGCTCAAGGTGGTTTGTGCCACCGGCAACGGCACCGCATCGGCCTTTGCGCCAGAGCTGTTCAAGCGTCTGGGTGTCGAAGTGGTCGATAGCCATAACACGCTGGATTACACCTTCCCGCATTACAACCCTAACCCCGAAGCCATGGAAATGTTGCACGACATGAGCGCGAGCGTAAAAGCCTCCGGCGCGGATTTTGCACTGGGTTTTGACGGTGACGGCGACCGCTGCGGTGTGGTGGACGATGAGGGCGAAGAGATTTTTGCCGATAAGGTCGGCGTGATCATGGCGCGCGATCTGTCCAAGATTTATCCGAACAGCACTTTTGTGGCGGATGTGAAATCCACCGGCCTTTATGCCTCTGATCCGGTGCTGATCGCCAATGGCGTGAAGGCGGATTATTGGAAAACCGGCCACTCCCATATGAAGCGCCGCGTCAAAGAGATTGGCGCGCTGGCGGGTTTCGAGAAATCCGGCCACTACTTTCTGGCAGAGCCTATCGGGCGTGGATACGACTGCGGCATGCGTGTTGCGGTGGAAATCTGCAAGCTGATGGACCGCAACCCTGACATGTCTATGTCGGACCTGCGCCGCGCGCTGCCGCTGACCTATGCGATGCCCACCATGTCGCCCTATGCCGCGGACGAGGAGAAGTATGACATCCTGGCGCGCATCGTTTCCAAACTGGAAACAGTAACGGAATTTGCAGGCCGCAAAGTGGCGCAAGTGGTCACCGTGAACGGTGCGCGTGTTATTCTGGACAACGGCTCTTGGGGTCTGGTGCGCGCCTCCAGCAACACACCAAACCTTGTTGTTGTCTGCGAAAGCTCGGAGTCTGAAGCAGAGCTGCGCGCGATCTTCGAAGCGGTTGACGATGTGATCCGCACCGAACCGGGTGTGGGTGAGTACGACCAGACGTTCTGATCTATAAGCACCTCCGCCGTGTCAGGCGGGGGTGTTGTCTTTCAGCTGTGCCAGAATACCCTCAAGGCTGTTGCGCCAGTCCGGCCGTACAATCCCGAAGGCCGTGGTGGTGGCAGTGCAGTCCATCCGCGAATTGAGCGGGCGGGTTGCAGGTGTGGGATATTCCGAGGACGGGATGCCCGTCACAGTACAGGCAAGGCCTGATTTTTCGAAAATGCTGCGCGCAAAATCTGCCCAGCTGGCATCGGGTGCGCCTGCAAAATTATAGATGCCTGACAGTTCGGGCGCGGTTTGCAGCGCGCGGGCGATGGTGATGCAGGCCTGTGCAATCTCGGCTGCACCTGTGGGTCCGCCGATCTGGTCATCGACCACGGTCAGCGCATCGCGCGTGGCGCCCAGCCGCAACATCGTTTTTACAAAATTATTGCCATGTGCCGACACCACCCAGGATGTGCGCAAGACGGCCCATGCACCACCGGCAGCCGCGACTGCCTGTTCACCCGCCAGTTTGGTGCGCCCGTATGCGCCCATGGGGCCGGTTTCATCGTGCGGTTTCCACGGCGTATCGCCACTGCCCGAAAACACATAATCGGTCGAGAGGGTGACAAAGGGGATACCCAGCGTGGCACAGGCCTGCGCCATGGCGGCGGGGGCGTCTGCATTGACGGCATGCGCGGTGGCTTCGTCTTCTTCGGCGCGGTCCACGGCTGTGTAGGCGGCGGCATTGATCACGGCGTCGGGCTTATGCGCTGCAATGGCGGCGGCACAGGCGGCGGGATCGGTCAGATCGGCGGCGGTACGGTCCAGCGTGACCAGCTGCAGATCGGCGTCTGCCAACGCGCGCAATTCGGTGGCAACCTGACCGCTGTGGCCAAAAACGAGGATATTCATGTGATAGGGTCTTTCGCTAATGTCTTAGCCTTTGGCGCCTTGGCCGCGGGCATAGACATCTTCATAGCGGATAATATCGTCCTCGCCCAGATAGGCGCCTGTTTGAACTTCGATCAGGACCATGGGCACTTTGCCAGGGTTTTCCATCCGGTGTTTGGCGCCTAGCGGGATATAGACGGACTGGTTTTCACTGACCAATGTAACGGTATCATTGACGGTGACCTTGGCGGTGCCCTCTACCACGATCCAATGCTCGGAGCGGTGGTGATGGCTTTGCAAGCTGAGGGCGGCACCGGGGTGTACCACGATGCGTTTGACCTGAAAGCGTGTGCCGATGGCGAGGCTTTCAAACCAGCCCCAGGGGCGGTGGTCTTTGGGGAATTTCTCGGCTTGTGCGGCACCGCGTACTTTCAGCGCCTGCACCGCCAGTTTCACGTCCTGACCGCGCCGCGCGTCCGCCACCAGAACCGCGTCGTTCATGGCGATAGCGATGATGTTCTCCAACCCGATGCCGACCAGTTCCAGCCCGTCACTCTCCGAGCGCAGTAGGCTGTCTTTGCAGTCAATCGCGGTGGCATTGCCGCCAAGGGCTACGCCGCTGTCGTCACGCACACTCTCGCGCCAGATGGCATCCCAGCCGCCCAGATCGGACCATGGCCCGCGATAGGGGGCAACCGAGAGGTTTTCTGCCCGCTCCATTACGGCATAGTCGATCGAGATATTCTCGGCGCGCGCCCAAGGGGCAGGGGCCAGACGCAAGAAACCCAGATCAACTTGCGCGTCTGTGATGGCTTCTTGCACCGGCGCCAGCATCGTGACGCAGTGGGTTTTGAAGGCCTCGATGATGGTGGCGGCTTTGAACAGGAAAATCCCCGCGTTCCACATGTAGCGGTCGGAGGCGACCAGTGTGGCGGCGGTAGCGGCATCGGGCTTTTCGATAAAGCGCCCCAGCGGGACGACATCGCCGGAGGTCTCTGGGGCCAGTTCCAGATAGCCATAGCCCGTCTCAGCGTAGGTGGGGTTGATGCCGAAGGTGACAATGCGGCCCGCGTTTGCGGCGTTTTGCGCACCCGTTACAGTGGCGCGGAACCCCTCATCATCTGGGATCAGATGGTCAGAGGGGCAGACCAGCATCATCGTATCCGGATCCGTGCCGTGCAGATAGAGGGCAGCGGCCAGAATGGCGGGGGCGGTGTTGCGGCCCTCGGGCTCGATCATAATCGTGCCGGGATCAATCCCGATCTCTGCCAGCTGCTCGACCACGATAAAGCGGAAATCAGAGCCGGTGACCACCAGCGGTGGCTCAAAGTTACCTAGACGGCTGGCAGAGGCCTGAAACAAGGTCTGTTTGCCCAGCAGGGGCACAAATTGCTTGGGGTAGCTTTTGCGCGACAAGGGCCACAGGCGGGTGCCGGAGCCGCCACAGAGCAGAACAGGAGTAATGGTCACGGGTGGTGTCCTTTTCTATGGCGGTGTCGGCGCGCGCGGTCAGTCCTGTCCGAACAGGTCGCGGGTGAATACTTTGTTCTCGACATCAGCCAGCGCCGTCGCCTGACGGTTGGTGACAATCAGGTCGGAGGCAGCCTTGAACGCGTCGAGATCAGTGAACACACGCGAGCCGAAAAAATGTGGGCTGTCCAGCAGCGGCTCGTAGACGATGACTTCGATGCCCTTGGCCTTGATCCGTTTCATAATCCCCTGAATGGAGCTTTGACGGTAATTGTCCGAACCTTCTTTCATGGCCAGCCGGTAGATGCCCACAACCTTGGGGTAGGGCGCGCGGGTGATGATCTGCTCGGCCAGAAAATCCTTGCGCGTGCGGTTGGCATCCACGATGGCGCGGATCAGGTTTTGCGGGACGCCTTCGTAATTAGCCAGCAGCTGCTTGGTGTCTTTGGGTAGGCAGTAGCCGCCGTAGCCGAACGAGGGGTTGTTGTAATGCGAGCCGATGCGCGGATCCAGGCAGATGCCTTCGATGATCTGGCGGCTGTCCATGCCCCCCGCCAGCGCATAGCTGTCCAGCTCATTAAAATAGGCTACGCGCATGGCGAGATAAGTGTTGGAAAAGAGCTTTATCGCTTCGGCCTCTAACGGATTGGTCAGCTGCACGGGCACACCCGTAATGGCAGCGCCCTGCAACATCAGATCGGCAAAGGCACGGCCGCGCGGGCCGGTATCGCCCACGACAATGCGGCTGGGGTGCAGGTTGTCGCGCAGCGCGCGGCCTTCGCGCAGGAACTCGGGGCTGAAGACAATGCGGTCTGTGTTCAATGCGGCGCGCATGCGCGCGACATAGCCCACGGGAATGGTGGATTTGATCACCACGGTGCTATCGGTGTTTTGTGCAATGGCCAGACGGATCACATGATCGACGCTGGCGGTGTTGAATGAATTGGTATCCGCGTCATAATTGGTAGGCGTTGCCACAACGACTAGTTCTGCGCCCTGCAATGCGGCATCCGCATCGGTGGTGGCGTGAAGGTCCAGCGGCTGGTTGGCCAGAAACGCACTCAGCTCTTCGTCGATAATGGGGCTGACACGTTTATTGACCTGCTCTACGCGGGTTGTGTCGAGGTCGACACCGGTGACGGTGTGGTTCTGGGCCATCAGGGCAGCATTTGACATGCCGACATAGCCCAACCCGAATACTGCGATCTTCATGTAACGACTTTTCTTTTTCTGATCTGCCTGAGGGGATTATTGCAGAGTTAATTTGGCAGACGTGAGGCCAACTTTGGAAAGCATGGGGTCACAGGTGCAAATAAATATTGATAGTGGAAGACTGGTAGGCTGACAACAGGGCACCTCGATTTATGACCATTTTAGCGACCTTGGATCAACAGGTACAGCCTGCCGCGCGTGGTGGCTGATAGTTTTCGCAAATGGTGCGACGAGAAGTCGATCCCGCTTGATGCGCCCTCCATCGAGAAAACAAGTCACGACTTGGGCCACGCGCTACTCAGCCCGATAAGTGTCCAGCAAATACAGTTGATCCAAGCGTAAGGGTTGTGTGAAGGTGGCAGGAAATAGCATCGTATGACATTTGTGACAAATGACTAAAAAACTCGATCACACAACCCGCCAGTCCATCGCCAAGAAAGTCAGGGAAGGCGTCCGCCCGCAGGTGCTTGCCCGTGAATACGGCGTCACTGTGCGCACGGTTTATCGTTGCGCCCAGGTCATGCGGGACATCCAGATTGAGAGCGGTAACCGCACAGAGGTGATCGTGTGCCGCGTCTCGCCTGCTGACCTTGCCTTGTTCGACGCCAAGCTGAAAGAAGCCGGCGTGCGCAATCGCAGCGAGGCGCTGCGCAACGTGATCCGCAACACGACCGGCATAGCGATGCCCGATGCAGCACTGGCCGAGGCGCTGACGGGCATGAAGGGCGCGCTGAACAAGGTTGGCAACAATGTGGTGCAGATTGCCAAACGCATGAACGAGGCCAGCAACAGGGGTCAGCCCGTGACCTTTGCAGAGGGAGACCTGATGAAGATCAGACATCTGGCAAGATTTGTTCTGGATTTTGCAGACCAAGCCGACCTTATGGCCAGAGGCCGCAGCGCCACCTTGGACCTGCAAATTTCTGACGAGCTGAGGCGCATGGCCGAACGTGGTGTTTAAGAGGCTAAGGAACGGCTGTCACCCTCACAGAACAATGGACAAACTGGCCGCAAACGCTATACAGTAGCGTTAGGTATTACCTTTTGGTGGAGAAAGATATGGCATTCGCAACTTCCGTGAAACTTGATGATGGCATGAAGGGACGCGTCCAGCATCTTGCCGAAGCCCGCAAGCGCACGTCGCACTGGATTATACGTGAAGCTATTTCGCAGTATGTCGAACGCGAAGAAAAGCGCGAGGTGCTGCGTCAGGACGTTCTCGAAGCGTGGACCGAGTTTCAGGAAACGGGGTTGCACGCGACGGCCAAAGAAGTCGATCAGTGGCTTGCAAGCTGGGGAACCGAAAACGAACTGCCTGCCCCTGAATGTCACAAGTAAAATTTGCTCCGGCAGCGATCCGTGATCTGCAACGGTTGCGTGAGTTTCTGCGTCCGAAAAGCGCTGATGCGGCTCTTCGGGCTGGTGATGTTATCCGGCAAGGCGTGAAAATCCTTTGTGCGCATCCCCGCCTCGGTCGAATAATTGATGATCTGCCAGAAAAGTTTCGGGAATGGCCCATCGACTTTGGCGACAGCGGCTATGTCGTGCGCTATCGGACCAGTGACGATGCCGTGACGATCCTAGCAATCCGGCACCAGAAAGAGGCGGGCTATCAAGCATCATAAGCGCTGGGGACCGTACAAAAACGGTTCAGACTGTGTGAAAAGTCACCCCCCCCCGACAGAAACGCAGGCAAACTCCGCTTCTCCCACCTAATCTTGGATTCCTCTGAACCTGCAAAAATGGTATTGTTTTGCATGAAACACATCCAAGGAACGGCCCGCTCACAGACACTTCTTTTGCCTGAATGCGTGGACGATTATGTCGGGCCAGACAACGTGGTTCGGTTCATTGAAGCCTTCGTCGACAGCCTTGATCTCACGACGACGGGCTTCGAGCGGACCCTGCCTAAAGCCACTGGCAGGCCGGGCTATAATCTAAGAGTCTGAGGGGTGGATTCCGGTAGGGGGCAGGATCGTATCATAAGGCGGTAGCGGGTTGTTTTTTCCACCTGTACTCGCCTGTGAGAAGGATATGTGCCCATCCGAGGGGCGAGATGTGCGCCAGAAGTTCCTGAGGGCAATCCAGACCGGCGCGTTTTCGTGCCGCAACTGCCTGTCCGAGACATTTTGTATTCCAGTAGATGATGATGGCTGTCAGCAGGTTGAGGCCGGCCATGCGATAGTGCTGCCCCTCGGGGGTTCGGTCACGGATTTCGCCCTGACGCCCGATGCGCAGGGCGTTTTTCAGGGCGTGATGGGCCTCACCCTTGTTGAGACCGATCTGGGCACGGCGCTGCATGTCGGCATCAAGTAACCAGTCGATGATGAAGAGTGTGCGCTCGATGCGGCCGATTTCGCGCAAGGCCACGGCCAGCTCGTGTTGGCGGGGATAGGCCGCGAACTTTTTGAGCAACTGACTGGGCGGCATGATGCCCGCCGCCATCGTGGCCACGGCGCGTAGGATGTCAGGCCAATTCTGGACGATGAGGCCCTCCCTGATCTTGCCGCCGATCAGCCCCCGCAACTCCTTGGGCGCCGCGGCGGGGTCGAAGAGATAGAACCGCTTCGATGGCAGATCGCGGATGCGCGGCATAAACCTGAAGGCCAACAGCGAGGTGACGGCAAAGACGTGATCGGTAAAGCCGCCGGTGTCGACGTACTGCTCTTTGATCTTGCGACCTGTTTCGTTCATCAACAGCCCGTCGAGGATGTAGGGCGCCTCGCTCACGGTGGCCGGGATGTTCTGGGTCGCGAAGGGGCCGAACTGATCCGAGACATGCGTATAGGCCTTCAAGCCCGGCTCGGAGCCGTATTTCGCGTTGATGAGGTTCATCGCTTCACCCTGCCGGGCAGCCGGGAAGAATTGCCCGTCGCTGGACGCGGTGACGCCGCCACCCCAGAACTTGGCGATGGGCAGGTTCGCTTGCGCATCGATCACCACTGCGAGCGCCCGGTTGATGGCATCGCTTTCGATGTGCCATCGCGACAGACGCGACAGCTGCAGGTAGTCGTGGGTGTTGGTGGCTTCGGCCATCTTGCTCAGTCCAAGGTTCAGGCCCTCGGCCAGCAAGACGTTCAACAGCCCGATGCGATCTTTGCACGGTGAACCGGTGCGCACATTCGTGAAGGCATCCGTGAAGCCAGTTGCATCGTCGACCTCCAGCAGCAGATCGGTAATGCGCACAGCGGGCAGGCGGTCGTAGAGATCGAGGACCAGAGCCTCGGCGGTCTCTGGCACGGCTGCGGTCAGACGGTCGATTTTCAGGATGCCGTTTTCGATGGAGCCGCCAGGGATGGCGCCTGACCGGGCCGCTTTCGCTAACCGGTTCAACCCATCCGTCAGCCGGGCCTTACGGTCTTCAATCCAGCTTTCAGGATCAAGCGGAACTGTTAATCTTGGCGTGGCCTGTGCAGCTTCAACCGGCACCAAGGCCTGTTTCAGATCGCCGTAGCGCCGCGAATGAGCCAACCAGATATCACCCGATCGAAACGCTTCGCGGAGATGGGACAAAACGGCCACCTCCCAGAGCCGGTGATCATCGTCTACCTCAAAGTTGAGGTGGCAGTGCCATTTGGAACCCCGCCGCAAAAAGCTGGTGGACCGGGGTTCGCCATTCCGGCCATCAGCCACGACCTGTGCCGCTTGTATCAAGGGCAGCGCCACAGTGGCCCCGTGGATATCCAAAGCCCGCAACATGCGTGGCGCGTATCGCCGGAACCGATGATACCCCTGCACGACATGGGCGATAGGGTCAGCGGCCATCGTGTCCGTCAGCTCGGCCGCAGTTGCGACAAGGTTCTCAAGCTGAAGCCAGCCACAGGACGTTTCGGTCGCCACATCAAGAGATGCCTCACCCCCCTTGGCCTCCAGGAGGGCCGCGCCCAGATTTTTGAAGGAGCGAAGTGTGTCCTGCAGGGCGGATTTCGCACCCGCTATGCGCGTGTCACACAACCTTTTCGCATCCTGCCAGGTCTTACCCACGATCCGGTCATGGGTCTCGACCACCGCATCGGCAATCGCCGCGTGCCATTCCACCGCACAAACCGCCAGAATGGCCAGGCGCCGGTCGCTGGTGATATCTCGCAGACCATCGGCAAAATAGCGTTCGCCCTGACGGCGCAGTCGCGTAATCCGATGGGGCGGCAAACCATCAAGAATGTCGGGTGCCAACTCCACCCCCTGTAAAAACTCCAAGCGATCCAGAAGGCGGCTGGCCCCCGCCGAATTCTTGCCAACCTCAAACTGCCGAAGCCAGATGAACCGGCTGACCGTGCCATCAACCATCTCCGTCAGCAGGGCATCCAGCCGATCTTTTGTTGCCTCGTTGAGCTGCGCTACGATCCTGCTGTCTATCCGTCGCTCGGCCGCGACAAGCGCGTCTGCGCACAGGCGCTCAATCACCGACACACCAGGCAGGACAGTCTGGATGCGTCGGCATTGCTCGACAAACCGCCGGGCAAGGTCTTCATTGGATCGCGCGGTTTCTGCCTCGCGTTCAAGCCAGTCCTTCAGATCGCGGGCACCACGCCCGGAGAACATCTTGAATCCATAGATCAGGCGTAGATCTATGAGATGCCTGCGCCGAGTAACGTCGGTCTCGGCATATTGGCAAAGATCTTCCACTTCTTCGCCAATCTGCGCGGCTATAAAGCGGCTCACCTCCAAGGGAATAACTTCGCCCGGCACCAGCAAGCGGCCGGGATACCGGAATGCACAAAGCTGCAGCGCGAAGCCTAGACGATTGCGGGCATGCCGTCGGGTTCGGATCTGTTCGATATCGTCATCCGCCAGCGTGTAGTGATGCAGGATCATCACCTCGTCAGTCGGCAGATCGAGCAGGCTTGCGCGCTGTCGTTCGGTCAAAATAGAGCGTCTTGGCATATGGTTTTGTCCCTGTTAATCATTAGTCTGTTCAGGACAATTCCCGCACCAGCAAAACCAACGACTTACAAGGCCAGATTCCAAGGGGGTTCAAATGGGACAACGTGCCGCCATCTATGCCCGGGTTTCAACCTCGGATCAGTCCTGCGAGCGCCAGATTTCAGAATTAACGGCTTTTGCAGAACGTGGCGATTATGACGTGGTCGGCGTGTTCAAGGAAACAGCCTCGGGCGCGTCCGCCAATCGCATCGCCCGCAACCGGGTGCTCGACTTGGCGCAGGCCAGACATATCGACGCCATCCTGGTCAGCGAACTTTCCCGTTGGGGGCGGTCCACTCAGGATCTGCTAGATACTTTAAATAGGCTCGCCGGTTGGAAAGTATCTGTTGCGGCCATGAGCGGCATGACCTTCGAGGTAGAAACCCCACATGGCCGGATGATGGTCACTATGCTGGCTGGGATCGCTCAGTTTGAACGTGATCTGCTCAGTGAGAGGGTGAAATCCGGCCTCGCCGCTGCAAGGGCCCGAGGAAAGAAGCTCGGTCGCCAGACGGGGCAGCGTCCAAAGTCCGATAAGCTTGCGCCAAAGGTCGTTCAAGCCGTTGAAGATGGCCGATCATACCGATGGATTGCTCGCGATCTTGGCATCAGCAAAAATACCGTGCTCGATATCATGAAACGGCAGCGACACAATTCCTTATGATACGATCCTGCCCCCTACCGGAATCCATCCCTATCTTGCTTCAGTTTTAAATCGGGTTCTAAGAGATTGCTATCTTTTCAGATCTTGCTTTGTGCAAAGCTCCATGCATCGCGCACGATGGTTTCTAGATCGCTATGCGCTGCTTGCCATCCCAGCAGGTTCCGTGCTCGCTGCACGTCGGCGACCAAACTGGCGGGGTCTCCAGGTCGACGGGTATCTTCGAACACCGGAAAATCGCGCTCTGAGATGCATTTGACTGCATCTATCACTTGCCGCACGCTTTGTCCCTTTCCGGTCCCTAGATTGATCGGCGTCACACCGGCCACATCCTGCGACAGCAAACGATCGACAGCTGCCACATGGCCTGAAGCCAGATCGCTGACATGGATATAGTCGCGGATGCAGGTGCCGTCGAGGGTATCGTAATCAGTGCCGTAGATTTTGATCCTGTCACGAGTGCCTGCGGCAGCCTGTAAGATCAAGGGGATCAGGTGTGTTTCGGGATCGTGCCGTTCGCCGCAGCGCCCCTGAGGATCTGCACCACAGGCGTTGAAATAACGCAGCACAATCGCTTGTAACCCGTACGCATTGACACATGATTCTAAAACCGTCTCGACCATTGCCTTGCTTTCGCCATAAGGGTTTATGGGCTGGCTGGGCAGATCCTCGGACAGGAGCCGCACATGGGTTTGGTTGCCATAAATGGCCGCGGTAGAGGAAAATACTAGCCGCGCTACACCGGCCGCGTTCATTGCATCGAGCAAGGATAAGGTGCCGCAGACATTATTAGAGAAAAATGGCAGCGGCGTGATCACTGATTGCCCAGCCTCGATCAGGGCAGCGAAATGAATCACACTGCCGATGTCGAAATTGCGCATGGTTGTGGTGAGCAGCGATGTATCAGCGAGCGCCCCCACGACGAGATCCGCACCAAAACATGCGTCGCGATGACCGGAAGAGAAATTGTCGTAGACCACCGCACGGTATCCCGCCTCGCGCAGTGCCAGCGCTGTGTGCGAACCGATATAACCGGCCCCCCCGACAACGAGAACATTTTTGTTCATGGGCTAGGTTCATTCTAAAAAAGCTAAATTTATCTTAGTCGCTCATGCCACTTTGAGCAAAGTTGGGCAAGATATAATCCCATACCATGATTATAGAGCGTCGCCCTTGAAACGTGAAACGATAAATTCCCTTGGGGGTTGATTTGTGCTTCATCTTCCTTGGGAGGATGTCTTATGTCAGCAGCATTGCCGTCGGGGCTTCGGGCGCGATTTCAAGAGTGTATCAAAGAGGGTTTGAGCGGCCGTGCCGCAGCAGTACGGCTGAAGTTGTCCGCTGCCACTGGGGTGCGATGGCAACACAAGTTGAGGATGACGGGTTCGATTGAACCAGAGCCCCAAGGCCGTCCGCCTGGCCAAGGTAAATTGTCTTCTCATCAAGCGTTGCTGGAAGAACTGGTTGCGCAGGATGGTGATATCACGTTGCCAGAACTTGCCGGTGCATTGGAAGCTGCCACTGGCGTTGAGGCCCGCGAGGTGGTCGTCTTGGGCGCGGCTGGAGCGGTCACTGATTTCGCCTTGGCGGCCAATGCGCAGACCATTTTTCAAAGCGTGATGGGACTCGCCTTTGTTCAGGCCGATCTGGGCGCGACGTTGCAAATCGCTGTCTGTCAGCCATCGCGTGATGAAGAGAGTGTGTTCGATCCTCCCCACCTCGCGCAACGCCACGGCAAGAGCATTTTGGCGTGGATATGACGCCAGCTTTCGCATGATCTGGCTTGGTTGCATTGCACCACTTTCCATGGTGACGACGATACGCAGAATGTTCTCCCAGTGATCGCGGATCAGTTTCCCGCGCATCTTACGCCCATGATGGCGTAACGTCGTTCTTCAGCGAGATCGCGCAGCGCATCGGCAAAGTACCGTTCCCCATGACGGGGCAAGCGCTTGATCTTGTGGAGCGGAATGTTCGCCACCAGATCAGGCGATAACTCAATCTTTTGCAATCGATCCAGCCGTTCCAGCAACTGGTTGGCGGCGCGCGAGTTGTTACCCATATCAAATTGACGGAGCCAAACAAAGCGTGTGAGCTGGTCAGTGACCATGTCGTCCAAGAGCGCATCGAAACGCCGTCGCGTATGCTGGGCCCAAACTGCGGGACGATCTGGATGGTCCATCGGCCGAGGCTGACAAGAGCTCCGCGCAGCTTCGGTCCGGCATAGCCACCATCCGCGAACATGTGGCGCAGCTTTGGGGCCTCGCGGCGGAGCTTGGCGAAGACTCCGGGCGCGCCATCCCGATCCTGAATGTTGGCGGTATGGACCTCGCACGCGATCAGATTTCCGCAGGTGTCAGTGATGATATGACGCTTGCGTCCCTTTATTTTTTCCCCGCATCATAGCTGGAAAGTGACGTGTTTTCAGAGGTTTTCACGCT
>RCNE010000615.1_pt1 | contig 19142 bp, 23 predicted proteins | sample 2041361 | NCBI WGS metagenome assembly RCNE01 (sample SAMN09708229, study PRJNA481090) | Marine sediment metagenome, whole genome shotgun sequencing project.
TATGTTTCTCCTGGAGAAGTTTTGAGGTTATACGGCTCTTGGCACCAGGTGATTGAAGTTTTTTTGTTTTTCCAAATTCTTCTACGGCATCTCTAATTACTGCAGTGGTTCCTTTCTCGAGAGGAAACTCAGTTGTTGCTGTTGAAACTTTCTTTTTTGTTTTCATGTAAAAGCCTAAGGTTTTGAGTAGAAAAATACGGTCTGGTGTTGAAAACAGGCACGCTCTGTCAGCCTTGACCACTTATGATTCACAATCATAATAACAACAAAAATGAGGATATTGCAAAGATCAATTCAGTTTTTCTCTGTCGCACAGAACTGAGAAAAGATCTCAGAAGGATAATTCTCAGTGGTTTCCGCTCTGATCGTTACACTCACCCTTTGGGGGTACTATAGAAGCGGCGAAACAAGGAGAGAAAGATTTTCTTTGAATTTTTCAATAACATTCCTTTGAGAAAAAGTTGTAATATCCAGCTCTTTGGATTGTTTAAGATAATCAAGCTGAATTCCCAGAAGGTTGATGGTGAACGCTTCACAGTAGACAAAGAGAGTCGCTTCAAAATTCAGCCAGAAACTTCTCATATCAAGATTAACGGAACCAAAAAGAGAGAAGGTACGATCAATGGTGATTGTCTTTGAATGGAGAAGACCGCCTTCGAAGAGGAAAAATTTTACACCAGCTTCGACCAGATCTTCGTAACGGGCACGACTGGCGTATTTGACCAGAATGGAATCATTTTTATTTGGAACAATTAATTTAACGTTTACTCCTCTCTGTGCTGCAGCCTTGAGAGCCGCAAGTAACGGTTCATCGGGAATGAAGTAGGGGGTAGTCATGATCAATTCATGCCTTGCTGCATAAATTGTGGTGAGGAGGAGGCTGTGGATTGCCTCAGGAGCAAAGCCAGGTCCGGAAGGAACGAGCTGGACGGCAGAACTGCCGGTTACAGGGCGCGGCTGGATATCACCTATGCGCCTGACCGCCTGAATATCTTCTATCAGTGATTCGGAGCGAAATTGTCCAACATCCGTTTCCAAAAACCAGTCACTGATGAAGGTTCCTGCAAGGCTTTCTACAACAGGACCTTCAACTCTGACCATTACATCGATCCAGTTTCCGACACCGGCTTCCTGTTTAAATACATCCGGGTCAACCATGTTCTGACTTCCGGTGTATGCAATTTTACCATCAATGACAACGATTTTTCGATGGTTGCGAATATCTATTCTGGAAAAAAAAAGTCTGAATATACCAGAGGGCAGGGATTCCTGTACTTTCACCCCGCCACTTTTCATAGCAGCCACGGTTTTGCTCTTAAGAAAGTGCCTGCTGCCGATAGAGTCGAGTAGAATTCGACAGGTAACTCCTCGGGAAGCGGCGCTGACCAAGGCGTCAATGATTTTGTCAACGCGACCGCCTTCTTCCCATATATAAAACTGGAGATGGCAAGTTGATTGCGACTTTTCGATATCCTTGAGAATGGAGGTAAGGATATCTTCCGGACAATCTATGAGTTCCAGCTTATTACCGGCCATTGCAGGAATTCCGACCAGGGTTTCAGCCTGATGGTGCAGTGGCTTGCATTCCGGGTTGAGGCCACTCCAGGAGACGGGGGCTCTTTGTTTAAGAGTTTTCAGCCAATGCTGGTAATGACTGTAGGAGATCCGTGCCCTTTCTATGCGTTTTTCAGGAATACGGTTTTCACCAATGAGCAGGTAGAGGAAACCACCTATAAAAGGGATAAGCAGGACGACTACCAGCCACGCAAGGGAAACACCGTAGGAGCGTTTGCGCATTATTACTCGTAAAGAGAGACCGATGCGGATAAAAAAATCGGCAAGAAGTATGATTATGGAGAACAGTGAATAACTCCAATGCAAATCAGTAATTGCCATGATAGTGATAAATTGTCCTGTTTGTAGAGACTGGCGTGTCTCCGGTTATATTATTTGTTTCGAACGGTTAGCTCAGGTAGACATAAATTCTTTCCACAGTACCATATTGGCAACTATTTCAAACGATAAAATTTCTATTTGCCATAATAGCATGCACCTTACTAGTTTCTTGCGAAACCAAAAAGGAAAATGAAGCTATAAATTTTCCTACTCATTTTGAGATCACAGCCGGTGAAGAAACAGCTACTTACCAACAAGTTGTTGATTTTTATATAAAGTTAGCTAAAGAGTTTCCAGAAATCAACATTCAAACCATTGGAGCTACCGATAGTGGTTACCCCCTACATGTAATAACGATGGTGATTTCAACTTCAAAAAATTAGCTAAAACCAAAACGAATATTTTAATCAATAATGGCATTCACCCTGGCGAAAGCGACGGCATTGATGCTACCATGATGTTATTTCGTGACATGGCCCTTGGTAAAATCAACTCACCAAAGAATACAATTTTGGTTACCATACCTGTCTATAATATTGGAGGAGCCTTAAACAGAAATAGCAACTCGCGAACAAATCAAAACGGACCCAAATCATACGGGTTTCGAGGAAATACTAGAAATTATGATCTTAATAGAGACTTTATAAAAGCCGATACCAAAAATGCACAGTCTTTTTCTGAAATATTTCATCTTGTAAATCCTGATATTTTTATCGACAACCACGTAAGCAATGGTGCTGATTATCAATATACGCTGACCCATTTGTTCACACAACATAACAAACTTGGTGGTGAACTAGGCACTTTTTTGCATAATCAGATGATGCCTGAACTTGAAAAATCATTGACTGAAATCAAATGGGATATTACGCCTTATGTGAACGTTTTCAATACGGTACCCGAAAAGGGATTTTCTCAATTTATGGATCATCCTAGATATTCAACTGGGTATACAACACTTTGGAATTCCTTAGGCATCATGGTAGAAACACACATGCTAAAACCCTATAAAAATCGAGTTGAAGGCACCTATCATTTGATGCATACAATGATTTCAATTGCAGAGAAAGATGGAAAAAAAATAAAAGAACTTCGTAAAAATGCGAGTACACGTCATTTAAACTGGAAACATTACCCTATCACCTGGGCCATTGACACTACACAATCTTCTACTTTAAATTTTAAGGGATTTGAAGCAGACACCGTGATAAGCGAGGTTACGGGTTTTAAAAGATTAAAATATGATAGAAACCGACCCTTTACGAAAGAAGTCGACTACCAAAATTACTTTAAACCTATCGATTCAGTAGTAGTTCCAGAAGCCTATGTCATTAAAAAAGGATGGGCGAAGGTCATCAAATTACTAGCGCTAAATGCAATAACCTACACCCCTATAAAAAAAGACACTACAATTCATGTTGAAGCATATCGAATTTCAAGTTATAAAACACAAAGGAAGGCCTATGAAGGCCACTATCCGCATTACGACACCAAGGTAGAAAACAGCAGTAAACAAATACTATTTTCTGAAGGTGATATGTTAGTACCCACGAACCAAGTCGGTATCCGATATCTTTTAGAAACTTTAGAACCTTCAGCAAAAGATTCCTTTTTTAATTGGAATTTCTTCGACATGATTCTTCAGCAAAAAGAAGGGTTTTCGCCGTATGTATTTGAAGATGAAGCTTTAGAAATGCTACAAAAAGATGAGAAGTTAAAGGCAGAGTTCCAGCATAAAAAAGAAGTTGATAAAGCATTTGCTGCCAACTGGTACGAACAGCTCGACTGGCTTTTTAAGCGTTCTGAACACTATGAAACTGCACATATGCAGTATCCTATTTATCGGATTCTAAAAAATTCAATGCCCGAATAAAATCTTAATATTTCGATAAGAATTTTGAAGTGCTTTTTCTATTTTTTTAGGGCCTTTCCATTTCACTCTTTCTATGCCTTCACTTTTTTGTCCTTGCAGTTTTCCTTTGTAGGAAGTTTTCATTGCATACCAATGAACTTCTTTGAGCTTGTAGGTGCCATTTCTTTTGAAAACATGATAAGTGGTTTGCAATTCGTTCTCAATTATCAAACCCTTTACACCAGTTTCTTCCTCTACTTCTCTTAAAGCACATTCTTCAATGGTTTCGCCTTTATCTAATTTTCCTTTTGGCAAATCCCACTTATTATTACGATAGATAAAAAGTACTTTTCCCTTTTTATTGGTAACTACCCCACCCGCAGCTACAACTAATGGTATTTTTTTAGTGAACTTTTTGAGAATTTCTGCATGATTGGGATGGTAGATATAAGCCTCCTTTAGCTTTTTTTTTGATAAAGCATCAATCGCCTCTTGTATAGCAGCACTATTTAATAAAAAATAATCGCCATTTGCGGTTTCAGAGAGCTTATTTGTTAAAATGAGGGGTAACTCATTGACAAAAACTTTATACATTTGCGTCATGATTTTAAACAAAGACACCGCAAAAAAGACGGCAGAACTTCTACTACAAATTAATGCAATTAAGTTGGAACCTGAAAATCCTTTTACATGGGCTTCAGGATGGAATTCTCCTATTTATTGCGATAACCGAATCATACTTTCTTACCCTACAATTCGTAACTATATTCGCGAAGAAATGGGTAAACAAGTGGAAAATCTTTACGGCAAACCTGATGTAATTGCTGGCGTAGCTACTGGCGCTATTGGTATTGGCATGCTAGTTGCCGAGTACTTAGGCTTACCTTTTATTTATGTACGACCAGAAGCAAAATCGCATGGTAGACAAAATCAGATAGAAGGCCGTTTAGAAGAAAATCAAAGTGTAGTGGTCATCGAAGATTTAATTAGTACTGGGAAAAGTAGCTTAAATGCGGTAGAAGCCTTAAAAAGTCATGGTGCCAATATTAAAGGCATGCTTGCTATTTTTAGTTATGGTTTTGAAGTAGCAGCTGAAAACTTTGCAAAAAAAAATATAGAGCTTCACACGCTAAGTAATTATGAATATTTGGCAGAACGAGCGATCGAATCAGGTCATATAAAAGAAGCCCAACTGAATACCCTAATGGAATGGAGACAAAATCCTTCTGTTTGGAAACCCTAAGAAGATATGTTTATAGAAAGCCCCAAGAGTACAATCCTTAAAAGTGATACCGATGTTTTTGAGTTTTTAACTGATCTTAAGAACTTCAAACAGTTGATGCCTGAAAACATTGACAAATTTGAAGTTCTTAACGATGATCGTTTTCTTTTTTCATTAAAAGGAATGCCAGAAATTGTTTTGGAGCGCAAATCACAAACCGAATACTGCCAACTTGTATTAGGTGCTGCAAGTGAAAAGCTGCCATTTACCTTAACAGCTGACTTATTAAAACTACAAGAAAGCGAGACTGAAGTTACACTTAGTTTTAAAGGGGACTTCAATGCTATGATGGCAATGATGATCAAATCGCCGATCACTAATTTTATGGGAGCCTTATCAGAAAACCTAAAAAACATCTAAATAACCGTAGCATTTAGGTTTCGATCATTTTACTTATTATACTTTTTTCAATACATTAAACGTATTTCTTTAAGATCGAATTCTTTAAAAACAGCGTCCTCAAGTTCAACAACTAGTTTTCCTTGTGGTGAGACCTTCCTAATAAATCCCATAAAAAGTGCTCCAGATTTATCCTTGAAAGTTGAGGGTTTATCCTTTCGAAATAGATTTTTTTCATATTCATTCCATAAGAAATCATTCTTTTGTTCATCAAGAAGTAAAAAATTACTTTTTAAACCGCTTAGAATACTGAAAAGCACTTCTTCTAAATTAAGTGTCTGTCCTAGCAACAATTTCAATGAAGACACGTTTGTAAGGTTATTGAACATCAATTGGTTCACATTAAGTCCTATACCAACAATAGAAGCTTGAATCTGGTCTCTAGAAAGTATGTTTTCAATAAGAATACCGCAAATTTTACTAGTGCCTGACAGAATGTCGTTAGGCCATTTTACACTTAAATCGGGTATAGAAAGGCGCTTTAAGACATCAAGAATAGCCAAAGAAATACTAATGTTTAGCAAAAACTGATTATTGATATTTAAGTTATCGAATTTTTTCAAGACACTAAAAGTGAGGTTTTTACCGGGTTCAGACGTCCATTTGGCCCCCATTTGGCCCTTCCCTTTTAGCTGTTCGTCTGCCCAAACGACCGTGAAATCTTCCGTAACTTTTGACAACATCAGCTCTTTTAAGTGCTGATTGGTGGAGTCCGTGGCATTAAGTTTGAGTATGTGCATAGGTAACCCTAATAACAATAGTGGAATCTATTCTTAAAAACTAGGGTTAAAAGAACAAAAAAATAATAACTTTGTAGAAATTAATTATTTTGAATGCAGAAAGAAAAAGCTAGCGCAGATGAGTTGATTGCATTAATTTTACAGGGAATTGAAGATGTAAAAGGGCATGATATAATTCTACTTGATTTGAGGGATATTGAAAATACAGTTTGCGACTACTTTATTATTTGTAATGGTACTTCCAACACACAGGTAAACGCCATCGTCGGATCAATCCAAAAAACTGTTAGTAAAGCTATTCATGACAAACCTTGGCATATTGAAGGTCAAGACAACGCTGAATGGGTTCTGATGGACTATGTCAATGTCGTAGTCCATGTATTTCAAAAGCATATTCGAGACTTCTATGATATCGAGGGCCTTTGGGGAGATGCAAAGTTTACAGCAATAGAAAATAGCATAACTAAGTAAAAAAAAATAATGGCTAACGATAATAATAGTACAACCCCTAATAAACCTAAGTTTAGCTCATGGTGGATTTACGGATTAATAGCAGTATTACTAATTGGTTTTCAATTTATAGGTAGTAGCAGTTTCAACAATACTGCGGAATCCACCACTTCTGAACTTCACGAGTTTTTGAGAAACGGAGACGTTGAAAAAATACTGGTGATTAATAATACGCGTCAAGCAAAAGTCTTCTTAACACCAGAGGCTCTTGCTAAAGAAGTTCATAAAAGCGTATCTGGAAAACCTGCCTTTTTAGGTGCTGGAAACCCTCAGTATATGGTCAAATTTGGTGATCCTCAAAATTTTGAAGATGACATCAATGCCATTAAAACTGAAAATAGTTTAGATACCATTATTAAATTTGACAGCGAAAACAACCTAGTTGGAGATATTCTTATTTCTGTTCTTCCATTTGTATTGATTATAGGTATATGGATTTACCTCATGCGCAGAATGTCTGGCGGAGGTGGAGGCGGTGCTGGAGGTCAAATTTTCAACATCGGAAAATCAAAAGCAAAACTCTTTGATGAAAAAACCGATACCAGAACCTCTTTTAAAGATGTGGCTGGTCTTGAAGGTGCCAAAGAAGAAGTTGAAGAGATTGTCGAGTTTTTAAGAAACCCAGATAAGTACACCTCGTTAGGAGGTAAAATTCCGAAAGGAGCCTTATTGGTAGGCCCTCCAGGAACTGGTAAAACCCTTTTAGCAAAAGCCGTTGCAGGTGAAGCCAAAGTACCATTTTTCTCTTTATCAGGTTCTGATTTTGTTGAGATGTTTGTTGGTGTTGGAGCATCAAGAGTTCGAGACCTTTTCAAACAAGCTAAAGATAAATCACCTGCGATCATTTTCATTGATGAAATTGATGCTATTGGTCGGGCAAGAGGAAAGAATAATTTCACAGGTTCTAACGACGAACGTGAAAACACATTAAACCAACTCTTAACAGAGATGGATGGTTTTGGTACAAATACAAACGTCATTGTTTTGGCCGCAACAAACCGTGCTGACGTGTTAGACAAAGCCTTAGTACGGGCCGGTCGATTTGATAGACAAATTTATGTTGATTTACCAGACATTCGAGAACGTAAAGAAATTTTCGAAGTACATTTAAGACCAATTAAAACAGCAGAAACATTAGATTTAGAATTCTTAGCAAGACAAACACCAGGTTTCTCAGGTGCAGATATTGCCAACATATGTAACGAAGCAGCGCTTATTGCAGCTCGTAAAGAAAAGAAAGCGGTTACAAAACAAGATTTCTTAGATGCTGTTGATCGTATCGTTGGTGGACTTGAAAAGAAGAATAAAATCATCACACCTCGTGAGAAAAAAACCATCGCCTATCATGAAGCTGGTCATGCAACCACTAGTTGGATGTTAGAACACGCAGCACCTTTAGTGAAAGTTACTATTGTACCTAGAGGACAATCTTTAGGTGCTGCTTGGTATCTTCCAGAAGAACGCTTAATTGTTAGACCTGAGCAAATGCTTGATGAAATGTGTGCAACCTTAGGAGGTCGAGCTGCAGAAAAAGTAATCTTCAACCAAATCTCTACTGGTGCGCTTAGTGATTTAGAAAAAGTGACCAAACAAGCACGAGCTATGGTTACAGTATACGGACTTAATGATGAAATCGGGAATCTTACTTATTATGATTCGTCAGGTCAAGATTCGTATGGCTTCTCTAAACCGTACAGCGAAAAGACTGCACAAAAAATTGACGAAGAAATATCTAAGATAATTGAAGCTCAATACGAAAGAGCCATTGAGGTATTGACTGAGCATAAAGACAAGCTTACAACTTTGGCTGAAAGACTTTTAGAAAAAGAGGTTATCTTTAAGGAAGATTTAGAAAAAATATTCGGAAAAAGGCCTTTTGCCGGAGAGTCAACTGAAGAAGGATTAACAGAAAGGACTTCTGAAGACAGAAACGAAGATATACTTACTGAATAAAAAAATATTTTAAGTTTTTAAAAAGAATAATTGAAGTTAAAAGTATAAATGGGGCTATTTGACAAATTATTTGGGGGTGGCAAAAAAAAAGTTTCCAAAGAGACTGTGGAGACAAGAGGTCTTCATATGCCTGATCTGAATATTCCCATTGATGAAAAATTTACGATTCATTTTAGAAAGAATGGTGGTAAGTTCTTATACTGTGATTCTTTTGTAGAAATTTCAGAAGCCATCAAAAACATTGTTGAAGAAAATGATTGGCACAATCATCCTTTCTTTATTATGAATGCGGCCCTTGAAGAAAAATTTTCTAATGAAGGCCTTACGTTTGCAAAAAAAACTAATAATAGCGAAGTATTTTTTACCACCTGTGAGCACTTAATTGCTCAAAACGGTTCTATTTTAGTCTGCTCTAATCAGCTCAATGAAAAAAAACTCAATGAGTTACCCGATAATGTTATCGTATTTGCCACCACCAGTCAGCTGGTAGAATCAATTGGGGAAGGATTAAAAAAGATTAAAAAAAAATATGGCCATAATATACCCGCAAATATTACAACACTAAAACACTTTCAGGCAAACGAAGATAATTCAGATGACTTTCTAACCTACGGAAGTAGCTCCAAAAATCTGTATCTTTTACTTCTGGAGGATTTATAATATGAAACAAGTTCTAAGAAGAGCATTAACAGGTGTTGTCTACATAGTTTTATTACTCTCTGCCGTTTTTCTTGATTCAGATGCTTTTGACTTTCTTTTTATGACTTTTGGTCTCGCCTGTTTATATGAATACAAGAGACTTATTGAATTAAAAGGATATCACATTTTTATCGCTTACCTAGCTCTTTGGTGGGTATTTATTTACCTCATACCCGATCAGGTTTTCTTAGATAATCAAATGCTCATCAATATACTGATGTTTGTTACTTTTGTAGTTGATTTTGCACTTCTTGCATATTTATTTTCAAAAAAAGATAAACCTTTCAACACCTTTCAAAAATTTTTTATTGGTCTTTTTTACATTGGCGGCGGATGCATTTTCTTAACTATGATTCCGTACAAAGACAATGAGTTTGCAAAACTACTTATCATGGGTGTTTTTATACTGATTTGGGTCAATGACACCTTTGCCTATTTGGTTGGGTCTGCCATAGGAAGGACAAAATTATTTGCTCGTGTTTCACCAAAAAAAACAATAGAAGGCACCATCGGCGGTCTTGTTTTTGCCTTAGTAGCTGCCTATATCATGGGACACTACGAACCAATTATCAACCCTGTTCAATGGATGATTTTAGCTGCTGTTATCGTTATAGCTGGTAGCCTTGGTGATTTGGTTGAATCAAAATTCAAAAGAGCAGCGGGTGTAAAAGATAGTGGTGCAATTTTACCGGGTCATGGAGGAATGCTCGATCGTTTAGATAGTTTAGTATTCGCCGCCCCATTTGCTTATTTAACTTTAAATATTTTCGTTTATGTTTCATAAAGAGGGTCAAACCATAATATTGATTACTTTTTTTGTCGTTTGTGCGACAGTCTTAATAGTTCAATACTTTATAGATATTTCTTGGCTACGAATGGTTCTTCAAATTGCCGCAATTGCAATACTGATTCTAGTTCTTCAATTTTTCAGAAACCCTAAACGGGTTGTCAATTTAGATTTTGATGAAATTTTAGCGCCTGTTGACGGAAAAGTAGTGGTTATTGAAGAGGTGGAAGAAACAGAATATTTTAAAGACAAAAGAAAACAGGTATCTATATTCATGTCACCTATAAATGTGCATGTTACACGCTACCCCGCTAGTGGGGCGATCAAATATTCGAAATACCACCCCGGTAAATACCTCGTTGCTTGGCACCCGAAATCAAGTACCGATAACGAACGAACTACTGTGGTTATTAACACCCCGAAGTTTGGTGAAATTTTGTATCGGCAAGTCGCTGGTGCATTAGCACGCAGAATTGTTAACTACGCCGAAGAAGGTGAAAGCGTTCAACAAGGTGAAGATGCAGGGTTCATAAAGTTTGGTTCTAGGGTAGATTTGTTCTTACCTTTAGATTGTGCAATAGCAGTAAAACTGGACCAAAAGGTTGTTGGTGCTAAAACTTGTATCGCAGCAACTGTACAGAAAAAAGTGCATGGGGAAGGATAAAATACATACCGATTTTAAAGCGGCAGTAACTTTTGTAAATAATTATACAAGTCCGTTACCAGCAGATCTTCTGTTGAAACTATACGCTTATTATAAAATTGCCAGCCAAAATCAGAATCACCCCGGTAGCACTACTCCACTTATTAATGCTTTTAAGGCAAATGCCCTTATTCAGGCAAGAAATATTGGTCGCCAGCAAGCCATGAAAGAGTACATTAAATTAGTAAAAAAGGAGTTGAACAACTTTGATTCCTAAATCATTTACTCGTATAAATCCTCGAGATTAGCCTTACACAAGTCATAAAAGAACGTTCCTATTTTCTTTGTGATATCAGTAAAAAAGCGCTCGCCCTTCTCGGCTGTAGCTTTGTGCGGATTGCCGACTCCGGTATCTTCACTTATTTGTGACCACTTTCGTTCTGCCCAAACCCAACCTTCTGAAAACGCATTTATTTTATATTTTTTGTCGGCGCCATCGCCCCATTTTTCTTTAGGCAACACTAAATCTGGACGCAGATAAAGCATCAAACTGGTCTCCATTTCATCCGCATGATCGCCTTTTTCTTCAAAATAGGAGTATTTATCAAGTGCTTGTGGGAAAAAAGTAAAACTGATGAACATTTTAGGAAATTTCAATCCTAGTTCCCGAACTAAAGGCTTGAATCCATTTCCGCCATGACCATTAAATATGAGCAACTTATAAATACCCTGCCTGTTAAGAACTTCAATGATATCAGTTAGAATAGCCAATTGCGTACTTGGATTCAAATTAATATCTAAGTAAATATCTGATTGCCCCGTATTCACACCAAAGGGAATGGTAGGCAAGACTATCACTTTAGCTCCCTTCTCCGTTGCCAATCGTGCAGATTCAGCCACCATATGGTCTGCTTGAATATTATCAGTCGCATAAGGCAAATGATAGTTGTGTGCTTCGGTAGCGCCCCAAGGCAATACTGCTAAATCAAAATTAGCATCCTTTAAGGCATCCCAATTGGTTTCTGCCAATATATATGGTCTCATAAATTTATGCGTTGATCAAAACTTCGTTAGTATTATCTTTTTCAAAATAGGTAAAATAAACTCCCGCTAAAATCGTAATCAAAAAGTAGATGCCGACTAGAACGCTTCCTGTAGAAAAATAAGTATCAAGCCCAAACCAATCTTTCGTATAAACGATAAAGGCAATACCTAGAACTCCTCTAATTACCTCAATCCAAACTGCAAAACGACTTCTATCCATAAGAGTGGTATATCCATAAACCCCAACAAAAAGGAAAGCTCCGAAAAGCAGTAAATTATTAAAAGTAATATTCGAATAATTATAAAACAAAAACAAGAGAAAACCTAGGGTTGCAAACAACTGAAAAATAGCATAGGCATTCAATGATTTTGAAGATGCAGTATTATAGCGTTCAAAGTGATATACATCTTCGATAATGGATATAGGGAATTTCGTCGCAACATCAGTAGGACGCCAACCTGTAGGCATGAACCAAATCCGTAGTTTGTCCCAATAACTATTGGTTCGCCAGGCATCCTTTAGAATACGCCAAAAATGTTGAAAATTGATTAACACCGGATTCCACGTGGCAGCTGGTTTCAAAACGCCATATTGCGGTGGCACATCATCAAGTTCTTCTTGAAAGGTTCCAAAAATACGATCCCAAACAGATAAAATCTGCCCTAAATTCTTATCAATATACTCCGGATTAATCGCATGATGCACGCGATGTTGTGAAGGAGTAATAATGATATACTCCAACCAACCCATTTTACCAATATGCTGGGTATGATACCAAAATTGTGCAAAAAGATGTATTGGTGCTAGTATCGCAATTACTTTATAAGGCACACCTACTAAAGCTGCTGGTATTAATAACAGCGGAAAATAAGCTATTAAGTTAGAAACCGGTTGTCGTAACGCACAGGCCAAATTAAACTCTTCGCTACTGTGATGTATGACATGTTGATTCCAAAATAAATTGATTTTATGATTTAAACGATGATTCCAATACCCCGCAAAATCTATGACTATAAAAGCAGCCAGCCAAACCAACCAAGTTGCATTAATCTCAGTTAATGCCAAATGATCTAGCAAATACGGATAGGAAATTAAAACAATACCAAGACCCAAAGAATCTTTTAAAACATTGGTAAAGCCAGAACTGATGCTAGAAACCGTATCCATCACCTTATACTTTTGATTCTTTATAAAATAGCCGTAAAGAATTTCAGCAGCTAACAGCAGCATAAAAAAGGGAATGGCATACAAAAGGGCTTTTGCGTAAGCTTCCATATTTCACTTAGGTCATTGAAAATTAATGCTATAGAATTTTTAATTTGGGCCAACCATGATATGAGCACGATGTGTACCTGGGTCCATGATCCAAGGCATTCCTTTCGCATGAGGTTTAGTGGGCAAACCAGTTGATTCAGCGGTAGCAAACGGTGTATAAATTACATACCTAAACTGCCCATCACCTAAGGCACCCGTAATTTTATCATAGGTAGCTTCAGTACCATAAAAGACGTACATCATACTAGGTTCTTCAGGCATTTTTAAGGTGCCATCCGCTACTTCCGCAGCACGTATTTCACGTATTTCTTTCGTCTTTTTTCCTTCTTTTTTTAAAGCTCTTCCTCTTTTCATAAATGGGTCAAGTGCTTTAAAATAACAGGAAACACTTATACCTTCATTATGAGGATTATCAGCAATACAAACCAATTCATTAGTTCCTTCACGCAACATCACCACCTCACCGTCTTCGTTATAACCATAAACCGTCGCACCTGCTTTCTTATCATCTGGGGCAGGTAACACCGCAGTTTTTATTTGTATGTCTACAGGAAGTATTTCTGGTTTTTCCTCTTGAGCACAGGCAGAAAATATAGATAGCACTAAAGTGCAAATTAATAAGTTTTTCATATCGTTGATGTTTTTCTAAAGATAGCAATTTCCCTGAAAATAGGGATGAGCCTTTCCCTAGAACCTCATAAATACAACACCAATAGACCGTTTTACTAAAATTCTTAAACTCGAAAGACCAATTAAGACCTAAAGCTATGAATTTGTCATACTGCCTAGGTTGATTTTTTCTACTCTTGAGAATTCAATTTCACGAATAAATTTCATATCACCCCACAAATAGGCGTTTCCTTTAAAACCATTGGTAGCTTTCATTCTTCGCTTCAATCGAGATATTTCCTGTTGTGTAGCTTCTCGCCGTTGACCTAATTGTCCATATAATTTTAAGGCCGGGGGACTCTTGAAAGAGCTTGAAAAGAGTGACTTTAGCCAAAACCATTTGCTGCTATTTACGGCTAAAACGCAAATATTAAAATTATTCTTAGCGGCCTCTGGCAATTTTGAAGGGTATTTTTCGAAGTAAAAACCAGATTGGTTTTGGTTCAAAAACATAGATCCAATGGGTGTTACCGTTGGATTATTATTGGTGTCAACGGATCCAATTGAGACATGAAAATTAGATTTAAAACTTTTATTAAAATGTTTTCGAATTGCCTTCCATTCTTTCTCAACATTCATAATACATCATTTTATTAGCTGTAAGATTACTTGTTCTGCAAGCCTAATTTTTCAACTCTTTTTAACCATTTTTCTCTAAAACTGTCTTTTGATATGCGCAATGGGCCAATACTAGTAATTCGTACTTTTTTAATTCCAACAAACTGCATGGTTAATCTATTCATCGCAATGTGACTTGGCCTACCATTAATCCATCGGTAATACCAAGTTGGTTGATCCATAGTGCAAATAATTCTTGAACTTTTTCCTGTTAGGTATTTATCCCACCAAACAGAACCTTCTCTTTTCTTAAATGCAAAACCTGGAAGCATTACCCGATCTATAAAACCTTTTAACATCGCCGGAACTCCACCCCACCAAACAGGGTATACCCACACAATATGGTCTGCCCATTTGATACGCTCTTGAGCTGCTACTAAATCAGGTTCTAATTCCGTTCGCTTTCGATACCCAAATTCAAGATTCGGGTTGAAATTCAAATCTCGAATATTGATTTCTTTCACTTCTGACCCTGAAGATAATGCGCCTTTTTTATAGGCCGCTGCTAGTGCATAGTTATAACTTTCTTTATCAGGATGACCGTTGATCAGTAGTATTTTCATTGCTTGCTTTAAAATTTCAATTAATTACTGTACTCCACCCCAATAAATGAGATCGCTTATGATAAACATTAATAACCATTGCCATAACTTGAAAAAACTATTGGGAATTTTTTTTGAAATCATCAAAGTGATCAAAAAAGCTAAACCATAACCTAAAAAGTAAATAGCCAGAATGCGAAGTAAAAGTCCTTCGTTTTCGAAATAATCCGTAAAATTTATTAAAGTTAATCCAATAGATGCAAACAAAAAATCAATCGAGACCATATGAAATGCGCCTCGACCCATGGTCCAAAATTCTTGAAATTTATGATTTTCGTTAGCTCGGGGTTCAATTTTTTTATACTCTCTATCGCCCCCAAAGGGGTGTATAATGAATGTCAAAAAAGTAATAATATTTGTAGCAAATAACATGATATCTCAATTTATTATAAAGATATGCTACAGAAACAAATTCTCTTTTGACCTATATCAAATTCGACGTATTCGAGTTTCGAATGCGACTTAAGGTTTCTTGAGTAATCCCTAAGTAGGAAGCAATATCACCTAAAGGAGCCCGCAATTCGATTTGCGGATACTTTTCAAGCAAACTATTGTAGCGATCTTTAGACGATTTGAATTGCAGAGAGACAATTCGTTGCTGTAATTGAACCATTGTTTTTGTAGTACTCAATCGACCCAGTCGTTCAAAGTCATGGTATTTATCGCAAAGCATTTCAATGTCTTTAAGTTGCAGCACCATTAAGGTAGTGTTGTCTTCCAAAACTTCAATATAATGTTGACTAGGCACCCCTAGAAAAAAGCTAATTATGGAGGAGATGAAATCATTTTCAAAGGCGAACCAATCTGTAATACTCTTTCCTTCTTTTAAATAATAAGCGCGAACTCCTCCTTTTACCACAAAGTATAGGTGATCAGAATACTCACCTTCCTTCACTAACACAGTTCCTTTTTTGACTTCCAAAATTTTAGCATATCGCTTGAAGTCAGCAATCGTTTCCTCTGAAAGGGGTGCGTAGTTTTGTGTAATTATTTTGAGAACCTGATCTAGCATGAAGTTTTTGAGAATTGGTCATACCTCAAAAGAGGCTATTTTCTATAACCTAATCAATTAATTCAAATTAACCAATTTTAGTCGCGCATCATTAGTATGACCATGCGAATTACAAATATAGCAATTGCAATAATTCCCCAAGTAGACATGGAGTTACCTGATTTGCTTTGTACTTCAGTCGCATAAGATTTGGCATTTCCTTTTGAGAATTCTTTAGGATCCATTGCAAAATCAGAACAGTCGTTTTCGAAGTCCGGTTTTCGTAAAGTGAGTGAACAAACGAGACCTGTATTTGAGTCAAATTTTCTTTTTTCGCATTGTTTGCAGGTGCTGAGACGTTGGACTAATTCCATAAGTTTGGTAAAATAGGGGTTTGGGGTACAACGCAATCCGATTTCGATTAGTGTTTTTATTCGATGAACAGCACTAAAACCTTGTGATTAAAAGCTTTAGAGGCTTATTTCGAATAAACAGACATCCGCATTTTCATAATGAGCGGGGAGCTCATCTGTATTTAGTAATCGCACCATTCCTAAGAAATCAAAACCACATTGGGTATAGTGCTGAATCAATTTTTGGTTATTTCCGCAGGTGTCCATTCTGATGAACTTCCTTTGATGTAAAGCTGCATAGTCCCTAGCCCAATTCACTATTTCCTTAATAAATTGCCGCCCTCTGAAATAAGGATTTGTTGCAATTCTATGGATGTAAATAGAAGGATCTCTATCGCGAGTTTCCCAAATCTGAGGATCCTTAAAGGTTACTGCCCAAATACAGGCAATTTGATTATTGATTACTATTTTAAACTGTCGTTGTTCTTGTGTTTCAGTTTCAACTAGTTCTCTTTCAAAATCAGGCCAGGTATTTTCAGGGAAAGTTGCTTTTTGAAACTCCGTTGCTAGCCCATACAATCGAAATATTTCGGGAATGTCTTCAGATGTACTATTTTGAATTTTCAATGGCTAATCAATTTTTAAGACAGGGAATTAATTTTGCAAGGTTCTCATTAAACTTCTGGACAATTTATCAATAGCTCCCATCTTGGGGCTCATAGCCGAAATATTGGAAAGAATGATAACGCCATTTTCAGTTTCCATATCGAGCATCATAGAAGAAGTGTAGCCACCAGTACCACCATTATGGAAATATATGGTATCACCAAAATCGGTTTTAAGAAGAAACCAGCCTAGTCCGACATTCGCTTTTTCACCTGCACTAGCCGTTTTAACTCTCGTCAAGGCTAACTCTTTGTTTGCCGGATCGAATTGCGCAATAGCAAATTTAGAGAGGTCTTTCACATTGGAGAGAATTCCGCCAGCACCTTCAAGTACCGCCAAATCCCAATTAGGAACTACGGTTCCACCATTTCGCCCTTTGATTAATAAGGCCTCTACTTCAGATCTGACTGCTGTAGTGTTGGGCATTTCATATTTGGTGGTAATTCTATGTTGCAATAATGAGGGGTAGGTTGTACTCTCAATCTTGCCTAGTGTATACCCTAATAAACCTACACCTAGATTTGAATATGCTACAGGGCGTTCTTTAGTCAAGGCCATCGTATCGGTCAAATATGTCTTTAATTTCGCCTCATCATACGCAGCAAAGGGGTTATTACGATTCATAAAGTTCATCATAAGGTTTGTCGGCATTCTAGGAAGGCCTGAAGTATGATTGGCCAAATCTTTAAAGCTTAGCTTTTGGTCAGCTTTAAAAGGGAACCCTAAATAGTCATCAATAGGGTCGTCGAGGCTGTTTATCTTTTGATCTAAAACCAAACCTGCTAATAACGTTGATGTAAATAGTTTTGAAATGGAACCTATTTCAAAAACGTTCTCATAGTTTTCGACGCTCCGTATAGAATCATTCTCACGCTTTACACCATAAAATTTCGCTGTACCGTTTTCAATAAGGGCGATAGCTATTTGTGTATGGTTGTAGACCTTTTTGACTTTTTCAAAAATAGAATCGGCTTGAGCAGCTGAAATTTGATATTTTTCAAACTCTTGATAGTTGGTTGCAGATTCCGATTGAGCCTCTGCACAACTATAACCCAATAGCAGAAAAAAGATATACAAGTATTTTTTCATATTCCTAAAGATAGGAAATATCAATGGGTACGCCCTGAATAGCAAATGGTTACTCCTTCGAACTACCTAAACGCCGAATTAAGCCCATGCCTGAAAAGAAGAAAATAGCACCTAGAATGCCATATACAGCCAATATTTTAAATTCTCCAGTACCATTTACATATAAAATAGCCGTATAAATTAAGCCGCCAATACCTAATATTGTAAGTACTAGCCCAAGTATTTTTTTGATATCCATGCGACTAAAATAAACATTTTTTTGGTTTTTGGCTTACTCTTTCTAGACACATGCGTGACGCTTGCCCTAGAGAGGGGAATTCTTTAAATAGCACCAACTTTCGTTCTAGAAATTAACTATTGTTATTAAATTAAACTTACCTCAAACTAGCCAAACTCTTCTCCAAAGTCTCAATCTTCGCCTCAGCATCCGCTTGCTTTTTGCGTTCTGCTGCAATTACTTGTTCTGGTGCATTATTCACAAAACGTTCGTTTGAAAGTTTCTTTTGAACTGAGATTAAGAATCCTTTGGTGTATTTCAATTCTTCTTGAATTTTAGCGATTTCTGCTTCTACATCGATAGCTCCACTTATAGGAATAAAATATTCGTTCGATTTTACTCGAAATGATAAAGCTCCATCAACGCTAGCCTCAACATAGCTGATTTCAGAAACATTGGTCAGTTTACAAATCACAGCATCCCAAGTGGCAGCAACTTTTTCTTCATTTAAAACAGACACTTCCAAAGCTTCTTTCATCGGAATGTTCTTTTGCTTACGAATAGTACGAATACCCGAAATAACCGAATTAGAAAAATCAAAACCATTAATTAAAGCACTATCAATAGTACCGCCCTTAGGCCATTCTGAAATTACCAAAGCTTGCTCAGGTGTTCGCTCTGCAATATGTTGCCAAACCTCTTCGGTCAAGAAAGGCATAAATGGGTGCAACAGTTTTAGGTTTTGCTCAAAAATTTGAATGACTTGATCAAACGAAGCTTTATCAATCGGCTGCTGGTAGGCGGGTTTAATAATCTCTAACAAAGAGGAGCTATAATCGTCCCAAACTAACTTATA
>RCNE010000616.1_pt1 | contig 19134 bp, 16 predicted proteins | sample 2041361 | NCBI WGS metagenome assembly RCNE01 (sample SAMN09708229, study PRJNA481090) | Marine sediment metagenome, whole genome shotgun sequencing project.
GCGCTCGATGCGGGAAGCGGAAGCCAAGTTCGGGCCACTGCGCGCTCCTGGCTCTGGCTCGGTGCACGGCTTCCACTGCTCGTTTCGCGAAGTGGCCGCGCTCGATGGGCCTACGTGGCTGGCATCCGCGTCGGCGCACGTGCCGCAGGCCGCCGACAGAACCGCGCCGCCTCGGGACGGGCGACGTTATGACCCCGTCAGCGTCGATCGTCATCCCGTGTTACAACTCCGCCGACACGTTGATGGCCCAACTCGATCGTCTCCTCCCTCAGATCGCAGACGCCCGAGCCGAGCTTGTGCTCGTCGACAACAACTCAACCGATGACACGGCAAAATTGATCGAGCGGATTGCCGAACGTCACGATGTCACCGCTGTACACGCGACGGCCCGACAAGGCGCCTCACATGCTCGAAACATCGGTGTCTCCGTCGCCAAGTCAGATCGACTGCTCTTTTGCGACGCCGACGACATCGTCGGAGACAACTGGGTGAGGTCGCTCGTCGATTCGCTCGAGACACATGACGTCGTGACCGGATCACTGGACCCGACGTCGATCAACTCTCCCCAGGTCTCCGGAAGCAGAGGCCACGCAGGAGCTACTGCTGAGCGACCCGCCACCTTCTATGGCCTCTTCCCGATCGCACACGGCGGGAATATGGGCGTCACGCGTCGGGCGTGGGACGAAATCGGCCCTCTCGATGAGACTCTGGCTGCGATCGAGGACATGGAGTGGTCGCTTCGAGCCACGATCGCTGGGCATACCGTCGCTCACGCCCCAGATGCCTCGGTGGGGTACCGGTACCGGACAGAGGCCCGAGAACTCTGGCATCAGGGACTGCGGTACGGACAGAACCGTCCCGCCGTTGCTCGAATGGCCTACGAACAACTCGGGACGCGTCCATCGCGCCTTTCTGGCGCACGATCATGGGCCTGGCTCACATGTAATGTCGGCAAGGTCCGAAGCCGCAGCGGGCGCGCCCAGCTGGCCTGGGTGGCCGGCAATCGAATCGGTAACCTCATTGGGAGCGCACGCGCACGCTTCCTCGTGCTGTGAGTTCGATTCTTGGGGCTGTGTGCACCTATCAACGTCCCCGCGACCTGCGCATCATGCTCGATGCAATCGAGGCGCAAACCAGGCAACCCGATCGCCTCATCGTCGTGGACAACGGCGCCGATCCAAGGGTCAGCGCACTGGTCGCCGCCCATCCAATCAACGAATCCATGCCCGTCGAGACACTTTGCGGCGAGGACAATCCCGGACCTGCTGGAGCCTTTGCTCTGGCCTTCGAAAGATTTCGACCGTTCGCGCTCGACGATGACCTGTTCGTCGTGTTCGACGATGACGACCCGCCACCCAAAGACACACTTCTTGCCGATCTGGTTTCGATCGTCGATACGAGTTTCGTCGACCCCAACGTGGCTGGCGTGGGTCTTCGAGGCGGGATGCTCGACACACGGACCGGGTTCATCGAGCCGCGACCGCAGGCACCCGGTTCCACCACCGAATCGTCTGACCACCTCCACGGTGGTTGGTTCCCGTGTTACCGGTTCTCGGCGCTCAATGCCGTCGACCACTTCGACCCGTCCTTCTTCTGGGGGTTCGAAGAACTCGAGCTCGGTCGCCGTTTGATGGCGCACGGGTTCGAGCTACGCGTTGCGTCAGATCTCTACTTCACCCTTGGCGCCGAGCCTGCTCACACACGTCGTCGTCACCTATTCGCCGGTATGCAGGAACCTTCGTGGCGACACTTCTATCGTCATCGAAACCTGATTCGAATTTTGCGTCGCGATCGTGCCTGGGGCGCCCTTCTCGTGACGATCGGCGGGCGATTGATTCTGAAACCATTGCTCTACGCCCCACGCAATCCAAGACGCGCTGCGTGGCATCTTCGAACCAACTGTCAAGCAATCATCGATGGGCTTCGCCAACAGCCTCGGCCCGCCAAACACCCGCGTCATTTGCCGAATTAGCGGCCTTAACGAGTCAGGTTGTCCCGAAGCATCCACGGCACATTGGTCGTGGATGTCGTCGTGGGTGCGTCTCGTGCATCGATTACCCGATCGTCGCGTCGGTCTCGAATGAACTTTGCAGGGATCCCTGCGGCGACTGCCCAATCTGGGACGTCCTTCGTCACCACGGAGCCGGCACCGATCACGGCATGGGAGCCAATTCGGACACCGGGAAGAATCACCACGCGACACCCAGTCCACACGTCGTCGCCGATGAAGACGGGCGCCGAGACCATGCCCTGATCGATGACGCTGACGTCAACTCGATCAGCCGCATGTGTGCTTGTGAGAATGATGTTCTCAAAGCCAAGCAGACAATCGTCGCCGATCGTCAGGCCTCCACGACCATCGATGACCGATGAATTCGGAATCGTGCTCCGGCTTCCAACCCGAATCCGATTCGGTTCGAGGATCCGGGTCCCGAAACTCACCCGACTGCGTTGCCCGAAGTGTTCGAATTTGGAACGAAGCAGCCGAGTTCGCCAAGGAGCAGAGGAGGGACCTGTGAGACGAGAAAGAACCACGTGATACACAAACGCGAATGACCGTGTGATCTCGCTGCCATGAATGGTTGCCACAAGTGCCTCCTTGACCGCCCCGACCTAGGTCGAAGGACTGAACTCCTGGGTCAATCGGCCGATGGGCCAAGCAATGAAGTTGCAACCTCCGCCGTTGCCCGAACGGGCCTCCCTTCGCGACATCCACAGACACCGCCACACGATTGGGTTGCGATACTCCCAGCTCGGACTCATCGGTGTTCTGTCTGCCTTCGCGGCATTCGGTCAAGCTGCGCTGTTGTTGCTGGTTGTCCGTGTCGCAACGGCGCTGACCGCCCGAACAGAAGAGATCGGTGGCGTCGTCGGTCCCCTCTCCGTAGACGGGCTGTCGACCCCCCAACTCCTCTGGCTGGGAGCTGGCGTACTTCTCGCAGTGTTCATCGTCGAATTCGCTGCGGCATGGGTGCACGCCAGGTTGTACGCACGTTCACAGAGCGCCACGCAGCGCTTCTTATTGTCCTCCTACAGTTCTGCGAGCTTCGAGGCCCAGACATCTACGAGTCGTGGTGACACACAACAACTCCTCCACGTACACGCCGGCCAAGCCGCCGGGCTGGTGAATGCTCTGAGCAACGGCCTCACATCGATCATGAACTTCGGGGTCCTTGTCATCTCTGCTCTGGTGCTGAGTCCGTTCGCTGCCGTCGTGGTCCTGTGCGGGCTGTCGCTCATGCTCGTTGCGCTCCGCCCGCTGATCAGATCGAGCAAACGACTGAGTGAACAACGTGCACACAAACAACGCCTGATGGCATCGTTGCTCGCAGAGCGCCTGGAGCTCAACCGGGAGATTCGCACGTTCGGCGTCGAAGCAACGTCCAACCAACCCATCGAGGCACATATCGATGACGTCGCCACCATCTTCGAGCGGCTGCGACTCGTCTCACGAATGACGTCGGTGTCGTACCGATTGGGGGCCTTCGCCCTGATCATCGGAATGCTTGCCGTCATCGATGCCAGCGATGCAACAAACATGGCTGCGCTGACCGGAGCCCTGCTTATGCTCCTTCGTTCCCTCAGCTACGGCCAAGCCACCCAGGCGGCCATCCAATCAGTCAACGAAGCGGTTCCCGTCGTGAACCAACTTCTTGTCGAATCCACACGATTCCAGGACTCAGCTCAACGGATCGGGACCGACCAAACCTCGAACCCACGGCTCGAGTCCGTGGAGCTTCGAAACGTGCGTTTTGACTACGACTCCACAGGCGATCGCACAACGGTCCTGAACGAGATCGATCTCCGGGTCAACACTGGCGAGTTCGTTGCGCTCGTGGGGCCTTCAGGATCTGGCAAGTCGACGCTGATGTCCTTGCTGCTCGGCCTTCGACCACCTTCAGCAGGCGACGTGTTCGTGAACGGACGTTCTTTGGCAGACATCGACCCTGACTGGTGGCATCAACGAGTTGCGTACGTCGCCCAGGATCCACGGCTGACGTCGGGAACCGTGATCGACGCAATCAGATTTGGTCGCACCAACATCACTGACGCTCAGGCAAAACGGGCCGCTATTCGGGCACACATCGCTGAAGAGATCGAACGTTGGCCCGACGGCTGGGACACACAGGTGGGAGCACTCGGTGACCAACTCTCCGGCGGACAACGCCAGCGGCTTGCGATTGCCCGAGCGCTCGCTGGTCAACCCGACCTCCTTCTGCTCGATGAACCAACGAGCGCACTCGATGCGCGTTCAGAAATGCTCATTGGGCAAACCCTCGACGAACTCCGAGGCGACGTGACAATCGTCGCCATCGCGCACCGACTCGAGACCATCGATAGCGCGGACCGCATCCACCGAGTGGTGGAGGGCCGCGTCGAGTCATACGAACGACCCGTTTCCGTAGGAGTAGACACATGAAAACACTGATCACCGGTGGAGCCGGCTTCATCGGAGCAAATCTCAGCCGAGAACTGACCGGCCATGGACATGAGGTCATCGTCCTCGACGATCTCTCGACTGGTCGCATGTCGAATCTGGACGACGTTGATGCCGACGTGACCGTCGGATCGATCCTCGACCTCGACCTGCTGACCACGCTGGTTGCCGAGGCTGACTCGATCGTGCACCTCGCAGCGCGATCATCTGTTCCTCGCTCATTAGACGATCCAATCGCCAGCCATTTGAGCAACGCTTCAGGCACCCTCAACGTGCTCGAGGCTGCACGGACGGTGGGCGGCAAACACGTGATCATGGCATCGTCGTCATCGGTGTACGGTGCGAATCCCGAGCTCCCCAAACGTGAGTCAGCGGCAACGCGACCAATGAGTCCTTACGCGGCTTCGAAGCTGGCCGCCGAGGCGTACGCGCTTGCGTATCGAACGTCGTTCAATATCCCGACGTTGGCATTTCGTTTCTTCAACGTGTTCGGACCCCTCCAGCCAGCGGGGCATGTGTACGCCGCTGTCATACCGGCATTCGTCGACAGCGCCTTGCGCGGCAGCACGATCACCGTGCACGGAGATGGCACACAGTCCCGCGACTTCACGCATGTCTCGACGGTCTGTCAGACCATTCGTCTGGCACTCGAACGCAAAGTTTCGTCGCCCGATCCGGTGAACCTCGCATTTGGTTCTCGTATCGACTTGAACGAGGTGCTCTCGTTGATTGCCATACATACCGACTCGACCCTCGTCGTCGAGAACATCGAGAACCGGGTCGGCGATGTGCCACATTCACAAGCGGACTGTGCTCTTCTTCGCTCGCTCATTCCAGACATCACTCCGGTCGACTTCGAGACAGGTCTGGTCAAAACAATCGATTGGATGCGAACCACGATCGACGCGCCAGCCATCGACGTCGACCTCACAACAGCGTCACGAAACATCACGACGCACGTCTGATCACACCAGCCGCTCGTCAGCGGTCCACCCGAAAGCTCGCCATGATCTCCGCCAATCCACCCATCCACCAACGAGCAATCCAGCACACTCGGGTCCTCGACCTCATGGTCATCCTGATCGCAGCGCCTCTCTGGATCCCGGTCTTCGTCTCGCTTGGCCTACTCGTGCTCCTCACGTCAGGTGGACCGATACTGTTCCGTCAGCAGCGGGTCGGGCGCGACGGCGAAGTATTTCCGATGTTCAAGTTTCGCTCGATGGTGAAGGGCGATAATCCGCTCGTTCCAGACCCCACGCGCATCACTCCGATTGGACGGCTACTACGAAGGTCGTCGCTGGACGAGCTGCCACAGCTCCTGAACATCTTGCGGGGGCACATGAGCCTCGTCGGCCCTCGCCCGATGCTCCCCGCCCAGGTCGAGGAAATGTCTGAAACTGAGAAGCTCCGACACACCGTCAGGCCCGGTCTCACCGGACTTGCGCAGGTGAACGGCCGCAACTCGTTGCTCTGGGACGAACGTTTCAGTCACGATCTGGCGTGGGCGATTTCTCCGGCGCCAAGCACATATCTTCACACCCTGGCCCGCACGATCCGCGTCGTCACCGGCGGCGAGGGCGTCGTCGGACATGACTCCGCCGACCGATTCGTCAACCTTGCCTCTGACGAGGGCGAACCTGCCGTCGTCCGGCTGATCGACTTCGACCTTACATGCACCGAAGAATCCAATACACCGACCAAGGAACGGTCAGCCTGATGACATCAATAACACCCTCGCTCGACCTCCGCTCTCCCCTCCCGCATGACGCAGTGCACGAACCCACAAGAGTCGAACGCTCGAACACTCAGACGATCGTCATCGTCGGCGCGGGTGGCCACGGGCGTGAACTCGCCGACATCGTGAAAGCCATTCATGCAGTCGATGAAAACGTCAGCTTGCTCGGTGTCGTGGACGACGGTGACCCTGACAGGGCCACATTGGCTCGTGCAGGCATCCGGTTTCTCGGTGCCCGGAGCGTCCTTGCTGGACGCGAGCTGGACACCTACCTCGGTGTCGGCAGTCCTACCGTGCGAGCACAGCTCGCAATCGACTCGACCGATCCATCGTCCTGTCTCATCCATCCAACCGCAAACATCGGGTCAGACGCACACATTGGTTGGGGTTCTGTCCTCGCGCAGGGCGTGATCGTCACGACGAACGTGGAGATCGGGCGACACAGCCACATCAACGTCGCGACATCAATCTCCCACGACTGTCGCATCGGCGACTTCGTGACAGTTGCCCCCGGTGCACGATTGACCGGCAACGTGCGCGTTGGAGACCAGGCCTTCATCGGAGCCGCGGCAACCGTCCTACCTGGCCTGAGAATTGGCCGAGGAGCGACGGTAGGAGCCGGAGCCGTGGTCACCAAGGACGTTCCGTCCGGAACCACGGTGATGGGTGTGCCAGCCCGTCGAGTCAACGGCCACTGAGTCACCGCTGCTGGACCGGCGATCTCGAGTGCCGGCTGCGCTCGTTGTTCAGAGCGTGATCGTCGAGTTGGATTCGATTCCAGCGCAGAGCCGGCGCATCGATTCGCGTGCGCTGTTGTTGTCGGCAGGATCGAACAGCCCCAGCTGTGTTGGCCGAAGGGCAGGCACTGCCACGTGGGAGATCAGCGGGTGAGCACGACGAATATCGAGCTCGTCTTTGCTGATCAGATCCTCATGTAACTTCTCGCCTTCACGCAGCCCGGTGAACTCGATCTTGATCGGTACAGGGGCGGCCGCGGCAAGGCGTTGTGCAACATCGAGAATTCGTACTGGCTCGCCCATGTCGAGAACAAGCGCTTCCCCTCGATGACCCACGGCGCCAGCCTGGATAACCAGTTGACACGCCTCCTGTGGCGTCATGAAGAAGCGGGTCACATCTGGATGTGTGACCGTGATGGGTCCTCCTGCATCGACTTGGGCACGGAACGTTCGCAGCATCGAACCCCGAGATCCAAGGACATTTCCAAACCTGACGCTGACCCAGTCGCCGCGGCTGCGATTGGCATACCAAGAGGTCAGCTGCTCGGCGAGCCGTTTGGTGTAACCCAGCACACTTGTGGGGTCTGCTGCCTTGTCCGTGGAGATATTCACGAAATGGGTGACCCCGGCCCGTGCTGCAGCTCGCAGGACGTTGTTCGTTCCGAGGACATTGGTTTTCCAACCTTCCTCGGCGTACATCTCCAACAAGGGAAGGTGCTTCAGCGCAGCGGCATGGAAGACCACGGTTGGATTGTGCTCCTCGAAGACCTCGTTGAGCCGAGCAGCATCGCGGATGTCAGCGACGACAAGATTTCGATGATCGAGGAGCCCGTGGCCCTCGAGCGACAGCTGCACGCCGTGCAAACCCGTTTCGTCTCGATCGATCATCACCAGCTGAGCAGGAGCGAAGCGCGCAATCTGGCGGCACAACTCAGAACCGATCGACCCACCTGCTCCAGTCACGAGGACTCGCTGACCGGTCAGGTACGACGCAATGGCATCAACGTCGGTGTCGATCATGCGACGTCCAAGCAGATCCGCCTCGCTTACCTCGCGAAGATCACTGAGAGAAACAATGCCGTCGACCAGCTCCTGAGTTGGCGGCAAGACGCGCACATCGAGGCCGAGCTCTTCCGCGCGTTCGGCGACCGATCGAATCGTGTTGGCCCGGGCGGTGGGAATCGCTATGACGAACACGGAGCTTCCCGTTGCCTTTGTGACTCGTTCGAGATCGCCGCGGGTGCCAAGTACCGGCACGCCTTGAATTCGAAGATTACGTTTCGCTGGATCGTCGTCCAGCAGCGCCACTGGCACATAGGTGCCCTTGGGGTTGCCGAGCATCGCTCGAACGATTTGTGCACCGCCGTCACCCGCGCCGAAGACGACAACAGGTTCCTGGTCGAAACGATTCGAGCGGCGACGATTCCGCTGATTGCGAACGCGCCGCACACCTCTCGCTCCAACCATCAGGCTCAGCGCAGCGAACGGCGCCAGGACACTGACGGCGACGGTCACGCCGACGAGTGATGCCCCCGCCTGAAGACCAGCGAGACCGATAGAGACCGCACTAACCACGGCGGTTAGAGCAACCGCCTCATCGAACGTCGCGAGCCGCCACCGCCCGCGATACAGCCCAGCAAACACCCCAAGAGACATCTGCAACCCGGCAGCAAAGCCGCCAGCGATTGCACCGTGAGCCAACGATGCGCCCATCGTTGCAGCACCACTCACCATTGCGATGAACCAGATGAGCCCATCGGTGAGTACCCGAAGACTGATATTTTTCGGCGTCCGTATGGGCGCCTCCGGTCGACGTCGGATCTCCGCCGGCAGTGTGGAGTGAGACGTGGCCCCCGGGGTCCGAAGACCCCGGGGTTGCGCGGGCCTACTCCGCTCGCGATCTGATTCGTTCTTCATCGAAGGTTCTGTCGGTGTGAACCCACCAAATGTGAGTGACTCGTGAGTTGTTGTGCCCACTTCGATTGGACCAGATAACCCATCGGCCGAACGGCGCCAATCTCAAATCCTTCCTACTCAAGTCGATAGGGCAAAACCGCCATGGCCATCGACCTTCGAGAACGTTCCGTCGCCCCGCTGCGAATCACCACACCTCTTTTGGCTGGCCCGCGCACGTCGAAACGTTTCATCCGTCCCGATCGCCGCCGGCACGTCCTGCTCGCACTCATTGCGGTGTCAACAATGGGGGCAGCGATCATCAGCGATGCCTCGCCAGCAGGAGTTTCGCTGGCCGATTCGTTGTACCGCGGTGCATTCGCAGGCGTGGTGGTCTGGTTCGCAGGTCGCTCACGTCGATGGACGTGGCCCATCCTGGCTGGGCTCGCCGCCGTCTCGACGGCATCCCTCGTGGCTCAGATCGCCTCGATCGTCGCCCTTGGTTTCGCCGTTCACGCATTACAAACGTCCAGCCGTCGCGACCCCATCCGAGGAGCGTCGATCGCAGCGATCTGCGTTCCTGCACTCTTGATGCAAGGACCTGGTCCGCTGTGGCGCCTGACCGGAGGCGAACTCGACGACCCATTCGCACTAAGCGCGGTGATCACGCTCGTCGCCACTGCCCCCGTTGTCGCATCTGGTTGGAAAACATTGTCTCGTCGTCGTCGCCAGACAATCCGCCGACAGGCTCGGAGTCTCGCTATCGGCGTCGCGTTGGTCATCGTCGCGACTCTTGTCGTCTCCGCCATCGCAATCCCGCCGATGCTGAGAGGTCTCCATCTGTCGCAGGACGCAACACAAGCCGCGACGAATGGCGATCTCCTTGCAGCGACCGCTGCCTTCGACGCCGCATCCGATGAATGGACGTCGGCGAATCAGGTTCTCGCCGGACCCTGGATGACACCGGGCCGACTCCTCCCAGTCGTTGGGCAGCATGTTCGTGCAGCCCAGGTCGTCACGGGACAGGCGAGCGCCCTCACCCAATCCGCAGCAGTGGTAACCGACCGGGTTGACCCAGACGGGCTGATCGTCGACGGGGTCGTCGACATCGAGGAGATCGATGCCATCACGCCGGCCGTCGATGCTCTCGCCGCAACGACTGGTCGCGCCGACGCAAAGATCTCCGCTGTTGACTCACCCTGGCTGATCCCACCGGTCTCGCGTCGCATAGATCGAGCGGTTGAAGTGCTCGGGAGATCGTCAGGTCTGGTCGGCGCATCGGCGGAGGCGCTACACGTCGGAGCCGATCTTCTGGGACGCGAAACGCCATCGCAATTTCTTGTCATGCTCGCGACACCGGCTGAGGCTCGAGGCGCAGGGGGTTTCATTGGAAACTGGGCGTTATTGGAATCCAACGATGGATCTCTCGAGCTCCTCAAGCAGTATCAGTCGCGCGAGCTGAATGCGCTTCTGCTCGCAGCGTCGGCCGAGCTCGTGGCCGATGATGAGTACGGCGCCCGCTATGGCCGGTTCGATGTCAATCGGCACATACAGGACGTCACACTGAGCCCGAATTTTCCCAGTGTGGCACCAGTTGCCGCAGACCTCTTTCAGCAAGCGACTGGAGTCGAAGTCGACGCGGTCCTGATGGTCGACCCCTTTGTCATCGAGAAACTTTTGGGTTTTACCGGCCCGATAGACATCGATGGCGATGTTCCACTTACTGGAGCAAACGCCTCAAACGAACTCCTCATCGAGCAGTACCAACGGTTCGAGTCAGAGGAGCGCCTTCGGGAGGCTGCACTACTCGGACTGACCACCCAGCTCATGGACGCCCTGGTCGATGAGCCGCCGGACCCGTTGTCGTTCATGACCGAACTCGCTCCCCTCGCCGAACAGGGTCGACTTTCGCTCTGGCTTGCAGACGACCCTGACGGTTCGATCGTGCGTCGCCTCGGGGTTTCGGGTGCCTTTCCGACGAGTGCCGATGGTCTTCTTGCCGTCGTGCACCAGAACGCAGGGCAGAACAAGATCGACACGTACCTTGATCGATCGGTGGACATCCGAACAACCCTCAGCCCTCGAAGTGGCGACGTCTCTCATCGTGTGACGATCACCCTCGTGAACAACGCGTCATCGGCAGGACTCGCTGAGGCCGTCATTGGATCAAACGATCAAGGGCTCCCCAGCGGCACGAACCGGATGTTGTTATCGGTCTACTCCTCAGATCGGCTGCGCGATGCCACAGTCGACGGGATCACCGCAGCTGTTGAGGAGACGTCGGAGTTTGGACAAGCCGTGTACTCGATGCTCATCAGCGTCCCGCCGAGCGACTTCGTGGTGGTCGAGCTCGATCTTGACGGAGAGATGCGCTTCGACGGCGAATACAGCATGACCCTCGGCGCACAACCTCTGGCCAACCCCGATCACGTCTCCTGGAAGGTCGCAACCGACAACGGCAGCCGGCTCGTGCCGCCCGCCGAATGGCGCAGCCGACCTGACGGAGCTCGCTGGGCAGCACCTCTCGATCGATCCGAAGTGATGAAATTCGAAGTGAATGGCTAAAGCCAGTTCGAACGACCTCTCAAATGTGGTGGGTGGAGACCGAAGGGTCCACGTGACGCACATTTCCCACCCTCGATCTGTGAGCGGCCCCCGTGTCCTGGTCTCGATCATCGCAACATTCATGTTCGTCATGTTCGGCTCACCGTCGGTCGTTGGGGCCCAGTACGGCGGGGTCTCCGGCTTGTTTGTCACCACATCTCCAACCAATCCCGGTTTCGCCGATTTCACCGGCTTGGGTTGCGAGGGCGATGTTGAGGTCGTGCTGTATTTGCCCGGCGTCCAGCCCACCTCGAGCGATCCTGCGTCCAACCAGTCCGTGCCGGGGCGCGTTCTCGCAGTCACGACATCTGTCGCAAGTCCTGGCGCCGTCGAAAACGGAACGTTCGCCTTTCCCGATGTCGAGCTACCGACCGACCTCGAACCGGGCACCTATCGTGTCCACTCGCGATGCGGCGACCTCGACCTCGAAGTATTCATCCGGCTTTCGTCGGATGGAACGATCACGCTCGAGCCAAACCAAGATACGCCCATCGTGAACGAAATTCCCGAGGCCCTTCCCTTCACCGGACGCAATTCCAGCCGGCTCTTGTCGTTCGCCGCTGGGCTCGTCGCGATGGGAGTCTCGCTCGCTGCCTACGCGCGACGGTCGTCTGTCGCAACGCGGCGCTGACGCTTCGAAGATCGCGTCATCCAACGGCACAATTCTGGGCCGTTCGACTCACGTCCGAACGACCTACGCCGATTGGTAGGTATGCGCAATGTGGAAGCGACCAGGGTCGCTGTTTTTGGTCAGGGTTACGTCGGACTGCCAGTCGCAATCCGGGCAGCCGACGTGGGGTTCACCGTCGTCGGATTTGATGTGGACGAGCGAAAGATCGCTGGCCTCCGTCAAGGCCGATCGCACGTCGAAGACATCTCCGACGGACAGATCACCCAGGCGATCTCCGCCGGCGTCTACTTCCCGACCAGTTCAACCGATGACCTCGTCGGCTTCGACGTTGCGATCATCTCGGTCCCCACGCCGCTCACCGATGACAAACCAGACCTGCGATTCATCGAATCTGCGATCGACATGTTGTGCCCGCACCTTCGGCCCGGCGCAACAGTCGTCCTCGAATCGACGACATACCCCGGCACGACAGACGAACTCGTCGGTCCACGGATCGAAGCTGCGACCGGGCTTGTCGCCGACGTCGACTACTCCCTCGGATATTCTCCCGAACGCATCGACCCGGGAAACGTTTGCTGGAACCTCGTCAACACACCCAAGGTCGTTGCAGGCGTTGGGCCTGCCTCGTTAATTGCAGTTCAGTGGTTCTACGACCAATGCATCGACAAGACAATTCCGGTCCGATCGACGCGTGAGGCCGAACTCACCAAACTGCTCGAGAACACGTTCAGGCATGTCAACATTGCACTTGTCAATGAACTCGCCATGTTCGCGCACGACCTCGACGTGGACATCTGGGAAGTCATCGATGCAGCGTCGACGAAACCGTTCGGCTTCATGAAGTTCACCCCGGGACCCGGCGTTGGAGGCCATTGCCTCCCCGTCGACCCCTCGTATCTTTCTTGGGCCGTCGAAAACCGACTTGGCAAGACATTCCGTTTCGTCGAGTTGGCGAACGACATCAACCGACACATGCCCGACTATGTGGTTCAACGGCTGAGCGCTGGACTTACTGGGCGCACGTCGCTCGAAGGTGCAGAAGTCGTTCTTATCGGTATGGCCTACAAGGCAAACACTGGAGACGCACGAGAATCTCCCTCCGTGGATGTTGCGAAGCGACTCATCGATCTCGGCGCGAACGTCAAATTCGTGGACTCACACGTCGACGATTCGTCACTTCCGCCGGGCACTGTCGAGATCGACCTCACCGCCGAAACGCTTGAGTCGGCAGAAGCGGTCATCATGCTCGTCGACCACGACGACATAGATATCGATCTCATCGCTGAACACGCACCGTACGTGCTCGACTGTCGCGATGTCATCCGAGGCGGCGCGGCCGACCGACTCTAACTTCTCGACACTTCCGGTCGAGATCCGCGGAAACCTGCGTGGTCGCTCCGCGAGCTCCGCTCCCCCAAGGACTCGTCGGGACTTCCGCCCGAACATTCGCGGAAACCTGCGTGGCCGCTCCGCGAGCTCCGCTCCCCCAAGGCGTTCCGAGGCTCGTTGCGGCCTGAGGTGGAACGAGCCTGGTCGTAGGATGCAGATATGAAGATTGCGATTACTGGTTCGTCTGGTCTTATTGGAAGTGAGCTGATCAGCGCGATCGAGGCGCGCGGCGACACCCCAATTCGTGTCGTTCGTGGTGCAGCAGCCAACAATGATGTTGCCTGGGACATCGACGCCGGCACGATCGACGCAGCGAAGCTCGAAGGCGTCGATGCGGTCGTCCACCTCGCCGGGGCAGGCATCGGAGACAAGAAGTGGACCGATGAGTACAAGTCCTTGGTCCTGAGGAGCCGCGTACTCGGTACGGCCCTCATCGCCGAAACCCTCGCCGGCCTCACCAATCAACCGAAGGTGTTCGTTAGCGGATCTGCGATGGGCTTCTACGGAGATCAAGGCGATCAGCGACTCACCGAGAAGGACCCGCGGGGTTCCGGCTTCTTGTCAGACGTCGTCGTCGAGTGGGAGGCCGCAGCCTCCCCAGCCGTCGATGCGGGGATTCGAACTGCGTTCATCCGCACCGGTGTGGTCCTGAGCCCAGATGGTGGCGCACTCGAGGCACAACTTCCGTTCTTCAAGATGGGCATCGGCGGCAAGATTGGAGACGGCTCGCAGTATTGGAGTTGGATCTCCATCACCGACCAGGTCAATGCCATATTGCACGTCATCGACTCGGACATCTCGGGTCCGGTCAATCTCACGGCACCGAACCCCTCGACCAACGCCGACTTCACCATCGCCTTGGGTCGTGCGCTCGGCCGGCCGACATTTCTCCCGACCCCGAAATTTGCTGTCAACCTTCGCCTTGGCAAGGAAGCTGCGAAAGAGATGTTGTTCTTCAGCACCAGGGTGATCCCTGAGGTCCTGCTCGACTCTGGATTCACCTTCAGTCATCCGACCATCGACGAGGCCTTGGAGGCACTGCTGTGAGCACAACCGGGTACATCGACATGGAGTCACGACGGACATCGGCGTCGCGGCGAATCAACGCATCACCTGAGGCCATATTCGCCATCCTCACCGACCTCAGCAAACACCCGCTCATCGATGGCTCGGACACGGTGCGGGCAGCCAAGGGAAGCGTGGAGCCGCTCAGGATGGGTTCAAAGTTCGGCATGAGCATGAAGCTCAAGCTGCTGCCCTACGCGATCACGAACACCGTCGTCGAGTACGAGGAGAACCGCCTCATCGCCTGGCAACACTTTGGAAAGCACCGATGGCGCTACGAACTCGAGCCGATCGAGGAAGGCACACTCGTGACCGAGACGTTCGACTGGTCGACCTCATCGGCCCCGCAAGGACTCGAGGCTGCCGGATACCCAAAGCGCCATCTGGGAAACATCGAACGAACCCTCGAGCGCCTCGCTGAACTCGTCGAGGAATAGTCCCGCTCACGACAAGGTTTACCCAAACATGGCAACAGCAACGTTTAATGGCAAGGTCATCGCACAAAGTGACGACACCACATTTGTCGAAGGCAACCACTACTTCCCTCTTGAGTCACTCGATCGCAGCGTCGTCAGCGAAACGGACCATCACACCGGATGCCCTTGGAAGGGCACGGCGTCGTACTTCACGCTCGATGTGGATGGTCAGACGGCCGAAAATGCGGCGTGGTACTACCCCGAGCCCAAAGAAGGAGCCGAAACCGTCGCAGGTCGAGTCGCCTTCTACCCCGTCGTCGCCGTGACCGAGACGTAGTCGAGCAAGAAGCTACCGATTCCTGACTTCGCCGTTGCTCCCGTTGCCGGCAGCTGCGGCGACGGCGAGCTGATCGGCGACCTCGTTCCATTCGTTCCCTGCGTGACCTTTCACCCAGCGGAACGTCACGTTGCTCACCTTGTATGCGGCAACTAGTGGCTTCCATAGATCTTGATTCGCGACTTCTTTCTTCTGACTGTTCTTCCAGCCGCGTCGCTCCCACCCTTTCCACCACTCGTCGCGGAAACAGTTCACGACATAGGTGGAGTCACTGACAATTTCGAGTGCACCTTCGAGGTGGGTCACGGCATGGAGCACAGCAGCGAGCTCCATCCGTTGATTCGTGGAGGGGTCCTCTGCTCCTGACGCCCAAAGCTCGTCGGGCATGACCCATCCCCATCCTCCGGGTCCAGGGTTTCCCTGGCATGCGCCGTCGGTGAACACCTCTCGACGCTGCGCTGACCCTGTGGGTGTCTTGTGGGTCGCATGTTCGATCGTGGGCTCGCGCTGTGCGCTGACGTCGGCGGCCGACCCCTTGGGATCGAACGGGTCAGAATCGAATGGATCGGTATCGAACAACGTCATTGGTATCCAGCATGCCTTCGTCAGTGGTTTCCGCAGAGAGAAACATCGGCAAAAGTTTCCTATTCTCCGACTTGGTTGAGAGACTGCACGTATATGCACGAGAACTTCTCCCAGCAGCTCCACGACATCGACCCCGACGAAACCCAGGAATGGCTCGAGTCCCTCGACGCTGTTGCCTCCGGTTCGGGCAAAACTCGGGCCCGATACCTGATGTCGCGCCTCATGGCACGCTCACAGGAGATGCAAATCGGCACGCCGCCATCGGTGTGGACGCCGTACGTCAACACGATCCCGACCGAGGCACAACCTTTCTTCCCTGGTGACGAACACATCGAACGCCGGATCCGTGCGTTCATCCGCTGGAATGCCGCTGCCATGGTCGTCCGAGCGAACAAGAAGGCCGACGGTATTGGCGGACACCTGTCCTCCTTCGCCTCGTCGGCATCGCTGTATGACGTTGGCTTCAACCATTTCTGGCGCGGCAAGGATGACGGCCTGCCCGGCGATCACATCTACATGCAGGGGCACGCGGCGCCAGGCATCTATGCCCGCGCGTATCTCGAAGGGCGGCTGACCGAAGAGAACCTCGACAACTTCCGCATGGAGATCGGCGGCAAGGGGCTCTCCTCATATCCCCATCCCCGGCTGATGCCCGAGTTTTGGGAGTTCCCCACCGTCTCGATGGGCCTTGGCCCGATCAACTCGATCTACCACGCACGTTTCGCCCGGTACATGACACAACGTCGAATCGACGATGCCTCAGAAGGCAAGATCTGGGCCTTCCTGGGCGACGGTGAGACAGACGAACCAGAGACGCTCGGTGCAATCTCGTTGGCTGGGCGCTCCGGTCTCGGGAACCTCATCTGGGTCGTCAACTGCAACCTGCAACGTCTCGATGGACCAGTTCGTGGCAACTCGAAGATCATCCAAGAGCTCGAAGGAAACTTCCGCGGCGCTGGCTGGAATGTCATCAAGGTGGTCTGGGGTTCGAAGTGGGACGAGCTGCTGGCTCGCGATGTCGATGGCCTCCTGTTGCACAAGATGAACACCACCGTCGATGGCGAGTTCCAACGTTTCGCCGTGGACGACGGCAGCTACATTCGCGAACACTTCTTCGGGCCCGATCCCCGCCTTCGCAAGCTGGTCGAACACCTCTCTGACGCCGAACTCGCCGACCTTCCACGCGGTGGCCACGACTATCAAAAGCTTTACGCCGCCTACAAAGCTGCCGTCGAAGAGACCGATCGCCCAACGGTGATCCTGGCAAAGACGATCAAGGGTTGGACCCTCGGTCAGGGGTTCGAGGCTCGTAACACCACACATCAGCTCAAGAAGATGAACAAGGAGCAGATGCTCGAGATGCGCGGCCGTTTGCATCTCGAAGAAGAGATCCCAGAGTCCTCACTCGATGACGAATTGCCGCCGTACTACAAACCAGCCCCCGATTCCGAAGAGATGCAGTACTTGCTGCAGAGGCGGGCCCAACTCGACGGTCCGCTTCCAAAACGCGTCGTTCGAACCCGCCGTCCGCTCATTCTTCCCGAAGAATCGATCTTCGATGATCTCGACAAGGGGTCCGGAGGCCGCGAGGTTTCGACGACCATGGTCTTCACCGCCACGCTGCGGTCGATGATGCGCGACCAGAACTTCGGCCCGCGCGTTGTGCCCATCATTCCGGACGAGGCTCGCACCTTTGGTATGGACTCGATGTTCCGCGAGTTCGAGATCTACGCACCATTTGGACAGCTGTATGAGCCCGTCGATCACGAACTCCTCCTGTCGTACTCCGAGGACACCGACGGACAGATCCTCGAGGAAGGCATCACCGAAGCAGGGAGCCTTGCCAGCTGGATTGCGGCTGCGACCAGTTACGCCAACTACGGCGTGCCGATGGTTCCCTTCTTCACGTTCTATTCGATGTTCGGGTTCCAGCGGGTTGGTGACCTCATCTGGTCGGCAGCTGACTCGCGTGCTCGTGGTTTCCTCATGGGAGCGACCGCGGGTCGCACGACGCTCATGGGCGAAGGCCTTCAGCACCAGGACGGCCACAGCCTCGTGCTCGCATCAACCGTGCCGGCATGTGAGGCCTACGACCCCGCATACGCCTATGAATTGGGAGCGATCATCAAGGAAGGCCTTCGCCGGATGTACGGCGAAGGCGCCGAAGACGGCGAGGACGTCTTCTACTACCTGACGATCTACAACGAGAACTATGAGATGCCCGCTCGCCCCGATCACGTGTCTGACGCCGACATCTTGTCGGGCCTCTATCAGTGGAGTGATGCGCCTGATCGGGCTCATCCTGCCGCCATCTTGTTCTCGGGATCGGCCCAGGGCGCAGCGCGCGAAGCTCAAGCAGAGCTAGCCGAACACTACGACGTGGGTGCTGAACTATGGAGTGCAACGTCATACAAGAAGCTGCGGGACAACGCGCTCTCTGCAGAACGGGCGAACCGTCTGCGAATGGATGACGACGTCGTGTATCCCGACGTCACGACCAAACTCGCCACTGTTGGAGGGCCGATCATTGCGGTATCGGACTTCATGAAGTCCGTTCCGGATCAGATCGCTCGATGGGTACCGGGACGTTTCGTCCCACTGGGAACCGATGGCTTCGGTCGTTCAGACACCCGCGAAGCGTTGCGTGCGTTCTTCGAGGTCGACACCGCAAACATCGTCGTTGCGACACTGTCAGCCCTGGCAGACGAGGGTCGGATCGATCGTGGCGTCGTCAACGGTGCCATCGAACGTTACGGCCTCGACCCCAACGCACCAGATCCTGCTCACGAACACTGAGAACCGTCCAGGCATCGAACAAGTCAAATGTCTTATTCCACGGATGGACTCGCGTCCGTACCATTCGATCCTGTGTCCGATGAGTCTGGTGAGCGCGCCTCAGCGCGACGAACGTTCGGCTGGCGCGAGGTGTCATTCCTCGCGCCACTCGCACCATGGTTGTGGTTCGTGGTCCGGTCTCTGCACCCAACCCTCGAGTTCATCGCGATCCTGCTGCCGATCTTTCTCCTGGCCGGCATGGGTGTTGCAGCGGTTATGGCCGCCATACGCCGAAGTCCTCTCTGGCTCGGCCTCTTGGTATCGCTCGCTGCGATGTTCGTGGTCGGAGTCGTGTTGCCCTGGCGACCGACGAATGGGCCAGCACCCGAGTCTTCGATTCGCGTTGCCACCATCAATGCCGGCCTCTATTTCTTCAGCGACAACGATTCGGGATATTTCGTGAATCGACGTGACCCCGATCTGTTGGTCGGCGTCGAACTCACAGAGGCCCATGACACCGAGTTCCGGG
>RCNE010002281.1_pt1 | contig 19091 bp, 16 predicted proteins | sample 2041361 | NCBI WGS metagenome assembly RCNE01 (sample SAMN09708229, study PRJNA481090) | Marine sediment metagenome, whole genome shotgun sequencing project.
TGTTTTTTTTAATCTATAAAAGTATAATGACCTTGTCTAAGCAATCTTAATAAGATTAACACAAAAATACCATTATTTATAAGCCAATAAATTAATTTAGATTCGGGTATATTTTGACTATAAATGAACTTAATTCTACTTTTATAGATTAAAAAAAACAAGAAAAATGTGCCTAGCAATCCAGTTTCTACTAAAAGTCTAAAAAACATGCTATTGGCATCTTTTCGATTTATTTTGTAATACTTTCTATAGTTACTCTCAGGTATTTTTTTCTCTATATATTTATCATAATTATATTCATAAGTTCCTATTCCTGTTCCAAATATTGGGTTGTGTTTTAATGTTTCTATTGTTACTTTATAATTACTATAAAAAGCATAAGTACTTAAATTTATTCTATCAACATCTTTTCCTGTTACATTCTTATCAAAAAAAAGTTTAACCGTATCATCAACTCTAAATTTAATATCAGGTGTTTTGTACAAAAAAAACCCTATTACGAATACAAAACTTAATAATATTATAATAACTTTTGGTCTTTTTAAAAAAGAATATTTGAAGTTGATAATAATTAATAAACTTATTATAATCCCTATAAAACCTATTGCTGATCGGGATAAACAAAAAATGGTAATTATAAATAATGCTTTTTTGAATGAAATTATATTAGTAATCTTAAATAGCCTTGCTAAGCTAATGAACACAACAGGCATAAAGGCATAAACCAAAAAAGACGGCTCATAAAACCATGATTGGATTCTCGTAGTACTAGTAACTTCGTAGTAACCCATATCAAAACCTAAATATGAAAGATTTGAACTAAAACCGAATCCTATTTTTTGAGAAATAAATTGAACTAAGCCAAAAATTGCTGCTATAAAAATTAGTTGAGTATAATCTCTAATAACTTTAACTAAATCGAATTTGTAGGCATTAAGTAGTATATAAGAAACTAAAAAACTGATATAAATTAAAAATGTTTGTTTTATAACTAATAATATTGGTGATCCTTTTAAGAAAGAAATAATCAATGAAAAAAAAGTAAAAAATATTGACGCAATAATAAAATTCTTGTTAAGAAATATTTTTTTATTACTTATAATTGCATATAAAATGTACAACAGATAAATAATATAATTAACCCTAAAATCAAACCCTAAATCTACAGGCAGATATAGATTGTCTAGCAACAAAAAAAACAGTATTACTATGTTAAGGTTAATGCGCACTTAAAATGTGTTTTATTCTGTATATTAATAATGCTCTATAATAATACCATGTACTTAAATACTTATTATATCCATTATTAACTCGAACTACATGAGACTCTTTTAGCGCTTTACCGACCTCTGAAGTACTAATTCCCCCATAAGAAAAATTAGTAATATTCTCATTGACATGAGATATGACAAAATCGTTTTTTATTATTCTTAAAACTAAATCATAATCAGAGCATATTTTATAATTTAAAGAATATCCTTTCAGTTTCATATATACTTCTTTTTTAATGAAGGATGCTACGTGATAAAAAGACATTCTTTTTATCATTTCTTTTTCTGATCCTGCCTTTAGAGTTTTATACGTTTTTTTTAAAGGTAAGTAAGTTGTAATATTACCATGAATATAATCAGACTGAACATTCTTATAAGAATTTGCAATATATTTTATTCCTTCTAATTCATACCAATCATCACTACCGATGATACCGATAAGCTCTCCTGAAGCCATTGAAACGCCTTTATTCATCGCATCGTAAATCCCTTCGTCAGACTCGCTAATCCATTTATAACTGAAGCCTTTAGTTTCAAATTTTTGCTTGTATGATTCAATTATTCTTACCGTATTATCTGTTGAATTTCCATCAATAATAATATACTCTATCTCATTATAGCTCTGATTTAGAATAGACTCAATGGTTCTCCTTATTGTCGCTTCGCTGTTAAGCGATACTGTAATTATTGAAATAAGTGTATTCATAGAAGGTTCTTTTCTTTTGCAATCTTATAGGTCATTATAACAATAAACAACTCAACTATGAATAGAGAAAATATAAAAAACTCTATTAGAGGTGTCTTTAATGTCAAAATTAAAGAAATTTGAAAGAGATATAGAAACATAGAATATATCATTAATTTCATAAATTTTTTCTGATACCCAAAAGCATTAATACTTACCACTAAATAGTAATTACTAAGATTATAAAAAATAATTATGAATGAATATATCTTTAAGTAGTAAGAAGCTTTTGCATTATGGCTACCAGCAATTAATTCGATTAAATTATCCGAAAACATTAAAACCAAACTCACAATTATTAAAGAAAATAATGTCATCACTTTAGTTACATTTCTCACAATTAACTTATCTTTTGTTTTTGATACAAAAGGAAGTAAAATTGTTCTTAAAATAGCTGTAGGTACAGATAAAATTCGAATTATTTTTTCTACAATATCATAATATGCCAAGTTTGTCATTCCAAAAAACGAACCTATTAAAAAACGATTCGAATTTGTAAATATTTGTATAGAAAAAGTAGAGCCAAAATAAATTAGGCTTTCTTTAAAATAACCAACTAACATTGGTTTCTTCGGCAATTTAAACCTTACTTTTTCTTTAAAATATAATATGTAAAAACTGAAGCCTATAACTATTAAAGATCCTATTCCATGAATTAATGGAACCAATAAAAAATCATTCTTAGATTTAATGAATAATAACATTAGTATAAAAAATGCACCTCTGTTCAATAAATTCAAATAGGTAATATATTTCATTTTTTCTATTCCCTGAAAAAACCATAAAGGGAATAAAAACTCAAAAATGGCTAAGTGCATTGTTAATAAAAAAAGTAATTTATAATGACCATACTCAGGGAAAAATGATAATCCAACAAATAAAAATGTAAAACAAATGAGAAAAATAAGGCCCTTAATAATATAAACGCTGCTAACTATTTCATTTATTTTTTCCGGATTATCTCTATGGATAGAAACTTCCTTTGTGGCAGATAATTCAAATCCAAAACTTATTAAAATGACCAAATACATAATAGTAGCCTCAGCAAAAACAACCAAACCATAATTATCAGTTCCTAAAACACGAATTAAATAGGGATATACAATAAGAGGTAGTATTAAATTGAAAGATTTTAAGATTGTTAAATAGCCTAAATTAGCTAGCAGTCCATTATACTTTTCATAAATTATCTTTCCTTTTTTAATCATAATGAAAAGTAAACTCTAAAATGATAATACCATATATAAATACCTTATTCTTTTTTTAGTGAAAATTGATGGTTTTTAACAAAAATCCATTTTCATCAATATCTTCTGCTTTAGAAAGTGTTTTTAAAAACTACTTCTTTTTTAACAAAGTTTCCCATAATTATTGGCTGGCAATCAATATTAATTTTTTATGATTCCATTGCGTTTTAAATTAGATTCCTTTCGAATAACTAAATTAAATCCAACTACTTTTTCCAATTTCTTTTTGAAATACATAATCATGATGATGATGATGATTTGCAAATAGTTCTTGAAAGTATTTTGAGTTTTCTCTTCTTATTATCATATGGATTTCATCCTCTTTATTTAATAAAAATTCGCTCAAATAAGCCCTATTCTGACCCGTAAAACCTGTTATTAAAGCAACTTTCTCATTTATTAAATTAAGGAATTTGTTTAAATTCAAAATATAACTTAGATATTTTTTTTATAATTAATCAAATAACTATTCAACTGTCGTAAAAGTGTTATTAAAAGCATTACAATAAAAAATAAGGCTCCTATTTTAAACGTATATTTTTTATAAACACCTCTTTCCTTAACTCCTATTTCACTAAAAGTTGAAACAACGTTTAAAATTTCCGTAACCTCTGCTTTTTCTTTATTATTTGCTATTAACTCTTCGTTTAGTTTTAAACTTTCATTAAACAATTCTACTTCTTCGGTTTTTTTAACACCTTGTGCCAAGGTAATACTAGTTCCTGACCCCGTTTTTTTTGCCTCCGTAAGCAACACCTCATTATAAATTTCTCTTAGCGTATCGATTTCAGATAATGACTTCACCAATACTTGCTGATTTTGTAAAAAATTCTGATCATTAATTTTTTTCAAATTTTTATAATACGGATTGTTTTCTAACGAACTTACAATCGGATCACCAAGCTTTCTAAAAATTACACTATTTGTAGATTTTACTTTTATTTGATGATGTTTATAATCAAAATCTGAAAACCCTTTTTTAAAGTCTTTTATATCTAGGTTCTTAACTACTGTAGTATCTACTTCTTGCATAAATTTATTAAACAGCTCATACTTTTCATTTTCATTTTTAATAGGCTCAATATAAAATCCTTTAAGTTTAGATGCCTCTTCTTTAGAAATATTTAATGACTTTGCCAACAATGTAGTATTTTTTTGCTGTACCAATTCATGATAAAAGTATATATTATTATATAGCTGTTGTGTGCTTTCAAAATTGGGCTCTACAGTCATTTTAGAGCTGTATTCGGCAGGTTTTGTTAAATCGAAGTACAATCCGATTCCAGCTCCTATAAGCGTGGCTAAGCCTAATTTAATTGTATTGTTACGGAGAAACAATAAAAACAAAATTAGGTAGTGATATAGGGCGGCAAAAAACTGACCAATAACATTGAAAAAATTCTGAATGCCTTTTCCTATTATTTTAAATAAATTACCTAAATCTACTTCGTCAGACGATATATTTTCTTTCGACATATTTTTTAATTAAAAAATTTGTTCTAATATTTTTTGTGTAATCGCATACGTTGGTAGAACACCTGAAGTACCCAAACCTCCTGAAGCCAACGTGCTTCCAGTTTCTAACGGATTATCTGAAGCATAATAGGCATATCTAACTTTTACGTTTTCTGAGATATTTCCTCGAATTCTAGATGCTGATTGTATTGCTTTTTGGTAATGAGCTCCTTCCATTTCTAAACCAATAGCATGCCATGTAGAATCATGAAAAAACTCTAATATATTTTTATTCTGTAAAGAGGTGCCTAATACCGTAACCATAGTTCCTTCAAAAACATCTATGCCAAAGCCTTCTAAATCTTTCTTCTGTAATTCATTCTTAAATGGATAATTATCCGCTGTACCTTCAAAAATATGTGCAGATGGAATCATAACATCGCTTTTACCTCCTTCTAAAATCCCTGCCTTCCCCATAATTGAAACAGACTCAACATTCATAAAATGCTCCTTGTTGTTATTACAGATATATGGTTTTAACAATTCGTCCATCGTTTCGAATGCTTGCTCGCCAAAAGCATAATCCATAACAATGATAATAGGCATTTCATTGGCCTCTTTCGTATTCTTTTGAGTGTATGTACTCTTTTTAAAATCTATTTTAGACGTGTCTATTACTTGTACATTAATATTCGCTCCAGAAGTATCTTTTATATAGATTAAACCCATTTTAGAGGCTTTCTGCTTTACCTTTTTCTGTAGCGCAGTACTATTATCTTTGCTTAATAGTTCGAAAAGGGCTAGCCCGTTGTGTTCTTTTGATTCTTTTGTTAAAAATATAGGTGCATAAATAGAGTTCATCACGCTATGCATATTTGCACTAATAATATGAATTGGACGATTGATTAAATTTTCTTTTTCTAATACTTTTTTAATAGTATTCGCCCATATCTCACCATAGATATGATGTCCGATACTATCGCGAAGTGTAGAACTAAAAGTAACCGTTCTTTTCTTATTTTCTAAAGTTTCATCTAATGCTAATTGTCCTAGCCAAAAAATAAGATGGAAAAATTTATTCGGGTTTTTAGTAGTAGCAAATGCTTTATGAACTTGTTGTACTTCTTCAAATGTTCTTCCTAAAATAGTAGAAACATGAGTGAGTAACACTTCATGTTCATTTTTGGTGGTTTTTTTATTGTTAAGTACTACATCTTTTAAATAATTCCATTCGCGAATGATATTTTCATCCTCATCAATAAGAATACGATCTTTAATTTTGTGAGATTCAATAAATAGAAAAGTGAGATGCGTAAGAATGTCATAAATTTCTGAACGACCACGCGTAATTTCTATATTCATTTGATCTCTATCAATTCTATAGCAGTTACGTCTCCTTTTTGCAGGAATAATGGCTGTAAAGTGAGAATCTTGATACCCCTCATCAGCCGTAAGGTTTATAAACTGACATTCTTCTATGCCTTCAGGTAAACGTTCAATCACATAAATCAACCCGTTCAGTTCTGTTTTTTCCTCAGCAATAGAACCATAAATTTCAGGACGTAATAAGAGTAATGATTCTCTTAAGGTTTTACCAGAAACTCCACCTGGTTTATAAAATCCTCTGATAAATAAATGGCGCATCGTGATGTATAAGCGCTCGATAGCTCTAGTAGACTCGTGTGATCTTGTTCGTGTAATTGTATTCATAAATAAATTTGAACAAATATATCAATTCTTTAATTATGAATTTAGATAGTATTTAAAAAGCTTTACTTAAGTATTCTAACATACTTTTTATCATCTTTAAGAATGGCTACCGCTTTGGTTATGTGTTTATCATTAAAAACCTTGTTAATATATTCGCCTTTTTTATAGTAATATCTTTTAACAATTTCTGATTTCAAGTGGCTTTTAATTTCTTCTTTGTTTACCGCTAATTCCTCATTTTTTTGTGCCTTAAGCTTTTCTAACAAATTATTATAAGGTTCTTTTATCGCTTTGTCATACTCCTCATTGTTAGCTTCCTTTAAGGCTTTTTCGAAACTCAGCTCGGTTGCTGTTTTAAATGTGGCTAAATCTGATTTTAGAAATAACAGAAAAGTTTCATAGTCAATATTAGAAATATCGAATTCTTTAGAATCACTAATTGTTGGGTTTGCATGATAATAATTCGTTGCAAAATCAAAAATTGCATTCGATTTAAATAAAGCCTTTGTTGCATTTGTTTGCTCGGGCTTTTCAAATTTCACATCTGGCTGAATTCCACCACCATCATATACTGTTCTACCGTTTCTTGTTTTAAACGGATTCCTTTTTTTGTCAGAAAACTTAGGTACGTTACCATTTTCGTCTCTATTTGTATAATCTAGCTCCTGAATACTTCTACCGCTAGGTGTATAATATTTTGAAATTGTTAATTTAAGCTGGGTGCCGTAGGTTAATTTTCTATATCGCTGCACCAAACCCTTACCAAAAGAACGTTCACCAACAATCACTGCTCTATCTAAATCTTGTAATGATCCTGCTAAAATTTCTGATGCCGAAGCTGATCTTCCATCTATCAATACCACTATCGGAATCTCTAAATCTATTGGTTCTTTCTTCGTTTTATAAGTATCACTCCATTTTTTAACCTTGGCTTTTGTCGTTACAACAACCTCATCTTTTGGAATGAAAAAATTAATAATTTCAATCGCCTCATTTACCAAGCCACCTAAATTACCTCTAACGTCTAAAACTAGCTTTTTCATGCCTTGTTCTTTCAAATCATCAAAAGCATTTTTCACTTCTGTAGACGCTTTTTGATTGAATTTTATAAACGATATATAACCAACCTCATCATCAATCATACGGTAATATGGCACAGGATTTACTTCAATTTTTTCTCGTTTTAGCTCAACCTCAAAGTTTTTACCTTGTCTCTTCAATTCAATTTTAACGGTTGTATTTGGTATCCCTTGCAATAAAGAAGCAACCGCATTGTTCTTGAAATCGCTTACCAAAACATCATTTACTTTTATAATTTCATCTCCAGCTTTAATTCCTGCTTTGTCTGCTGGTGCGCCTTCATACGGTTCAATAATTATTAATTTATTGTCGATGTAACTAGATATCGCGCCAATACCGCCATACTCCCCCATTGCATTAATTCTAGCATTCTCAACACCCTGTTCGTCGTAAAAACGTGTGTAAGGGTCTAAATCTTGCAGCATTTTATTAATAGCAGCGTCAGTTAGATCTGCGGGATTCGTTTCATCTATATAATACATATTCAATTCTTTGAATAATGTAGTATAGATTTCTATTTGTTTAGCTACTTCAAAGAAGTTTGATTTATATGAAACCGACACCAATGTTACCATAGTAAGTAACAATAAAATGCCTGTTTTTTTGAATTTTTTCATGCGGTTGGTTTTAATATAAAATGATGTTTTAACCTTAACTCTCTGTTTTTTTTAAGAACTTTTGTAAAAGGTTTGTCATCTTTTCTTCTATAAAAACGTAATTCTGCTCGTTTTCGTCTACATATAAAAACATAAAAATATATTTATCGGAACAGTTCTCATAAATAATATGTTTGTGAGTCCGATATGTCTCGCGTAATAATCGTTTAATTCGATTTCGATTTACGGCACTTTTAAACTTTCGTTTAGAAACCGAAACACCCGCTTTTATTGGATATGCGCCACCATGGTCTATTTTTAAATAAATCAATTTTAGTGGATATGCCGAAACCGATTTTCCCTCTATAAAAAGCTGCTCAATGAGCTTTTTGCTTTTTAATTTTTCTTGTTTATTGAAAGTAAATTGCATCAAAGCAAATGTAATTAAAAATAGTATGCTCAAAAACTAAGATTAAAATGCTAATATTTGTATTTTTGAGGAAATTTTAAACTCCAAAAAAAATGGGTCAAGATCTATTTCAAGCTCCAGATTATTATCAATTAGATGATTTATTAACTGAAGAGCATAAACTCGTAAGAGATGCCGCTCGTGAATGGGTAAAAAGAGAAGTTTCACCAATTATTGAAGAATACGCTCAAAAGGCGGAATTCCCAACGCAAATCATTAATGGTTTAGCTGAAATTGGTGCGTTTGGTCCTTATATTCCAGAAGAATATGGTGGTGCTGGTCTAGATCAAATTTCTTACGGACTCATTATGCAAGAAATTGAACGTGGTGATTCTGGTGTACGTTCTACCTCATCAGTACAATCGTCTTTAGTGATGTATCCTATTTGGAAATATGGCAATGAAGCACAACGACAAAAATACTTACCTAAACTCGCTTCTGGTGAATGGATGGGTTGTTTTGGATTAACAGAACCCGATCATGGGTCTAATCCTAGTGGAATGACTACAAACTTTAAAGATAAAGGCGATCATTATTTGCTTAACGGAGCGAAAATGTGGATTTCTAATGCCCCATTTGCTCAAGTAGCCGTCGTATGGGCAAAGAATGAAGAGGGAAGAATTCATGGGTTAATCGTAGAGCGTGGTATGGAAGGTTTTACAACTCCCGAAACGCATAATAAATGGTCATTAAGAGCTTCTTCAACAGGAGAGCTTATTTTTGACAATGTAAAGGTTCCTAAAGAGAATTTATTGCCTAACAAGTCTGGTTTAGGTGCGCCACTTGGCTGTTTAGATTCTGCACGTTATGGTATTGCCTGGGGAGCGATTGGCGCCGCGATGGATTGCTACGATACAGCACTTCGTTACAGCAAAGAGCGCATACAATTTGGCAAACCAATTGGGCAGTTTCAATTGCAACAAAAGAAATTAGCCGAAATGATTACCGAGATTACCAAAGCACAATTATTGGCTTGGCGTTTAGGAGTGCTACGAAATGAAGGAAAAGCAACTACGGCACAAATATCTATGGCAAAGCGTAATAATGTAGATATGGCTATTAAAATCGCTCGTGAAGCCAGACAAATGTTGGGCGGCATGGGCATTACTGGTGAATATAGCATTATGCGACATTCTATGAATTTAGAAAGTGTAATTACCTACGAAGGTACACATGATATTCATTTATTAATTACTGGTATGGATGTTACAGGTTTAAATGCTTTTAAATAAGTAACCGACATTGCGAGTAGCCTGTCCTGAGGTTGTCGAAGGATGGCAATCTGTTTAAATAAAAATAGTACTTTTAGACTATGAAAAAGATATTACTACTTTTTTTAATTGTCTATAAACTCCCAACTAGTCATCTCAGATGATGGTCACCCAGAGCATGTCATTGCAGGTGGAGTAATAGGTGGAGGCGTTTCGTATTTAGTTTATAATAAATATAAAGTATGGCTGATTGGCGCATCAACTGCTGTGGCTGTAGGCTATTTAAAAGAGGCTGTAGATCCTAAATGGTTTGGTGGTGTAAAAAGTGATAAGGATTTTGGTTATAGCGCTCTCGGTGGAGTGATTGGCGCAAGCATCGTTATTCCTTTAAAAAGACGAAAAACTAAGTCAACACCAAATATAGCTGCGACTTTTAAAAATTCGCCAACACCGAAAATGAAAAATTACGCCCTGGAGCACTAATTGCTGAGGCAAATTCTTTATAATGTTGGTCTAATATATATTATCCACAGAAACTCGTAGATCAAGGTTTTTAGTCAGCCTGTATTTTGTGTTGAAATTTAAGGCGATCCAAGAAAGCGTACCGTAATATATATCAATTTCTTCTGTAGCATTTGGGTTGATTATTGGTGTTTGCTCTACATTATCAATACCCTCACTAAAGTTATAATCACCAATTTTCTTTCTACCGTTAAATCGTAAATCTAAACTTGTTTCAAAATTTGACTTCTCATATGATAGTTGTAAAGCTCCGAACAATGGAGGAATGGAAGATAAAGGTTCTTTGGTATCATATGCTTTTCCTTTAGTATAGGTAAAAGTGCCACTAGCTTTCAAGTTTTTTGTAATACTACCTTTAGTTGTAAAGGTACAACCTACAATATAGGCTTTATCTCTATTCACATTGGCAACTATATTACCCTCTTCACCGTCAAAAAGGATGGTTGAGCTTCCGTTAAGGGTAAAATCTTCTCGAATGATATAATTATCGAGTAGTGTGTAATACGTTGTTAAGCCTACATGGAATTTTTTATTATTAAAATATTTTAATACTCCTATTTCGGCGTTGTAGGCAAACTCAGGGCGTAAATTAATATTAGGAACAGTAACATCTCCTGCTTTCTCTCTTATCTTACCAACATCATCAATATTTGGTGAACGAAACCCAGAAGACAATACGCCGTTTAATTGCCAACTTTTTGTAGGTTTATATACATAGCCTGCAGTAAGTGTAACGGCCGAATTATTTATAGAAATATCATTATCCGGCAACGTAATTAACGCTTCATCTACCCAAGTAGCTTTTAGATTGGTATTTGTAAATCGAATCCCCGTATTTAATGTAGACTTCTTACTAATATCTTGTCTATAGTTTATATAAGCTGCAGAACTTGTATAAGAGCTACCTCCATCTGCATAACGTGCTTGCACAGGAAAATTCCCTGAAATACCTGTTATTTGGCTACCATCAACTGTTATTGTTTCTCCCGTTGGTGTTGATCCTACATCGTTATGAGAAACTTCAAAACCATACGAGAAAATTCGATCATTTGAACTTGATAAAGGCACTGAAAAATCTCCGTTAAGGCTAAATATATCTACATTTTCTTCTCGAATGGTTCTATCTAAACTGCCAAATTTTCTATTCACTCTAGATTCTTCTACATTTTGATATGCTAGTGTAATCATACCATTATCTAACCATCTTTTTTCTGGTTTTATTTCTAATTGAGACGAAACTAAAAAACGCTCTTGTGGACCATAATACCACTCGGCAAAGCGTAATTCACCATCTCTGCGCTCGGTTAGCCTATCGAACCTCGGAATATCGGTTGAAATACCATATTGAAAGTTGAGAGATAATTCTGTATTCGCTGATAGCGGAATAAAGAACTTTTGTAGTATATCGGTTTGATTATATCCTGTATTTCTTTGAATAGTTGAATTTGAATTTACAACAGGGCTTTCGTTAAAGAAGCTATTAGTATTATTTGAATATTCTGTCACAAGCCCCCAATCTTCAAAGCCGTGTGAGCGTTTTTTACCCATTCTTAAATCTCCAAAAGAACTGTAGGAAACACTTGTAAAAGATGCCCATTTTTTAAATTGCAATTCTACACCTCCCTGAATCGTTTTTTCATTATTTACAGTGCTATATCTCGACAAAAAAGAGCCGTTTACAGCATTGACATCGCTAGTTTTAGGCTTTCTGGTGTAGTAATGAATCACACCACCTAAAGCATCTGAACCATAAATTACAGAAGAAGGACCGAAAATAACTTCTGTTCTCTCTAATAAGTTTGGTGATATTGTAATGGAGTTTTGTAGATGGCCTTTTCTATAAATAGCATTATTCATTCTTACACCATCTACAACCAATAAAACTCTATTGGCTTCCATACCTCTTAGTACTGGGCTACCACCACCAAATTGTGATTTTTGTACTTTTATACCAGGAATTTCAGCAAGCATATCAGCAGATGTTTGCGGCGCTGCTCTTTGGATGTCTTTAATAGAAAATACTGCGACTTGTTCTGCTATTCTTTTCCGTAGTTCTTTCCCTTTAGAAGCTGATAAAAAAACCTCTTCTAATTGCTCTGTTTTATTTTGTAATATGATAATTTTTTTGCCTCGTATAAGCCGTTTTAGCACCTTATAATCACTATAACTTATATGTTTAAACGTTAATACATCTCTTAAAGAAAAAGGTGATATATCAACTACACCTTTTTCGTTGGAAGTGGCCCTAATGGAATTGTCTTGATTTACAACCAATACCCTGGGAATAGGGAAGGTTGTTTCCTTGTCAATTACAGTAATTTCTTGAGCTATAGTAAAGCTAGTAGACAGCAAAAAAAATAGCAAGAAAATCCGCTTCATAATCATTCAAATACTGTTTTTAAAATGGCTAATGATTTAGGTTTTTTAAATCCAGGCAAATGTAATTCAAAATATTGTATCAAAACATCTAAAATTGACTGCCTTACTGAGCCGTTAAACTTCAACGTATCTAAACCCTCAAAATTTATGCCGAGTAGTGCTTTTAAGTATGTTAAATTTTCGCCTGTCACCACATTATTTCTCGGTATAGAATTTGTAAAGCGCCCTTCTTTTAAGTCAAAGAAAAGAGAATTAGCAGTTTCGTTTTCGGGAAAAAAACCCAAATGCTTTGTTAAATTTAGTAAGAAAAGTAAATGGAAATTAGCAACTTCATCATGTGTGTCTAGCCAAATAAGCGCCGTTTCTATATATTCGAATAATTGAATATTTACTTCTTCTTCATGAATCGATTTACTAAGCACTTCTGATAAAAAAAGAACAATTGATTGCTTTACAATATCAAATGCAATTGAATTATATGGATAGCTTATTTTAACTTCTTTAATAAAATTTAAATTCCCTTTATTATTATGTTTAGCTACTAATTCTAATTGTGTTAATGGCTGAAAATACGCTGCTTTGAGTGTTCCTTTTTTAGATTTTAAAATGCTTTTTAACATGTAAGACTTTAGACCTTCTTGCGTATAACATTTTACGATCAAATCAGCATCACTGTATTTAACAGAACTCAAAACGATTGCCTTGGTGGTAACAAGCATCTAGAAAAAATTAATTTATAATCGCAATTTTGGTGCTCGAAGTTTCTGACTTATCCGGCAAAGTTAACAACACAATATAAATTCCCGAAGCTACTTTTCTGCCTGATAAGTTTGTTTTATTCCAAACAACTTTACCTCCTTTTAATTCTTGCCCCTCTATTACGTTGGTTTCATGAACTAAGCGCCCGGCAGCATCTAAAATTTTTACATTCGTACCACGAGGTAAATTGGTGTCGTTTCTTCCGTCAATAGTAACAAAAGAATGTTCTTTTTTTACTGGGTTAGGATACGCATAAACCTCTCCTAATGAATCCCCAAAAGGAGCAACATTATTATTAAAAGCTACAATACCTTTGTCCGTTGCAAAGTAGACTTTACCATTGCTATCATCTACCCTAATTTTTACAATTCGATTAGAGGGTAACGGTGAATTGTCTTTATTAAAATTAAATAGAGTTTCTCGTCCAGAAGGGTTTGTGCCTAATATGCCACCAGTGTCAGTTCCAAACCATTTATTATCTGCGCCATCAATAGCAATAGAAGTAATCGCCTGATCGCCTAATAACCGTTTAGCCACTCCATCGTCTTCTACAATAACTGGTGAAGCATCGTAAGTATTCGCCTCAAACAAACCTCCTGCATTCGTAAAAACAACTAAGCCCTTTTTTGTGCCAATCCAAATTCTATTATTTCTATCATTTGCTACAGTGCTTACCGCTAAATCTGGTAATGAACCTCGGCTTAATTGATTTACCAACGCTTTTTTTCGATTTCCTGTTTCATTAAACGCTAATAAGCCATTATTCCTGGTACCTATCCATATGTTTCCTATTCTGTCAACAATCAATTCTGTGAGCCCAAAATCTGACGTTGATAAAATTGAACTTAAATCAAAACTTGACCAAGTACCATTTGTTGCTAATTTTTTTAGTCGATTATTTATCCAAGCATTTGCTACCCATAAATTTCCCTGATTATCAAATGCCGTACCGTTAATTCTAACACTTCTATAATCTGGGTTTCCAGAATTGACAATACTTTCTAAACCACTATTTGATTGATTTAAAAAAGATGTTGGTTCATCATTCTCTACAATCAAAATACCCCCTGTTGCATCTAACTGATTAGGCGATGTTTGACCAAAAGAGCTTAAATAAACTTTTTCAATATTGTTTGGATGAATAGTTATGTTTACTAAATCTCTAGATGGGAAAGTTGGGTTGTATGGCGTACTAATCCAATTTTGTCCATTAAAACGACTAAATCCAAATGCCCTTTGTAAAGGTGTAAAAGCGCTGTCATAACCTCCGTATACAACCCATAAGTTATCGTTTTGTGCTGTAATAGAAAACACATCATTAGAAGAAGGTCCTTCAGGATGAATTTCTATGTAATCTACTGCACTATTAAGGCTACGTCGTAAAACACCCAATCTTCTTGAAGCAATATAGACAAAGCCGTTTTCTGCAAAAGCAGATTGTACAGTGTAATTGAAACCATTACCTGATGTTGCAGCTGTAATAAAATTAAGTGAATTGTCATACACCGATGCATGTGTGCTTGTAGAAGCAGTAATGAACTCTTCTGTAGCTTTTAAATCAATAATATCTCCTATAATTAATGTACTGATGAACTGTAATGCGCCTGGAAGATTGATTTTATAAAAATTACTTTCTCTAGAGGTATATAAATCGCCATTAAAAGCCTCTATTGCTCTAAAATTACCTATAAAATCTCCTTGAGGTTGTTGCCAATTATTGAAATCTATGAGGCTTTGATTATTCACATCTGCTACAAAAATTCCTAGTTGGGTAGCTGCATAAATTTTATCTTGAAAGACTTCTATTTGATTGATAAAAACTTCGGTAGAGCCATTACCAATAAAGTAAGTGTCGCCAAACTGTAATTTTTCTATATCATAAACCACAATTGCAAATGGAGTTGCTAAATATAATTGACTGCCAAATGAAGCAATGTGATTGATGCTTTTTTCGCCAGCAATACTCAAACGCTCTATATCATTAGAAATCTTAATCTTTCCGTCACTATCTACAACTTCTATTAAGCCTGTTTCATAACCTATAACTAAGCGTTGAAAATTTTCATCAAAATAAATACTTGAAGTCGTTTCACCAGACAACCCTTGAATTGATGATAATTTTTCTAATTCGTTGGTTGTAACATCGTAAATAAAAACCGCATTATCTACGATAGCATATATCTTATCTCCAGCTTTTGTGAATTCTTTTACATTGTTGTAAGAATAGAAATCTTCCCAACTAGTGCTAAAGTCAGTTTGACTAAAACCTGTTAATGATAAAAAAAACAGCAATATAATAGCAAATTTCTTCATGTATTAATAAAAAAAAGTTTCCTCAAAGGTATCTAATAAATATGTAATGATAAAAGGTTAATTTTAGTACAAATCTTCACATAAAGAAAGAACCGTACGTATAAGAATTTCGAACAAAAAAGCATTTATAACCGTAAAATAAAAGTCTAATACAACTGGTACTAGCCGTTATGAATAGGAAAAATAGGTTTCAATTAAAGATGCTTAATAACTATTATTGAAAAACATCGCTTTTTGATAAAGTTTGGTGTTCATACTTTTGAAATAGATGAATTTTTTGGTGAAAATTAAGGGTTGATAATTGCTGAAATTGAACTATACGATGAAAATGAATATTTAAAAAAATCGGCTTGACTCGGTCAAGAAATTACAGGGCAGGTTAAATATTATAATTTAAGTAAAAACCCTTATTTAAACTTGGGAGAAATAAAAAAAGTCTCATCTTTTTGGGGAGATAAGACTTACTGAATAATACTTTAACTTCTCTTTCTAATAGTAATTTTCCCTAAGCGAGGAAAAATGGTTTGGTTTTATTTTTATGCTACTTCTTCAACTTTTTTAAAGAGCCAAGAAATACCTTTTTTAATATAAATCACATTTCTTAAAGACTCTTTTTTATCAGAAGTAAATTTAATTGTTCTAATATAAATCGTTTCAGTATTTGATTGATGTATACTTCCTTTACCTACGAAACTTAAAATTGTATCATTTCCCTCTAATTTCTTTAGAATATCGTTGTCTGACGGTTTAGAAAATAAGGTAATAGACATTGTAAATAAAGTAATTGAATTAACTTACTCAAAGATACATTTTGAAATGTATCTTTTATTTTAAATAAATAATTGAAAGGGAAATTCTAATAAATGGTACTGTTTTTTAAACAAATGGTAATTAACTCGCTTTCGGAAACTTAAGTGTCACTTTTGTTCCTGTAGTAACATCGTCGGTCATATCTTCGATAATTACATAAACCCGTTCATTTTCATGAAGGAGTTTGATTCGGTTTTCAGAAGCCTTTAAACCAAATGATTTACGCGTTCTTTTAAATGTGCCTTTTTCTTTCTTTGATTCTTTTATTCCTATTCCATTATCAATAATCTCACACCTTACTTTATCATCTTCATCGAAAATATTTATTGTGATTCTCTTATAATCTTTTTTATTGGCGAAGCCGTGCCAAATAGCATTTTCTATAAAAGGTTGAATAAATAAAGGGGGAACGTTTATCGATTCTAAATCTAAAGTATCATCAACAGAAACTACATAGTCAAAACCACCTACCATACGCATCTGCTCTAGCTTTACATACAAACCTAAAACTCCTAATTCTTTACTTAACGGAATTGTTAAATTAGAAGAGTTTGTTAGAATTTCACGTATCAATCTTGAAAATTTGGTAATATAATCTGATGCTTTTTCAATATCGTTTTGTAAAACAAAATTATTTATAGAATTTAAAGAATTATACAAAAAATGAGGATCCATTTGACTTTGTAATGCCGTCATTTTAAGATCACTCATTTCTTTTGTTTTAATTGCCAGCAAAGCTTCTGCTTCTTTGTTTTTTTGGATAGATACTTTTGATTCATAACCGATAATCACAGCAAACATGGTGGTTTCAATAATGGCACCTATGTAGGTAAAAAACATCGGTTGAACCCCTCTTTCTAAAAAATATTCATTTCCTAGCGAATAAGGCCCTAAAAAACTAATATTTGCAAAAATTAAATAGGCTAATGACCCAATAATAAAATAGACAACATGCTTTCCTTTAATCGTATTTAAAACAATATAAGTTAAGAGTCCAAATACTGTAATTATTGCACTAAATATAGCAAATAATTTTTCTTGAGCGGCATAGCCAAATACATATTGAACTATTATAAAAACAATCGCTGCAATAACTAATAAACCGCGTTCAATAACTAATAATTTATCCCATTCTGGGATATACTTTTTTGTTTTTAACAATGTTCTTACAAAACCAACGTATGCTGCATATCCAAAAAACTGAATTGAAAAATTGATATAGGCATAAATTTTTAGCCTAGGCGAGTGCACATCAGCCAAAAAATAAATAAAAAAACATACTAAATAGATGCTATAATAGAGATATTGTTTTTGTCTATTATTAATATAAATAACAAAATGATACAATGCCAAAATGAGCAGTGCCCCTCTTATCCAAGAATATACTTCTGAATTAAAATCTAATAGCATTTATTTATCCTAAGGCTAATTTCTCTAGTAAATCTGCTTTTTTATTTCTACTGATTCCTGCACGCATCCCATTACTCATCACTAATTCTCCACCATCACTTTTTAAATACTCTTTAACGTGATTGATATTGATTAAATACGAGTTATGGACTCTATAAAATTGTGGAAAATTAAATTTTTTCTCTACTTCTTTTAATGTTTTTGACACCAATATTGAGTTATCATCTTTTAAAAATATAGTTGTATAACTTTTATCAGATTTTAACATTACCACCTCTTCTTTATCTAAGAGATATATCTTACCATCTGCAGCTATATTTATTTTGTCTGCCTTTTGGTTCATATTAGAAAAAAGTGATTGCAATTTATCTTCGAGCTTTATCTCTTTTTTCGAGGCATTCACTTTTTCGATAGCAGTAATTAACTCGTCTTTATCAACGGGTTTTAACAAGTAGTCTATAGCAGATACTTTTATCGCCCTTAAGGCAAATTCATCATGTGCTGTAGTAAAAATAAGCTGAAAGCCTTTGTAACTTAGTCGTTGCAATAACTCAAAACCATCTATTTCGGGCATTTCGATGTCTAGAAATACCAAATCTGGCTTTACACTATCAATAACCTCAATACCTTCTTGTGGTGAATTGCATTTAATTATTTCTATATCTTCAATGTACCTATTTAGCTTCCATTCTAACGCTTCTAGCGCATTAATCTCATCATCAATAAGAACGGTCTTTAACATAATTTGAAGAAGTTTGATTTATTAAAAAGCCAAGTTACTACATTTGATATGAAATCAAAAAATTATTCTGTAATTTCAATTGCCCTTTTCAGTTCATTGCCTAATTCATCTAATACTGTAATGATGTGGTTTCCTTTTTTAGGAAGAATTGCCATTTCATGAAATGTTTGTGTTGTACCCACAAAATTCGCATCTATATACCAAAACACTTTAATATCAGGCATTGAATGTGCTAACCTAAAAACCAACTGATTGGTATTTTCTTCAAAATTTTTGGGTAAAAAAACCTTAACGGATTCTTTAGGGTAAATAAAATCCATTGGCGATTTTTCCTCTGATAAACAACCTTGTTTGAACTTAGGAAGTGTAGTG
>RCNE010000618.1_pt1 | contig 19051 bp, 16 predicted proteins | sample 2041361 | NCBI WGS metagenome assembly RCNE01 (sample SAMN09708229, study PRJNA481090) | Marine sediment metagenome, whole genome shotgun sequencing project.
GGAAACCGCTGAAAAAATCAATGGAGCTGATGGAATGATTTTCCAAACAGAAAAACAATTGAGTGAATTTGGCGATAAATTATCTGACGATAAAAAAGGACCAATTGAAGCTGCATTAACAGAATTGAAAGCTGCACACGAATCTAAAGACTTAGCACAAATTGATGCTGCTATGGAAAAGATAAACGAAGCTTGGAAAGTAGCTTCTGAAGAAATGTACAAAGCCGAACAAGAAGCGCAAGGTGGTGCTGGAGGTAACGGTCAAGCCGATGCTGGAGCACAAGATGCTGCTGAAGGTGATGATGTACAAGATGTAGACTTCGAAGAAGTAAAGGAAGAATAATATAAAAATTTCCCTTTTTTGAACCCACTCAATACTAAACTTTTAGTTTGAGTGGGTTTTTGTTTTCATCTAAACTTTTTAATAGTCATTTAGACGAATTTTATTCTTTTTTTAAATCTTTAACTAAGTTAGACGTAAAATAGAAAATAGCAATTGCAGCAATGGCAATACATAGCCACATGAACCATGGCTTTTGCCAAAAGGAACTAGCTTTCACTACTTTTTTAATGGCTTCTTTTTTTTGAACGTTTCGAATTTCAGCTTTAGGGAGCTTTGTTGTTATATTGTTTTTGAAAAAAGCAATATCATATTTAGGCGCTTTTAATTTTTCATCTCCTGTTTTTACTGTATAATTTTTAGTCATTTTTAAATCAGCAATGATATATAAAGGTTCTTGAAAAAAAAGTATTTCACTAATAGTGAGACTAGGGTTGTCTTCATTTTCAATTTCTACATAGATATCATTTTGAAATAATTCAGTAATATCAAAAGTATTGGTGCTATTTGAGCTCAGGTCGAATGTTGTCAAGGTTTTTTCATAGTTTTCTTTTTGCTGTTTTACTAGTCTAGAAGAAATTGTATAAATTCTAACAGTACGTTTATAGCGTTGAGGTTCGGTTATGTTAAAACTAATATAATTTAGGTACTCCTTGTTTTCAAAAGTTACGTGTATTTGAGTTTTCTTTAGGTCAATGTCTTGAGAAATTATTTTTGATGTAGCTTTTATTTCAGTAAAATCTCGACTCACAATTTGGGTTAACGAATTGCCAATTCTTAGAATATTTACAGGTAAAGAATTTATATCATTAAAATCAATTTTTAAATAGCGGTATGAATTAAGGGGAAGAGAAATTGTTTTCTGAACGCTTGTTTCTATCTCATCTCGAATATTTGTTAAGCTTTGCTTATTGGCTAGGCCAAACCATTGTTTTTGATCATTACTTCCTGAAAGGCTATATGTTTTTGACCCGGCATAATTCGCAAGCGATATTATTATTTTATCAATTGTTTCCTTTGGATTTTGAAAAATAATAGTTGAACTAGAGTCTTTGATTATTTCTTTTGAAATGATTTTGAATTCTAAAAACTCATTGGTTGTAACAAATTTATTCTTCCGACGTATGAAATATGGAACTTCATTTTCTTTACTATCAAAGATTCTAAAATCGCTTAAATCTTTTTTAGAAAACGAGCGTATAGTATGTGGCACGGATATTTCATGTAAACCATCTTCATGAATGTTTGATATGAGTGCGCTTGTATTTTGCTGTGCAAATGTCAAGTTTACAAAGGCTACTATTATTAAAAAGTTAATCTGTTTCATCATCAAGATCTGTTTTTGTTTCATCAATAACTAATACTTTAATTTTTTGATATACAAATGATATAGTTAAAATCAGTACACCTAATAAAATAAAGGAAATAATTTTTCCTGTTTCTGAGGCATTACTAATATCAAATAAAAATAATTTGGCAATGGTGATTCCTAATAGTACGAGTGCAATTATACGCACTGTTTTAAGTTGTTTTTTAATTCCAATAATTAAAAATACAAAGGCAAGAATACCCCAAAGTACAGGATAACTTGTTTTTATAATCCTTGATGTAGTGGTACTTATAGTTTCTGAAGAGATAAGATGGCGTAGACCATCTATATTGTCTTGATAGATGTTATAATATTCATGTGATTGTATTTCTTGCATGGTAATTGGACTATTCAATAGAACCAAGCCATGCAATGAAACTTCTATACTCGAAATACAAATGATAAAAAAGGCGGCTATCCAAACAACTATATTTTTTTGAAAAGCTTCAAAAACAGCAACAACTTTATTAGTACGATAAATAAGATACCCAAAGTAAACGACAAGCAATAAAGAAATATAATGTAGGTAAAATGCAGTTCGCTGATGAAACCCTGATGCTATATATTCTTGATGCTCAATAAATGCTAATCTAGAAATGTAGATAACAAAAAGTATAATGTTGCCAATTGCTATTACATTTAAAAGCTGATGGCTTGGAATCGTCCCTTTTTTATATAATTTGAACGCTATTATAGCAGTAAATAATAAATGGTAGAGTGCAGGTATTGATAATGCAACATAAATATTATCTATATAATGAGTCGCTTGATATAGTGTTTCAATAAAACCGACAAGGTAAGCTATAATTAAACCGATTGTAAAAAGATACTTTCTGTAAGTTATAGGATTAAAGTTCAATTTCCATTGACTAATTTTTTCTGTTTCGTTTTTTAATAAATAATAAGTTAAAAATAGAGAGGCTACAGCAAATATGCCTGTGCCAAAAATAGGATTGGCAATAATATTTAGAATGTCGTCACTGGTATATTTCTGCTGCCAGTCTAGTATAAGGCTGAAAATCATTAAGCCATGAACTATAATCGAGGCAAAGCGATAGCTATTGATATTAGATTTTTGAGCAAGCCACATTAACAAAGCGGCCTCTGCTGCCCAAAACAAAGTAATATAATTACCTTCAAATTGTATTGGTATCGCAAGTGTTATAAAAGTTAGCGTCAAGCCAATGAGCATATAAACAGCCTTTTTATCTAACTTGAATTTTTTATACAACACTGAGGCGTACATCAAATTTAATAATGCTAAAGCAGCTGTGAATAATCCTTTTAGTTCAGAATGGTAATTTGTTAAGACCACCATGCCTACTCCATAAAATAGAAAGGTGTTAATTGCCAAAATACTTAGTTGAATTTTAGAAAAAGCACCTTGTGTTCTTAGATTATTTATAATATTGGTTAAAGTAAAAATTAGATAGAATGCAAATGCAAATATCAAAGCGTCTAAATAATGTGGTTTATTACTTGTGACATCAATAAAAAACCATCCTCCATATAGAATTATGGTAAATACAAAGGCCAGCACATTTACGAGACTCCATTTTTTATAGTAAGCCAATGCTAAAATTCCAATGTTTAGAATAATGAAATATGTAAATAATACGATATGATTACCAGAACCAGTACTAATCATAAAAGGAACAGCGAACCCACCAATTAACGATAATATGGCTAATTCCATTCTATTATAAGACAAGGAAACTAGAAGGCTGAATATGGTTATAACAACCATTATTACAAAGGCTATAGTTTGGTTAAATAATTGATATTCATGAAATGCGATAGCTATCGTAAAATAAAATATAGCTATTGCACCGGCAACTAAAACTGAACTAAATGCACTATAATTTTTGCGTAGTCTATGCGCAATTGCCATCACTAAAGAACCTGTAAGAATACCAATACCAACACGAGCAGGTTCATTAATCCAATCTTTATCTATGGCATATTTCACAAAGTAACTCACTCCTAAAACAAGTATTAATATTCCTAATTTATTGATTAGATTTTCGCCGATAAATTTTTCTAAATCTGGATTTTTTTCTTTGAAATTTTGCCAAACAGATTTTTTAGCTATTTTCTCTTTTTCAATAGGCGATGTTAAGACTTCTTCTTGAGTTGGTACGTTCTCCTTATCGTCACTACTTATACTATTTTCAAAAATTGGCGCAGTTGTAGTATCTGCAATCGCTATTGTATCTTCTTTAATATCTTGAGTTACTTGCTCAATATCATCTAAAGATGCAGCTGCTTCTTCGACAGGAGTTTGAATAATAGACTCTTGCTCATCAGGCTTTATTATTGTTTTTTCTTTTACGGTTACATTAGAGATGTCTTTCTTTAGACTTTCTAGCTTTTTACTAAGGTCATATATATTATTTTGTAAAGAATTATGGTTAGAGCCAATTTTATTAATAATTAATATTAAAAACCCCAGAATTATTATCAGTAAAAGATATTGCATAGCAAGCCTATTTTTATTGGCGTAAAGACAAATGTACTATTATTTAATCTTTAATTTTAAGTCAATAAATTAGATAGTGCATTTTCAAGTTCTGGATATTTGAAGTTGAAGTCGTTATTTAGTAATCGTTGAGGAATCACATTTCTGCTTTTTAAAATAAGTTCAGTTTCAGTACCGATAAGTCTTGCACCAAATTCTAATAACCATGTTGGGTGTGAAATGCCGAAAGAGCTTTTTAAGACTGTTCTTAATGTCAGCATCAAGGTTTTATTATCTGTTGGTTCAGGTACTGATAGATTGAACACGCCATCGATTTCTTGATGTTCTAAGATAAATTCAATGGCTCTGGCGAAGTCGGTTTCATGAATCCAGCTTACTTTTTGATTGCCTGAACCTTGCTTACCACCAAGTCCGAATCTTGTCAAATTCCGTAAAGGAATTATTGCTCCAGCATTTTTACCCAAAACGATTGAGGTACGTAATAAGATTTTTCTAGTTTTAAGGTTCTCAATTTCAGTAAAACTCTTTTCCCAAGATTTGGCAATATTCATAGAAAAATCATCTCCAATTTCTCCATGTTCTTCGGTCATTTTTGTATCTATAGAATATCTATAAATAGTAGCCGTAGAAGAGTTAAACCACACTTTTGGAGGGTTTATGCAGTTATGTACCGCTTCGCCTAAAATATGTGTAGAATCAATTCTTGAAGTATAAATTAGCTCTTTATTCTTTTCAGTATATCTACAATCTACCGATTTTCCGGTAAGGTTGATGAGAGCTTCACTATTTTCTAGTTCACTTGTCCAAGTATCTAAATTTTTGGCGTCCCAATAAATATGATTTTCTTTGATGGGATTTCTAGTCAATATTTTTATTTCATATCCTTTTCTAGAAAAATAATTTTCTAATACTTTGCCTAAAAAGCCGGTACCGCCTGCGATTATAATAGTTTTCATAGTTAGATGTTTAAAATGATGAGTAAAGCAATGATTCTATAAAGTACCCATGTGTAACTTAAGTAAAACGGAAGCTCTAAGAGCTTCACTCTTCTAGAATGTTCTAGAAACATTAATAAGACGATTAAACCAAAACCAGTTAGTAAAACAAATTGGGATAAATTAACAAATGAGTTTATGATGAGTATTGGTATCAAAATTAGAGAACCCATTAATGAGACAGTCATCAAATTACCAATATAATTTATGATTTTTTTAGTATTAAGTTTCATGAGAAATAAACTTTGAAATATAATTTGCCCAAAAGCAAGTACAAACTCTCTTTGTATGGTTGATTTAGGTAAAACTGTAATTGAGTTTGAAAACTTGAATAGTATCAAGGTTGTAATTATCGTTGCAAAAATGATATACAAAAATCGATAGGTATAATTAAAAGTAGGTACACATTGTAGTGTGTCTTCTTTATTACTACGACTCGGAATTATCACTTTTCGATTATAAGATATAAAAGAGTAAAGTTTCTTCAGTAAAAATTTAATCGGTTTTAAATTTCCGATAGTCTCAATGATAGGAAATGAGTTGCCAATTACTTTCAATAGACTATCAAGACCATAAATTACAGTTTTATTTTTTGTGTCAATTAAAGCAATTTCATTGATAGCACGTTTTGCATCAATATAATGTTGTTCATCATTAGTTAACTCACAAAAGGGTTTTCGTCCGTTAGTATCTAACATATTTACTTTTATGAATCCATTTGTATAGACTTTACAAAGTGGGCATTCATTATCATAAAGTAAGGTGTGGTTTTTAAGTGTTTTCATGACTTATGTATTTTATAAGTTATATAAAGGTGAAAAAAAGCAAGAAGCATCGTTACTATTATCCAACTAAACAAAAGTTTAAGCTCATCTATGTTATTTTCACCCATAAACTTGAACAAAAAATATACTGTTGTAGTAAGAATTATATAAGAAATAAATAGAAATTTAGTAGACTTTGGGAGTTGATGATATTGAAAGAGTATATATATGCTCATTAATATTTGTATCCCACCTAAAATTGTTTGAGCAATTATACCACCCCAGAAGGTGAAATATAGCAATATGCTAATGATGATAGCCCATTTATTAATGCTATATAGTTTTTCCATATCTATAAATTTTTAAACTTTCAGAAATTATTGAAAGATATGTTTAAATTTTTTTTACTTCAATAATTTTAATAAAGATTTAGATAACCAGTTTTGTTCTTTACTTACCATTTTGCTTAGAATAGTATCTGCATTTTCTGCCAAATCATGTAAGGCTTTGGTTTGTTTAATAAGTTCTTTTGTTTTCATGGTGCCATCATCTTTAATGCTAGAAACATCTTTTAGAATTTTAATTACGGGTTGAATCTCTCTGCGACTACGCTCTTTAGCAATATGCCTAGCTAGTTCTTGTACATCTTTTTCAGTTGTAAAATACTCTTTTCGTTCTCCAGCCACCAATTCTTTTGTCACAATACCCCAATCAATGAGCTGGCGTAAATTCATACTCGTGTTACCCCTAGAAATTTTCAGATCTTCCATGATTTCTTCCATAGTAAGTGATTTTGTTGAAATAAAAAGTAATGACTGAATTTGGGCCATTGCTTTATTAATACCCCAGAGCGTACCTAAACTTCCCCAAGTACTAATAAATTTCTGCTTTGCCTCTTTGTATTCCATACAGTAAAGATATAAATATTTTTATACTTTCAATAAGTATTGAAAGTTTATTTTTATATTTATTTTCATTCTCACTTTTATATAAATTGTACTTTTAAACTTTAATCAAAAAATCGGCTATGAAGCATATAGGATACTTTTTAATACTTACACTATTACTAGTAGCGTGTAAGCAGGAACAACCTAAGAAAGAAATTGAGATAGATAGAGAAATGCTAATCTCAAATTTAAAAATCTTGTCTAGTGACGCATTTGAAGGTAGAGGTTTTGCAACGAAAGGTAATTATAAAGCACAACAATATATTAAGGTCCAATTTGAAAAATTAAATATTGAATCAGCTTTTAAAGATGGATATATTCAAAAATTTGAGCACACTATAAAAGGAAAAGGAAGGCTTAGAATGTTTCCAAATGACACGGTTGTATTTAAAGATGTAGAAAAAATACCTGATACTACATTAACTGGCGGAAATGTAGTATCAATTATCAAAGGAAAAACGGAGAAGACAATTGTTATTACAGGTCATTTAGACCATTTGGGGATTAGAAATGGTGAAATTTATAATGGAGCAGATGATGACGCATCTGGTACGGCTGCACTTTTTGCCATCGCAAATTATTTTAAAAATAAGTCACCTAAACATACATTGGTTTTCGCTGCAGTAGATGCTGAAGAAATCGGATCTCCTGGATGTAAATATTTAGTAGATAATTTTCCTGGCGGGATTGAGAATGTCATTTTAAACGTGAACATGGATATGATAGCACATAACGATTCGCTACAATTATATGCTTCTGGGTTGTATCATTACCCTCAACTTAGAGAACCTTTAGATAGTATTAAATCACCAATTACGCTTTTATATGGGCATGATGATCCTAATGATAAGGAGTTGGATGATTGGACAAACTCTTCAGATCATAGAGTTTTTCATAACAAAGGAATACCATTCATATATTTTGGCGTAGAAGATCATAAAGACTACCATAAGCCAACTGATACTTTCGAAAATATCAATCAAGATTTTTATTTAGAGGCGGTTAAACTAATAATTCAAGCCATAGAAGGGTACGATACAATGCTTAGCAAATAGCTGAACTACCTATAAAACAATTGTGTAAAATAGTACCTGCCTTGAGTATCTTTGATTGCGGCTATTCCAATATGGGTAAAATTACCTTCTATATTCGCTTTATGACCAGAACTATTTAACCAGCCGTTCATTACACTTTTTGCTGATGGATAACCTGCAGCTACATTTTCTCCAGCACTTCTTGCGTTTACTTTTTGTTGTAAATGTTCAAATCTTGTATTGAAATTATCATGATTTATGTCGCTCATAGAAACCATATAATTGGTATGCTCTTTGGCGAGGTTATCAGCAAGAGTATTTCTAGATAAAGTAGGCTTACCTATGTTTTGACGATGTTCGTTTGTTAACTTTAAAATTTCTTCTGTAATTGATAGTTCGGATGTAGTTTCAGAACTTTCATCTTCAATCAGAATATCAGTTTCATCTTGAGAACAAGATACTATAAATATAAATAAGGGGAGTATCCATAATTTTAACTTTCTACTCATCATAAATGGGTTTAGTTATAGGGAAGTATTCCTTTTTATAAAACAAAAGATTAATGCAAACTCTCAATTGATAGTTTGCATTAATCTTTAAAAACGTTTGGGATTTTTACTTACTGTAAAAAATTTGCGTGTAGAAATATCTACCTTTGTCATCTTTTTTAACAGCAATACCGGTGTGGGTAAAATCACCTTCAACATTTGCTTTTAACCATACTCTGCTTAAATAAGCATTCATGGCTTTTTCTGCACTAATGTCAACACCAACATTTTCGCTGATATCTTGAGCATTTTCTTTTAACTCAAGTGCTTCCCATCTAGCTTCGAAGTTGTCACTATTAACATCTTTTTTTGAAACCATGTAGTTGGCATGCCCAGCAGCCAATTTGTCGGCAGTAGCATTTCTAATAAGTAAAGGTTTTCCAATACTTTGACGATAGGCATTTACCAAAGATATGAGCTGATTGGTAGTGGCAGTTTCGTCAACAGAATTTGCATTGTTTAAGTCATTGCTAGACCATGATAATAACAATAATACTAAGGGGAGCATCCAGAAATATATCTTTTTACTCATAATAAATTGTTTAAATTACCTATATATAACTGGAAAAAACACATTTTAGTATATGAAGTATGTAGAATAGTTATAACCAAATTTATGTTAAAACTAGTTCTTTAGCACTAGCTTCAATGTCTAGTTGGCTAAATTCTTTAATAAATTGAAAAGCACGTTCTTCCATCCACCAATGTTTTTCGAAAAAATTACGTGTAAATCCACAATGTCCCCCTTGTTTGGTTATTTCTAGAAATAAATTAGCATTTGCTGTCGCTTCTTTTACAGGATAACAAGTGTCAGATATAAAAGTGTCGTCTTCTGATGCTATTATTAATGAAGGAACTTTAATATTTGGTAGATGAGATTTGCAACTGCTTAAATTCCAGTAATCATCGACAGTTTTAAAGCCGTTAGCCGGAGCGGTAAAATGAGTGTCAAAATAGACAAAATTGCCCGACATAAAAAAGCCCTTATAATTTTGTAAAGCTCCTGGAAACTGTCTTTTTTTCTGGTTTGCCTTATGGTTTAGCGTAAGCATGAACCATTTTATATAATGCCAATTATACCATTTATTGAGCCTCTCATTGCTTTTTTTGATATCCATAGGTACCGAAAAAGAAACTGAGCCTTTAAGTTGTTTAGGTAGTTGCTCTCCTTCTTCACCAATATACTTCAGAGCCAAATTTCCGCCAAGGCTATACCCTAGAATAACTATTTCATCATAATCATAGGTTTTTACAATATGATCTACAGTAAATTTTACGTCTTCTGTCGCTCCCATATGATAACCGCCAAGTAATCGATTTGGTTCACCGCTACAGCCACGATAATTCATACAAACGGCATCCCAATCTTGTTTGTTAAAATAACGAATTGCAGCTCTAGAATATAAACTTGTAGATTTTCCTTCTAAACCAGCTAAAATCAGCACCAATTTTTTGCTGCCAGCTTTTTTCCAATCTAAATCTAAAAAATCACCTTCATTATTTTCAATACGTTCACGAGTAAATTTCACCTTAGGAATCCACCGAATTAGCGACGCATAAATGGTGTTAACATGTGCGTTACGAAATATTCGACTTTTTACTTTAAATGTGTTTTTGAGTATTGGCACGTGCGTTTTGAGTAAAATAAGCTGCAAATCTACTGATTTTATTTCTGCTAAAGTTTATTTTAGCAATATGCAAAAAGTACTTTTTATCGGATTGGTTTATCCTGAGTCAAATTCAACAGCTGCTGGTAGTCGAATGTTGCAATTAATTTGTTTTTTTGCAGCAAAGAACTATGAAATTATTTTTGCAAGTGCAGCTCAAGAAAGCCCTTTTTCTGATGATTTAGCTGAACTAAACGTACAGCAAGTTTCAATTGAGCTGAATAGCGTAAGCTTTGACCAATTTATAACCGAATTAAATCCAGTAATTGTAGTTTTTGATCGATTTATATCGGAAGAGCAATTTGGCTGGCGAGTTGTTGAAAATTGTCCAGATGCTATCCGAATGTTAGATACTGAAGATTTACATTGTCTACGAAGTGGCAGGTATGAAGCATTCAAGCAACATAGAACTTTTAATTTAGAAGAGTTATTTGATTTAGAAATTACTAAAAGAGAAATAGCTAGTATCTATCGTTGTGATTTGTCGCTGATGATATCTTCGTTTGAAATGGAAATTCTCACGAATCAGTTTAAAATCCCTTCAGCCATTTTATTAGAATTGCCATTTATGCTCGACAGAATTACTGATGAGCAAGTATCAAATAAGCCTTCTTTTGAAGAACGAACAGACTTTATAAGTATAGGTAATTTTAAGCATGAACCTAATTGGCAATTGGTATTATTCTTAAAAAAGACAATTTGGCCACAGATTAGAAACCAATTACCAAATGCTAAATTGTTGATTTACGGAGCGTATGCTACTCAAAAGGTAACCGATTTACACAATGAAAAAGAAGGCTTTTTCGTTAAAGGTAGAGCTGAAAATGCTCATGAAGTTATCTCAAAGGCAAAAGTTTTATTAGCGCCTTTACAATTTGGTGCCGGACTCAAAGGAAAACTCATTGATGCGATGCAAAACGGAACACCTTCAGTAACCACAACTATTGGTGCTGAAAGTATGCATGGTAGTTTACCATGGAATGGTTTTATTGAGGGTGATCCAGAAAAATTTGCAGAGAAAGCTGATGAATTGTATACCAATAAAGAACTTTGGCGAACTTCTCAAAAAAATGGCTACACAATTATCAATCAACTATATGATAAAAGTGAATTGTCAATAAAACTATGGCATCGAATAACTGATTTACACGAAAACTTAAAGTCTCACAGAACTCATAATTTTATAGGCAATTTGTTACAACATCATACGCTAAAAAGTACAAAATATCTTTCAAAATGGATTGAAGAAAAGAATCGTTAATTTTTAATGATCTTTCTGTGAGTAATTCCTTTTTCAGAATATATTTTAGTTAAGTACAAACCAGCTGATAGGTTGCCTATATTTATATCTGAAAAGTTTGAGTTAACTTCTTTAATTCTTTTACCAAGAACTGAATAAATTTCGACTTTAATTAGTGATATTTCTGAATCAATAGTTAATATATTAGAAACAGGATTAGGGTATAAAGAAATTGATTGTGCAAATAGTTCAGCGTCTAGACTTAAGGTACTACAATCTTCAGAATAGCTAGCAGTAACATCTTTATACCATCTATCATAAGGTGCAATGCCTGAATTGGCCGCATCGGCATCATCTACTTGAATACATGTTAAGAGTTGGTTTCCAGTAGCATCAAATGCCCAAATACTGGTGTTATTCCCATTTTTGATATTTAGATTTTCAAGAAGATTATTCCTACAAGATACAAATACAAGTGATGTGTTTTGACTTAGATCTAGACTCGTAAGTTGATTTCCGGTACAGCCAAAATCGTTAAGTTTCAAATTTTTGCTCACATCTAGGGTTGTAAGTTGCATTGTTTCACAATATAATTCACCAAGGTTTGTATTTTGGCTGACATCTAAACTTGTGATTTGATTGCTAGTACAGTCTAAAGAGGTTAAATTTACATTGTTGCTAACATCTAAAGTTGTAAGGAGGTTATAGTGGCAATATAAGGTTCGAAGACTGGTATTTTGACTTACATCTAAACTTGTTAACTTATTGTCGGGGCAATTTAAATATGTTAAACTAATAAAGTCCTCAATTCCTGTTAGGTCACTAATTTGCCAATAAGGAATATCAAGAGAGGTGACTGTTGCGATATCTGCTGTTAAAACAAGCTGGTTTAATGCGCCATCTGTATCAATACCAAATTGAATCAATGCCCCTTCAAAAATTGGATCTGGTATTACAGTATAACCTTGACAATCTTCCAGGTATATTGCTGTATCGTCTTTTAACCAGTTATCGTAGGGTGCTTGGTTAGCATTTGCCGCGTCGGCATCATCTATGTCAATACAGGTTAATGGTGCATTACTCTGAGAGTTAAATGTTGTAAGTGCGGTATTATTACCGTTTTTAACAGTTAAAATGTTAAGTTGATTACCATTACAATATACATCTGTTAATGCCGTATTATTGACCAAATATAAACCTGTAAGCTGGTTATTACTACAGTATAATTTTTCAAGATATGTGTTGGGATATACATTCAAACTTGTCAATTTATTGAGGGCACAATTTAAATATGTTAAAGAAGGTACGCCTGTAATATCTAGATTTGAAATTTCATTATTACTACAATTAATAGTAGTAAGATTCGTATTTTGTCCTAAAATTAAACTTGAAAAAAATTCAATCAAACCACCTGGTAATATGTAATAATTTAAAGAACAGTTCAAATATTCAAGCTTTGTATTTTGACTCACATTTAAACTTCTAAGTTGGTTTTTTGAACATATTAAGGTTTTTAGATTTGGGTTTATACTTGGATTAAGTGAAGTCAGGTCATTAGAAGAGCAATTTAAATATTCAAGAGCTGTATTTTGTGATACATTTAAAGTAAATGGTGCAGTCAAATAAAATTGATTACTACAATTCAATATCTTTAGTTGAGTATTATGGTTCACATTTACATTAAAAATACCATTGTTTTGACAATACAATTCGGTTAAATTGATAAAGTCTTCAATACCTGTTAAAAATTCAATGTATTTATCAGAAATATCAAGAGTGGTAACAACTTCAACATCTGAAGTAGCAACACTCCCGTTTATTAGTCCATCTGAATCAATACCTAGATCAATTAATGCTTGTTCAAAAGCTGAGTCTGGGATAGCTGTTGTTTGGGCATAAAGAGAACTTACAAGCAACGTGCATATTAAAAGAATGGTGTGAAATAAATTTCTTACCATAGCTCAGACAGTTTAAAAAATTTGAAACAGGTATAAAGTTAAATGAAAGAAAGATTGTTACCAATGATATATGTCAGATGCCATTTTAATTGCAATAAATAATATTAAGTATAAAAAGTCAATTACCTTGAATTGATAATTGACTTTTAAAAAAGTCACTAAACTATTTAGTAGGGTTATTCACTTAATAACCCAGCCCGTTTCAACAATGCATCCGCATTTGGTTCTTTACCTCGGAAGCGTTTGTACAACACCATTGGCTTTTCGGTACCCCCTTGCGATAGCACATTTTTAACAAATTTATTGGCCGTTTCTTTATTGAAAATTCCCGTTTCTTTAAAGTATTCAAAAGCATCGGCATCTAGTACTTCTGCCCATTTATAACTATAATAACCGGATGAATAACCGCCTTGAAAAATATGTGCGAAAGCAGTACTCATACAATTTTCGGCGACATCTGGGTACAATTGTGTTTCCGCGAAAGCGTTCGTTTCAAAATCTTTCACATTTTTTATCGTCTCTGGCGACTCCCCAGCACCGTGCCAAGACATGTCTAACAAACCAAAACTCAACTGACGTAAGGTTTGAATCCCTTCTAAAAAGCTAGCCGATTCTTTTATTTTTTGAACCAAATCCATCGGAATAGGTTCATTGGTTTCGTAATGTTTAGCAAATAAATCGAGGGCTTCTTTTTCATAACACCAGTTTTCTAACAACTGACTAGGAAGCTCTACAAAATCCCAATAAACACTTGTGCCCGAAAGGCTAGGGTAGGTGGTATTTGCCAGCATACCGTGTAAAGCATGCCCAAATTCATGAAATAATGTAGTTACTTCATTAAAGGTTAATAGCGAAGGCTTCGTTTCTGTTGGTTTTGTGAAATTACATACGATAGAAACATGCGGACGAGAATTATCGCCATCTTTTATCCACTGGCTCTTATACGAAGTCATCCAAGCGCCATTTCGTTTTCCCTTTCGGGGAAAGAAATCAGCATAAAAAACTGAAATAAAATCACCGTTAGAATTGGTTACTTCATACGTTAATACTTCCTTATGGTATGTATCTATAGTAGATACTTCTTTAAACTGTAAATCGAATAATTTAGTGGCAATAGTAAATACACCTTCAATTACATTTTCTAACTTAAAATATGGTTTTAGAGCTTCCTGATCTAATTCGAATAATTCTTTCTTTAATTTTTCAGAATAATAAGCGCCATCCCATTTTTGGAGTTGTTTAATTCCGTCTTTCTTTGCGAATTCTGTTAATTGCTTAAATTCTCTTTTGGCAGCAGGTTTTGCTTTTGCTAATAATTCATTCGAGAATGAAATTACTTTTTCAGGCGTTTCTGCCATGCGCTCTTCCAATACAAAATGGGCATGTGTTTTATAGCCTAATAAATTCGCACGCTCATGGCGAAATTTGACAATATCTAACACAATTTGTTGGTTGTCATTCTTATTATTTTGAAAGGCTCTAGCCCCAAAAACTTTTGCTAAAGTCGAACGAAGTTTACGGTCTTCGATATACGTCATAAACGGAATATAACTAGGATAATCTAACGTAATTACCCAGCCCTTTTTTTTCTTTTCTTTCGCTAATAAAGCAGCAGCTTCTTTAGCATCTTCGGGTAAGCCTTTTAACTGACTATCATCAGTAATTTGTAACTCGTATGCATTTGTTTCTGCTAATAGGTTTTCACCAAATTGTAGTGATAGTTTAGATAATTTCTTATCTAGTTCTCTTAATTTTTCTTTGTCGGAATCATTTAGATTTGCTCCATTTCTAGCGAAACCTTTATATTTTTTATCGAGTAATGTTTCTTGTTCAACGGTTAATTCTAAATTTTCACGATTGTCATAAATAGTTTTTACTCTTTTAAATAGTTTTTCGTTTAAACGGATATCATTCGAAAAATCGGATAACCGAGGTGAAACTTCTTGTGCTATTTTTTGGATTTCATCATTAGTCTCGGCAGAATTTAAATTAAAAAAGATAGATGAAATTCTGTCTAAGGTATAACCAGAAAAATCTAAGGCTTCAATTGTATTCCCGAAAGTTGGAGCTTCCGAATTTTCAGTAATACCATTAATTTCAGCTTTAGCTAGTTTGATTGCTTCTTGAAAAGCAGGTTTGAAATGTTCGTTTTTTACTTGAGAAAAAGGTGCAGTAGTATGTGGAGTATTGAATTGTTGTAATAATGGATTCATAAAATAAATTTTATGCTTTTGTATTTTGAAATTTATTTGGAATTTGGTGCTTAATTATTGAATTTTTTAAAGCTTACTTCTTTAAATCTTCGGAAGCTTTTATCACCTTATCTTTTAAACTTTCTTTATAACTAATAATGGTTTCTTGAATTTCTTTATCAGCACTGCCAATAATTTGTGCAGCCAGAATTCCTGCATTTTGTGCTCCGTCTAAGGCAACAGTAGCAACTGGTACACCTCCAGGCATTTGCAAAATTGACAAAACAGAATCCCAACCATCAATAGAATTTCGAGATTTTACGGGCACGCCAATTACTGGTAATGGGCTCATAGAAGCGACCATTCCAGGTAAGTGTGCTGCACCTCCTGCACCTGCAATAATTACAGATATTCCACGTAAGTGTGCATTCTTTGCATAATCTACTAATTTGTCGGGTGTGCGATGTGCTGAGACAATATCAATTTCGGTTTCTATATTGAAATCATGTAAAATTTTAACAGCTTCCTGCATGACAGGCATATCAGAATTGCTTCCCATTATAATACCAACTTTAGCCATAAGTATGTGTTATTCTATTTTTAAGTTTAAAATAAATAAAGCCAATATCTAGAAATATTGTACTTTTAAACACACAAATATAGTGTAAAAACAACAACTAACTAACCTAAGAAAACCGAACATGTTACCCCTTTTTAATACTGTTGTCTCGTGGTTTTTAAAGAAAAGAAAGCATCAAATGGAACTTTTTTTAAAGTATCCTATCGATGTGCAGCAAGAATTGTTAATGCGTTTGATAGATACTGCTCGTAATACCGAACTTGGTAAACAGTATAATTTCAGTACTATTTATGATTATAAGACTTTTGCAGAAACAGTACCTATTCATCAATACGAGACGATAGAGCCTTTGATTGAACGCACAAGAAAAGGTGAACAAAACCTTTTTTGGCCTTCTAATATTCAATGGTTTGCAAAGTCTAGCGGTACTACCAATGCGAAAAGTAAATTTATACCTGTAAGTGATGAGGCCTTAGAGAATTGCCATTTAAAGGCAGGTAAAGATATGCTCGGCTTATACATTAATAATAATGAAAATGCTGGTTTATTTAACGGTAGAGGTTTGCGCTTGGGCGGAAGTAGTGCTATTTACGAAGACAACAATTCTTATTTTGGAGATTTATCTGCAATTATTATAGAAAATATGCCTTTTTGGGCCGATTTTAGTAGTGCTCCAAGAACAGAAACGGCGTTACTTAGTGAATGGGAAACGAAAATGGAGGCTATTGTAAACGAAACGATTAACGAAAATATTACTAGTTTGGTTGGCGTACCTTCTTGGATGTTGGTATTGTTAAATGCGGTTTTAGAAAAAACAGGAAAAGATAATATTTTAGAAGTTTGGCCAAATTTAGAAGTGTATTTTCATGGAGGTGTAAATTTTAACCCATACAGAGAACAATATGAAAAGTTGCTTCCAAAAAAAGACTTTAAGTATTATGAAACATATAATGCTTCCGAAGGATTTTTCGCAATTCAAGATACCAATGATTCTAACGATTTACTGTTAATGTTAGATTATGGTATTTTTTATGAGTTTATTCCGATGGAACACTATGATGGAGAAAATTCAACTGCTATTCCACTTCAAGAAGTAAGGCTACATAAAAATTATGCAATAGTTATAACTACAAATTCTGGCTTGTGGCGGTATTTAATTGGTGATACAGTAAAGTTTGTTTCGTTAAAGCCTTATCGGATAAAAATAACAGGGAGAACCAAGCATTTTATCAATGTATTTGGAGAAGAATTGATTATAGAAAATGCAGAAGATGCGTTAAAAAAAGTATGTAAAAAAACAAAAGCAGAAATTATTGATTATACAGTGGCTCCTATTTTTATGGATGGAAAATCTAAAGGCGCCCATGAATGGATTATCGAGTTTAAAAAACCACCAAAGAACATCGATTATTTTACCGAATTATTAGACAATGCTTTAAAATCTATTAATTCGGATTATGAATCTAAACGTTATCATGATATGACGTTGACGATGCCAAAAGTGCATCAAGCAAAGAAAGGGCTGTTCTATACATGGTTAAAGCAAAAGGGAAAATTAGGAGGGCAGCATAAAGTTCCAAGATTGTCTAATAATCGAGATTTCATTGAGGAGTTGTTAGCTCAGTCAAATATGCAAACGACTTAAAATTTTTATGGACTCTATTGAAAAGGAAGTTTCTTACAACACAACAAATACTTACAGTACTTTAAATACGCTTACTGATAAGACAAAAAATGTTTGGTTTGTCTGTCACGGTATAGGTTATTTGAGCCGGTACTTTTTAAAATATTTTGATGAACTAAATAGTGATGAAAACTATATTATTGCACCACAAGCACATAGTAAATATTATTTAGGGTCAGCTTATAAACATGTAGGTTCTAGTTGGCTCACTAAAGAAAATACTGCTGTAGAAATTGAAAATGTGATGCATTATTTTGATGCTGTTTTGGAAGCTGAAAAGCTCCCGAAAACAATTAGTTTTATACTATTAGGGTATTCTCAAGGTGTTTCTGTGGCAGCGAGATACCTAGCCAAAAGAAAATTAAAATGTGATCAATTGGTATTGTTAGCAGGAGGAATCCCAAAAGAATTAGGTGTGCAAGATTTTAAATTCTTAAAAGGTAAGACAAAGGTATCATTCATTTATGGGGATCAAGATGAATATGTATCGACAAAATTTATGGTTGATGCTAAGCAACGTTTTTATGATTTATTCGGAAACGATGCACAAATCATTACTTTTGAAGGTAAGCATGAAGTTCCTAAGGAACTGATAAATGAACTTGTTTAAAGGCTAAATTTTTCGTTCAATCACATAATTTACCATATCGGTTAACGATTTCTTATAAGGAGAATCTGGGTAACCATCGAGTAAGCTTAAGGCATTTTGTTGATACTCTTTCATTTTAGCAGTGGTATATTCAATTCCACCATTTTCTTTTACAAAAGCAATGACCTCTTTTACTCGTTTTTTGTCTTTGTTATGATTTTTAACAGAGTTGATTAACCATTTTTTATTTTTTTTACTACAAGTATTGAGTGTATGAATTAAGGGCAATGTCATTTTTTGCTCCTTGATATCTATACCTGTGGGTTTGCCAATTTTTGCTTCGGTGTAATCAAATAAGTCATCTTTCATTTGAAAAGCAATCCCTATAATTTCACCAAATTTATGCATTTTTTGAATTTCATCATCTTCAGCTCCTACAGATGCTGCACCAATACTACAGCAGGCGGCAATAAGTGTCGCCGTTTTTTGTCGAATAATTTCAAAGTAAATATCTTCGGTGATATCTAATTTTCTTGCTTTTTCTATTTGTAATAACTCACCTTCACTCATATCTTTTAAGACAATAGAAATGAGTTTTAATAAATCAAAATCATCATGATCTACAGAAAGTAATAAACTTTTAGAAAATAAAAAATCACCTACCA
>RCNE010000619.1_pt1 | contig 19041 bp, 9 predicted proteins | sample 2041361 | NCBI WGS metagenome assembly RCNE01 (sample SAMN09708229, study PRJNA481090) | Marine sediment metagenome, whole genome shotgun sequencing project.
AAAGGAGTTTCTTTAGAAGAATTGGAGAAAAAACTAATTAAAGAATAAAATATTATGCCTAAGGTAACTTGTTTTGGTGAAGTGCTATGGGATATCTTCCCAACACACAAAAAAATTGGTGGCGCTCCTTTAAATGTTGCTCTGCGAATTCAATCTTTTGATATTCAAACAAACATTATTAGTCGTGTAGGAGATGATTATGATGGTAAAAGGTCATTAGATCATATTAAAGAAAATGGTATCGATATATCAACGATTCAAGTTGACAAGAATCACAAGACAGGTTGTGTCAACGTAACATTAGATAGTGCGGGTTCTGCATCTTATGAAATTGAATATCCTGTTGCGTGGGATAAAATTGAAATTTCAGAGAAGAATATTGAAATAGTAAGATCTTCTGATGCATTTATTTTTGGAAGTCTTGTTTGCAGAGATGAGGTTTCAAAACGAACCTTACTGAAATTACTGCAATACGGTAATTTTAAAGTATTTGATGTGAATCTTAGACCTCCTTTTTATTCCATTGAATTATTAATACAATTAATGAATAAAGTCGAATTCATAAAATGTAATGATGATGAATTACATGAAATTTGTAATGTGTTGGGTTCTAAAGCTACATCGATAGAAGGTCAAGTTAAATTTCTTTCAAAAAACACACACACAAAGCAAATATGTGTCACAAAGGGTAAAGATGGAGCGGTGTTACTTTATAATGATCAATATTACAGTCATAAGGGTTATCCTATAAAGGTCATAGATACGGTTGGCGCTGGTGATTCATTTTTAGCAACCTTAATAAGTAAACTTTTAAAAGGATCAAAACCTGAGGATGCGTTGGACTATGCCTGTGCAGTAGGAGCGATGGTTGCTGGTAAACCAGGTGCAAATCCACAAATTACAACGTCTGAGATCTTAAATTTCATAAAAAACATTCAAAAAAAATAGACTATCCATCATTATCGAAGATTTTTTTGTTATTTCTTTATCATTACGAAAACGTTTTCGTAACAATAGTTACACGCTATTGAGTTAATTAATGAGCAATTTAAATTCGATTTAAATATTGAAAATTCCTTATAAAAGATTGAAATATATACTTTTATTAACTTATTATTAACTTAATTTAACTTTTTATTAATAAAATTGTTGTTGTATTAGTTAGTTTTAAAATTAGTATTTATATTTGCGCTTGTATCATAAGTTTTTCTTTAATAAAAAACAATTAAACTAATTCAACAATTATGAAATTTAAATTACTCAAACAATTAATGTTTTTAGGTGTTATGCTTTGTGGAAGTGTAATATTTTCTCAAACAATAACTGGAACAGTAACAGGTGATGGTGATTCATTACCGGGAGTTAATGTTATAGTTAAAGGTACAACACAAGGTGTTACAACAGATTTTGATGGACTTTATACCATTGAGAACGTTCCATCTGACGCCGTGTTAGTATTTAGTTTTATCGGTTTTACAACACAAGAGATTGTGTATAGTGGTCAAACCGTTATCGATGTAGAACTGCTTATTGATGCTCAAGCATTGGATGAAGTTGTTGTTACTGGTTATGGATCTCAAGTTAAGAAAGAGATTACAACCGCTGTAACAAGTGTGAGCGCAGAAGAATTTAACCAAGGTGTTATCAGTGAACCAACGCAATTACTTCAAGGTAAAGTAGCGGGGCTTAGTGTCTATAACAAAGGTGGTAACCCAAACAGTAACGCAACAATTCGCTTAAGAGGTATTTCTACAATTGGTGGTAGTACAGAACCTCTTATCGTAATTGACGGTGTTGCAGGTCAATCATTAAGTAATGTTGATCCAAGTGATATTGATAATATAACGGTATTAAAGGATGGATCAGCTGCGGCGATCTATGGTACTCGTGCTTCTAGTGGTGTTATTTTGGTAACTACTAAATCAGGAAAAAATGGCCAACCTTTTACTGTAACATATAATGGACAATTCTCTACTGCTTCTATTTCAAACGAAATTGAGGTTATGGGCAGAGAAGATTTTCTAGCTGTAGGTGGTTCTGACCTTGGAGCTGATACAAATTGGGTAGATCAAGTTACGCAAACGGCAGTAACACAAGTGCACAATGTTGCAGCTGTTGGTGGTACTGATGACGCTAATTACCGTATGTCAGTAAATTATAGAGATACGGAAGGAATTTTGATAAATTCTGGTTTTCAACAAATTAATGCTAGAGCTAAATTAACTGGAAAGTTCTTAAATGATAAAATGAAGATTACTTTTAATTCTGCATTAACACAACGTGACAGTGATTATGGTTTTAACGAAGCCTTACGTTATGGTGTATTGTATAACCCTACCGCTCCTATTTTGGGTGCAGATGCTCCTTTTGCATTTAATTCACCTCAATTTGGTGGTTATTTTGAAACATTAGGTTTATTTGATAGTTTTAACCCAGTTTCTATTGCAGAACAGAATAAAAATTATGGTACAACAAGTACTGTTAGTTATAGTGTAGATCTAAAATATACGTTTTCAAGTGAATTAAGTGCAAACTTAAGTGTTAGTGAACAAAATGTAAAAACAACCAATAGAACGTATTATACAACTACTTCCTTTTTCAGAGGTAATGCATTAAGTCCTTTTAGAAAAGGAAGGGCAGACTTCTTTAATAGTGAATTTAGTACTAAAACAATTGATATGTATGCTACATATTACAAAATGTTTAGTGATAAATTCAGTTTCAAATTCACCGGTGGTTATTCATGGGGAGAAAATGATTATAATGAATACTATTTACAAATTGGTGATTTTCCTCCTGGTGTAGATTTTGATTTTAGTGATAATATTGAAGTAGCACAAGATCTATTAGAGGCTGGTCGTATATCTGCAAATAGTGGTAGAAACGACGATGATAGAATAATTGCACAATTTGCACGTGTCAACATGGCCTTTGATGATGCCATCTATTTCAACGCCTCAATAAGAAGAGAAGGATCAAGTAGATTTGGTGAAGATGAGCAATGGGGTTATTTCCCGTCAGTTGCAATTGGTGCAGATTTAAATAAGTATCTAGAATTAGATAATGTAAACCTATTAAAAGCGAGATTAGGATATGGTGTAACAGGGGCAATTCCTCCTAGTGTTGGGCTATCTCAAATTACTTTCGGTGTTGTTAATGGTTCTAATGGTTTTGGTTCTTCTGCCTCTGTTTTAGGAAGCAGAAAAGCAAATCCTGGTCTTAGATGGGAAGAAAAAAGAGAGTTAAATTTTGGTATTGAATTTTCAATGCATCGTTTTAACGCTACTATGGACATATATAATAGAGATATAGTTGACTTTATTACTGATATTAAAATTGATGCGGCCACAAATGAAGGTTTCACTTCTCAATTTCAAAATGGTGGTGAATTAAATACTAAAGGTCTCGAGTTAAGTTTGAATTATGATGTTGTGCAGAATGAAAATGTTCAATACAATACGGGCGTTATATTTTCTACCTATAAAACAAAATTAGAAAAAAATGCAGGTGGTGATAGAGCCATTTCTAAGTTGGGAGCTCCTGGTCAAAATGACACATATATGATTTTAGTAAGAGAAGGACTAGAAATTGGTCAAATTTGGGGCCCTGTATTTTCAGGTGAAGTAGACGCAAATGGGACGCCTCTTTTAGTTGATGTGAACGGAGACGGAGACTTAATTACTAATCAGAGTAATGCCTTAGATGAGAACGTAGATTTTGCAGTTTTAGGTCAGGGTTTACCAGATTTTGAACTTGGTTGGACAAACCAAGTCACAATTGGTAATTGGGATGTAAATGCATTTTTTAGAGGTGCTTTTGGCCATAGCTTGGTAAATACATTTCGTGCATTTTATGAACCAAGAATTGGTTCGCAGTCTTCATATAACTTTATAAATACATCTCTTGCAAGAGATGATATAAAAACTGCTCAATTTAGTTCTTATTATGTTGAAAAAGCTAGTTTCTTCAAATTGGATAACCTTTCAGTTGGATATAATTTTGACGTGAAGAATGATTACATCAATAATATACGATTATCTTTAAGCGGTCAAAATCTATTTACTATTACAGACTATACCGGTGCTGACCCTGAACCTGCATTATTTGATGCTGGAACTTCCGATAATGGAGGTGATCCAGGTGATGGTGGCGGCGTGTTAGCCCCAGGTATTGATAGACGTAACAATTACTTTGCGTCTCGTACTATTACATTAGGATTAAATATTAACTTTTAATAAAACATAAAAAAATGGATCGTTTAATAAAATTAACATTCTTATTTAGTGCACTGTTTTTTACATACTCGTGTACTGATCTTGAAGAAGTCTTAGAAGATGAATTACAAATTGAGTTCTCAGATGACGGTGTTACAGTGATAGAAGGTGCAACCGATGGTGGAATTCAACCCGCTGGTGCCCTAGTAGGATCATATAATGAGGTTAGAAACGGATCGGCCAATCATGGTGGATATTATTCAATACAAACAGTTTCTTCAGATGAAATGGCTATAGGTCAAAAAGGTGGTGACTGGTTTGATGGTGGAATCTGGTTAGATTTGCATAGGCATATAGAACTTTCGTCAATGCCAAATTTAGATGGTACTTGGGCTAACGCCTATAAGGGTATTGGAGCAGTGAACCTTGCCCTTGGAGGTACTTTAACACCTGATGAAACAGCTCAGGCTAAAGTGTTAAGAGCCTATCAATATTGGAGATTGTTAGACCTTTTTGGTAGAGTAAAAATAGTTACTGTTCAGGCTACTGATCCCCCACAAGCAAGTAGAACTGAAGTGTTTAACTTTGTAGAAAGTGAATTGTTAGATGCCTTAGGTATTGGTGCTGTTACTGCTAGCATGGACCTGTCTGGTAGTGCTTTAGGTAATGGTTCTGAGCCATATATAGTAGGTCAATATGCTGCATTAGGAATTCTAGCAAAACTGTACTTAAACGCTGAGGTATATACAGGTACCGCACGTTGGCAAGAAGCTGACTGGGCAGCGACTTATATTATAGATAATGGCCCATATATGTTAAGTGATGCAGATGTTAGTGTACCTAACTTAGCACAAAGACCAGATGTAGCAGAAGACCCTTCTGATTTAACGGGTTACGCTGCTGTATTTGCACCAAATAATCAATTCAATCCTGAAATGATTTGGTCACTTTATTATGATGAAGTTGGTGCTACTGGTATGAATTTTGCCCAAATGAATATGCACTATAGTAGTCAATTAACTTTTGCTTTAGATGCACAGCCTTGGAACGGTTATCAAGTATTGGAAGAGTTTTATAATAGCTATGAGTCGGGTGATGCCAGAAAAGAAGCAAACTTCTTAGTAGGCCCTCAAAAAGATTTTGGTGGAAATGCCTTACTTGATTTTGCTGCAGATGATGATGATCTTGTAGTAAATTATACTCCAAATATTGGTGAATTAGAGCCTAATTCAAGTAGAGAGAGTGGTGCTCGCGCAAAGAAATTTAGTTTCCAACTTTTTGGTCGACCAGAGATGAATAATGATTATCCTATCTTAAGATTAGGACAGGTAATGTTAACTCGTGGTGAAGCCAGAGCTAGAGCTGCAGGTGATTGGAGTTTATCATTGTCAGATGTAAATGCGATAAGAGAAAGAGCAGGAGTTGCTGAACTTGGATCTATTGATGCTGAAGGTTTCATTGCAGAAAGGGGTAGAGAAATGTTCCAAGAATCTAGCCGTAGAACTGATCTAATTCGATTTGATAAATGGGATGGCCCTTGGTGGGAAATGACAAATAGTGATGCATTTAGAACAGTGTTTCCAATTCCACAGCCTCAAATTGATGCTTCTAGTGGTAGTTTAACTCAGAATCCTGGTTATTAATAAATTGAATTTAATTTATAAATTAAAAGAGGGTTGTTCATTTAGAACAACCCTCTTTTTTTGCTCATATTTACTAATCTCTAAATAGTATATTCAGATTTTTTTTCTCATTACTTTAGTAAATATCTATCACCAAGCTATTTACAAATTATAGGTACAAAAAACCTTTTAATCTAAAATTATATATAATTTAAGCATTAAATTTTATATATTTCGCAGCTTTAAAAAAGTATTATTAAAACAAAAATAAATGAAGAAACTCAGTTTTTTTATAATACTAATACTGCTGTCCTGCAAAGAAAAGCCCAAGAAAGATACTTCATTGTTTGTACTTAAAAATTCATCAATTGGTATTTCATTTGAGAATACATTAACCTATACAGAGGCATTTAATCCATATATCTATCGTAATTTTTATAATGGAGGAGGAGTTGCCATAGGAGATGTTAATAATGACGGGCTGGATGATATTTACTTTACAGGTAACATGGTAGATAATAAATTATTTTTAAATAAAGGGAACTGGAAGTTTGATGATATTACAGATAAAGCTGGAGTCTCTTGCCCAGGTGTTTGGTCAACAGGGGCAATATTTGTAGATATTAACGGAGATGGGTTTCTGGATCTTTATGTTTGCAAATCAGGGAAACCCGGTGGTATAAATAGGCACAATGAGCTTTTTATTAATAATGGCGATCTTACTTTCACAGAATCTTCAAAAAAATACGGATTAGATATTGAAGGTCTATCCGTACATAGCGCATTTTTTGACTATGATAAAGATGGAGACCTTGATTGTTATATTTTAAATAACTCTATTAAATCAATTGGTGCTTTTGACCTTGTTAAGGATCAAAGAAATATTCCGGATGCAACAGGCAGTGGCAATAAATTCTTTCGAAACGATAACGGAAAGTTTATTGATATTACAAAAGAAGTAGGTATATATTCAAGCAAAATTGGTTTTGGGCTTGGTATAACGCTGGGTGATTTTAATGAGGATGATTGGACAGATATTTTTATAGCTAATGATTTTTTTGAGAAAGATTATTTATATATAAATAATACTAAAGGTGGATATACAGAACAAATGGAAGATTATTTTGAATCAACATCAATGGGTTCTATGGGCGCAGATCTGGCTGATTTAGATAATGACCTTCGTTGTGATCTATTTGTTACTGAAATGTTACCTTCTACACAGGAAAGGCAGAAAACGAAAACCATATTTGAGTCTTGGGATAAACAGCAACTAGCTAAACGACAAGGTTATTTCAATCAATTTGCGAGAAATACACTTCAAAAAAATTTTGGGAATGGTAATTTTATGGAATTAGGCAGACATGCTAATGTTTCTGCAACTGAATGGAGTTGGAGCGCCTTGATATTTGATATGGACAATGATGGATTTAGAGATCTTTTTATAAGTAATGGGATTTATAAAGATTTACTGGATAGAGATTATCTTACTTATGAGGCTAACAATGAAGCTGTTAAAAATAGAATTAATAGTAACGAGAAAGAAGTGATAAAAAAATTGATAGATGCCATGCCTTCTAACCCTGTTCCTAATGCCGTTTTTCGTAATCTGGGTAATTTTAATTTTGAAAGTAAAAATAAAACTTGGGGATTAGGAATTCCTAGTTTTAGTAATGGTAGTGCTTATGCTGATCTTGACAATGACGGAGACCTTGACATTGTTGTAAACAACGTTAATATGCCGTCTTTTGTTTATGAAAACACAACCGATACCTTAACCCATAGAAGTATAATATTAAAGCTATCTCAGAAAGATAAAAACCCTAATGCAATTGGCGTAAAGGCCATTCTTAAGTACAATGATGATAAAATGATTTATGCTGAAAATTATACCTCCCGTGGATTTCAAAGTAGTGTTCCTTCTAAGATTCATTTTGGTCTGGGTAATATAAAAAATATAGATTCGCTTTGGTTAAAATGGCCCGATGGAGCTACAACAGTGCTAGCTAATTTAGGCACAAATAAAATATACACTATTGAGCATCCTTCTAAAGCTGAAAGTGCTGGTAATAAGTTTAAAAAAACTGCTAATAAGTCAATCACAGAAGAAATAAAACCTTTATTTAATTTTACTCATAGAGAAAATAAATATATCGATTTTAATAATGAAAGATTATTGACACAAATGTATAGTAATGAAGGCCCCGCATTTGCAAGCGAGGATATTAATAAAGATGGCATAGTTGATTTCTTTGTTGGAGGGGCAAAAAATCAATCAGGTAAAATGTTTATCTCATCATCTAAAGGGTATAATGAAATCAGCGCGCCATTTGTGCATGAGATAAATTCAGAAGATGTAGATGCTATCTTTTTAGATGGTGACAATGATGGAGATATGGATTTGTATGTCTGTCATGGGGGTAAAGCGTTTTCGCCTTATTCGACGTCATTAAACGATTCGTATTATATAAACCAAAACAATACCTTCATTAATGTAAGTAATTCGCCTTCTTTTCCAAAAACTATAAGCTCTTCAGTTGTGAGAACTGCTGATTTTGATAATGATGGTGATATAGATTTGTTTGTGGGTGAGCGGTATAAAACCAATCTTTACGGGCAACCAGGCACGGGATATATATTAAAAAATGATGGGCAAGGCAATTTTGAGGCTATTGAAAATAGTATGCTTGAAAATATTGGTATGATTACTGACGCCAGCTGGGTAGATATTAATAATGATGGATGGCAAGATCTGGTTGTTCTTGGAGAATGGATGCCAATAAAAATTTACTTGAACGTTAACGCTCAATTAATAGATAAAAGTGATTCTTATAATTTAAGCGATACACAAGGACTCTGGACGGCTATGGAAGTTTGTGATGTGGACGGTGATGGAGACCAAGATATTGTTGCTGGTAATATTGGGCTTAACAACTATTTTGAGGTAGATATGAGAATGTATGTTTCTGATTTTGATGGCAATGGATTTAAAGAACAAATTATCTGTAAGAAAGAGGGAGATAATTATTATCCAATTGTTGATAAGGATGAATTAATCTCGCAAATACCATTCTTGAAAAAGAAATTATTATACTATAAAGATTACGCAAAGGCAGACATGCAATCTATTTTCTCTGAAAAAGCACTAAATAACGCTTATTTCCTTGATTTAAATATATTAGAAAGTACAATATTTTTTAATGAAAATGGTACATTTGCGCCTGAGAAATTGCCGAATGAAATACAGTATGCACCAGTATATAGTATAAGTTCGTCAGATGTAAATGAAGATGGATATAGGGATCTGTTTTTTGGAGGAAATCAATATTTAGTTAAACCTCAATTTGGAAGTTATGATGCTTCAAAAGGCTGGGCGATCTTTGGCCCTTATTTACCAAAAAAGAAAAAATATAAAGTTTATCCTTTAGGAATTAAAGGACAAATAAGAGATCTTAAATGGATTAATTATAACAATAAAAAAATATTAATTGCACCGATAAATAATGAAAAAATTGTTTTTAAAACATATAAAAATGAGTTATAGAGTTTTTATACTGCTATTTTTGATAATGCTTGTTGGCTGTTCTGAATCTAAATATTCTAATCTAGTAAAAACAGAAATGGCAAAGAATATTGTAAATGATTCGCTTTTATTTGAAATGAAATTTGGTCAGACCAAACAAGAATTTTTTGATCAATGTTGGAAATTAAATGATAAGGGAATTGTTACGCACGGTCCGAATAATAATTTCGTTCAATATAATCTTCCAAACAAAGAAGGAGACAGTTCAACAGTTTCAGTAAGAATGCTTTTTTATGGAATTTTCGATGAAGAAAAGATCATGACAGGGATGGATATGCAATTCTCATATAATGGCTGGTCTCCATGGGCTGAATCACTGCACTCTGATAAGTTAATAACTATTGTTAAAGATTCCCTGGAATCATGGTATCCCGGAAATGGTTTTATTGAAGTAACGCCTAAAAAATCAAAAAAGGACATATTAGTAAAAGTTGACGGCAATCGTCGCATTATAATTGAACCTTTGATAAATAATAAAGATGTTGATGTTCGAATTGATGATCTTAGATATATCCTAGACTAAATAATAAGAATCATAGACCTATGACTTATAACAGAATAATAATGGCTTTGCTGATAATTTTGAATATCTCATGTAAGTCAGATAGTAATGAAGATCAAAAAATATTTGATCTGTTAGATGAATCACAAACTGGTATTGATTTTTCTAATAACCTAACGTTTAGCAACGATTTTAACGTATATAAATATCGTAATTTTTATAATGGAGGAGGAGTCGCAATTGGTGATATAAATAACGATAGTTTACCCGATATCTATTTTACTTCAAATCAAGAACAAAATAAATTATATCTTAATCTGGGTAATTTTAAATTTGAAGATATTACAGATAAAGCAAAAGTTGGAGGTATTAAACCATGGTCAACTGGAGTAGCAATGGTTGATATCAATGCCGATGGATATCTAGACATCTATGTATGTAATTCTGGAGATTTAAATGGTGAAAACAAACAAAATGAACTCTTTATTAACAACGGTGACCAGACTTTTACAGAAAATGCTGCTGAGTTTAACCTCGATGATAAAGGGTTCTCTACACACGCATCATTTTTCGATTATGACAAAGATGGCGATTTAGATGCTTACATATTAAACAATTCTTATCAAGCGATAGGTAGTTTTGACTTAAGAAGAAACGAACGTCCTAAAAGAGACTTGCTAGGGGGTGATAAGTTAATGGAAAATATAGATGGAAAGTTTGTTGATGTAAGCGAAAAAGCTGGTATCTATGGTAGTGTTGTTGGGTTTGGTTTAGGGGTTACAGTTGGAGATGTTAACAATGATGGTTGGGAGGATATATATGTTTCCAATGATTTTTTTGAGCATGATTACCTTTACATTAATAATAAAAATGGCACGTTTACGGAGTCACTTGAAAATCAAATGACCGCTACAAGTGGGGCCTCTATGGGTGCAGATATGGCTGATATTAATAACGATGGATATAATGATATTTTTGTTACTGATATGCTGCCTTCTCAATATGAACGTTTAAAAACAGTTACGACTTTTGAAGACTGGAATAAATATCAAATAAAAGTTAAAAGTGGATATCTTCATCAATTTACAAGAAATACACTTCAGTTAAACAATCAAAATAACTCGTTTAGTGAAATTGGCAGATTAAGTGGAGTAAATGCGACAGATTGGAGCTGGGGAGCACTTATTTTTGATATGGATAATGATGGGCTCAAAGATCTTTTTGTTGCTAACGGAATTTATAAGGACCTTACCAATCAAGACTACCTTCAGTATATTTCAAATGAAGAAGTTTTTAAATCTATAGTAGCCAATAATAAAGTAGATTATAAAAGGTTAATTGAAATAATTCCTTCTAACATGGTTAAAAATCACGCCTTTAAAAATTTTGGAGGTCTGGTATTTGACAATTATGAAGAATCTGGTTTGTTGACCGAAAGCTTTTCTAACGGATCTGCTTATGGAGATTTAGATAATGATGGTGATCTTGACCTCGTTGTAAATAATTTGAATATGAAAGCCTTTGTATATAAAAATACTACGACAGATAGAGGAGAGACCAATTATATTAAACTTGTTTTAAAAGGAGAAAATAAAAACACTAATGCAATTGGTGCAAAAGTTGAAATTTTAGACTTAAATCTTTCTATTGAAAATCAACCTTCTCGAGGCTTTCAATCTAGTATGGATCACAGAATAAATTTTGGTTTACAAAAGAGAGATTCAATTGATATTAATATAATTTGGCCGTCAGGTAAAAAGACAGTTTTAAAAGATGTAAAAGTTAATCAAACATTGTTTTTGTCTGAGTCTGACGGAGAAATAGTATTGAATGACAGTATTGATAAAAGTGAAGATATTTTTAAAAGTGTAAAGTCAAATATCGATTATAAGCATGAAGAAAATGTTTTTGTTGATTTTCACCGTGACCGTTTATTAAATCAAATGTCTAGTACTGAGGGGCCTAAAATGTCAATGGCTGATGTTAATGGTGATGGGTTCAATGATATGTTTATTGGAGGGTCTAAAGGTAGTGCGGCAACTATATTATTTGGAAAATCTGAAGGGTTTACGGCGGCTAAAACCACTAATTTTAATAAGAATAAAAATTCAGAAGATACTTCCAGTTTGTTTTTTGATGCGGATAATGATGGAGATCTAGATTTGTATGTGTGCAGTGGGGGTGTAGAATTTTCTCAATATTCAAATGATTTTTTAGATAGATTATATTTTAATGACGGAAAGGGTAATTTTGAAGTATCTGAGCAAAAACTTCCATCAGAAAATTCTGTATATAGTACTTCTACCGTTGCTTCGTCTGATATTGATAATGACGGCGACCTGGATCTTTTTGTTGGTCAAAGAATGGTGCCTCTAAAATACGGGATTCCTTGCGATGGGTTTTTGCTTGAAAATGATGGTAAAGGAAATTTTAGGGATGTTACTGAATTTAAAGCTAATGATCTGAACAATATTGGAATGATTACCAGTGCTATTTTTCAAGATTTAGATAAGGATGGTGATGACGATTTACTAGTAGTGGGTGAATTTATGGGCATAGAAATATTTGTTAATGATAAAGGAAGGTTTGCTAAGAAGAATAATAACTCACTTTCAAGCCTTAAAGGCTGGTGGAATACGATTCATCAATCAGATTTAGATAATGATGGTGATCTCGATTTAATTTTGGGAAATCATGGATTGAATAGTAGATTTAAGGCTAGCAAAGAAAAACCTATAACCTTATTTTTAAAAGATTTTGATAATAATGGTTTTCTTGACCATATATTGGCTTTTAGGTCTGCAGACGGAAAGGATTATCCATATGCGCTTAGACATAATTTAATCGATCAGATTAAATCGTTAAAAAAGAAATTTCCTAGTTATGAGTCTTTTAAAAATGCCGATATAGCAACTATTTTTAATCCTGAACAATTGGCCGAAGCCTCTAAACTTGAAGTAAATACATTGTCTTCGATAATATTAGTTAATAATGGAAATTTTATTTTTGAAATACAACCTCTTCCGATAGAAGTACAATTTTCTTCTATTTATGCAATCGCAACAGATGACTTTGATAATGATGGTGATCAAGATTTAGTTTTAGGAGGAAATTTGTTTAATGTCAAACCTGAAGTTGGTCGATATGATGCTACCTATGGTGTATATTTGGAAAATGAAGGGAAAATGAATTTTAAAAATGTTAAAGGCGGAAAAGGTTTCGCCTTAAACGGAGAAATTCGGGATTTTATAATTAATAACAAAAAGCTTATTGTAGCAAGAAATAGTGATTCTTTAGCAATATTTAAATATTAATAAAATGAAATATGTATTTGGGGTCTTTTTTACGGTAGTTTTATTTTTAGTTGGATGTTCTGAAAAAACGGAAATTCCAATCAAAAAAGCAGCTGTTTATTTTAAACCTGTTTCAGCCGATAGCAGTGGAATAAATTTCAAAAATGAACTCTACTATCTTGATGATTTGAACATTATTGAATATTTGTACTATTATAATGGTGGTGGCGTAGCTATAGGTGATATCAATAATGATGGGTTAGAAGATATTTATTTTACAGCCAATCAAAAACCTGATAAACTATACCTTAATTTAGGAAATTTAAAATTTAAGGATATAACCAAAGAGGCTGGAATAGCCATTGATTCTACCTGGTCAACGGGTGTGACTATGGAAGATGTAAACAACGATGGGCTATTAGATATTTATGTCTCTAAAGTAGGCAATTATAAAAACTTAAGAGCTCATAATTTGCTCTATATTAATAAAGGTAATAATACATTTATTGAATCATCATCTGATTATGGGTTAGATTTTTCTGGTTTTTCAACACAGGCTTCTTTTTTCGACTATGATAATGATGGTGATATGGATATGTATCTTCTAAATTGTTCAGTTCATACCCCAAGAAGTTATGGTGATATTAATAGTCGAAGACTAAAAGACTCACTTGCTGGTGATAAATTATATGAAAATAAATTGAATGAAGGTTATGTTAAGTTTTCTGATGTCACTACTTCTTCAGGTATTTATAGCAGTGCTTTAGGTTATGGATTAGCCTTGGCGACTTCAGATATTAATAATGATGGATTCATTGATATTTATGTAGGGAACGATTTTCACGAAAATGATTACCTATACATTAACCAAGGAGATAAGACATTTATAGAATCTAATGCAAATTATTTTGGCCATACTCCTAGATTTACAATGGGACTAGATATTGCTGATATCAATAATGATCTTTATCCTGACATATTTGCACTTGACATGATGCCTTTTGATCATGAAATATTTTTAAAATCGCATGGGGAAGATCCAGATAGGATAAGTCGAATAAAGAAAAGTTTTGGTTTCGAAACTCAATATGGAAGAAATGTACTGCAGTTAAATCGTAACAATCAGTCGTTTTCAGATGTGGCATTAATGACAGAAACCTACGCTACAGACTGGAGTTGGTCTGCATTAATTCAAGATTATGATAATGATGGGTTAAATGATATCTATGTTACCAACGGCATTTATAAACGGCCTAATGACCTTAACTATATTAATTATTTAAGTAATGTAGACTTTGCGAAATATGAGCAAACGCAACAAAACGAGATTGAGCGCAAACTAATAAAAGAAATGCCAACTAATAAAATTACCAATATCATTTTTCATAATAAAGGTAATCTGGAGTTTGAAAGGTTAACCACTCAGTCAGGTCTTGAGCCGTCATATTCAAACGGATCAGCTTATAGTGATTTAGATAATGATGGCGATTTGGACTTAGTCATCAATAATATTAATCAAGAGGCACTATTGCTTGAAAATGAGAGTAGTAGTGATAATAATTTTATTTCTTTTTCATTAAAGGGAGATCAATTGAATCAAAATCCAAACGGAGCGAAATTATTTTTGTACGCCAATGGTGTTGAATTTTTTAAGGAGCTATCAGTTACTAGAGGTTTTCAATCATCATCTTCACATAAAATTCATTTTGGACTTGGTCAAGTTAATAAAATAGATTCTGTAGAAATACAATGGCTTGGCGGTAAAACACAAATTGAAAAAAAATTAGAAATTAATAAACATCACTTAATAGTTAAAAAATCAACTGCAACTATTTCGAAAGGTTCAATGGAGGTTGATAAGGATCTATTAAAAACTTTTCCATTTGTTCATTTAGAAAACATCTATCTAGATTACGAAAAAGAACGATTAATTCCAGAAAAATTATCTACTGAAGGACCAGCTATGATTAAAGGGGATTTTAACGGCGATGGATTAGATGATATATATATTGGTGGCGCCAAGTATCAATCACCTTCACTATACTTTAGGCAAAATAATGGAACCTATACTAAAGATATAAAAAGTGATTTTATAAAAGATATTATTTATGAAGATGTTGATGTCGCTTCTTTTGATATAGAAAATGATGGAGACCTGGATCTTTATGTAATGAGCGGAGGAAATGATAGAGTAGAAAAAGATGCATTACTGGAGGATAGAATATATATTAATGACGGGAAAGGATATTTTAAAAGGTTAAAATATAATTTAATACGAGCAAATGGGGGAAGTGTATCGTCTGAAGATTTTGATGGAGATGGGTTTGATGATTTTTTTATTGGGAACAGATCTATCCCAGGAGCTTATGGATTATCACCTTTTAGCTATATTTTAAAGAATAATGGTAAAGGAGTATATGAAAATGTAATGAAAGAAAGGCTGGGTATGGTAACCGACAGTGAGTGGATTGATATTAATAATGATAATCTTCTAGATCTAATTGTAGTTGGTGATTGGATGCCTATTACCATATTAATAAATAATGGTGATGAAACATTTTTGGATAAAACTTTAGATTACGGATTGCAGAATACACAAGGTATGTGGAACACAATTAAAGTGATTGATATAGATGGCAATGGTCAAAAAGACATTATTGCTGGTAATGCTGGTTTAAATTTTAAATGGAAAGCTTCAAAAGAACGACCAGTTAAATTATATTTAGACGATTTTGATGAGAACGGGCAATTAGACCCTATAATATTTTATGACTTCTTTGGAAATTATATTCCGTTTGCTTCAAAAGATTTATTAGTAGATCAATTACCATCACTAAAAAAGAAATTTTTTAGTTATGCAGAATTTCCGAAAATTAAAAATATTGAAGATTTAACCGGTAAAAAGGAAGATGACATACTTGAAACAAAGATAATATCTGAACTTCGATCTATGATATATCTTAATTTTGATGCTAAATTTGAAGCACGCCCATTACCTAGAGAAGCCCAGATGAGCAGCGTTGAAGATATTTATATTGACCAAAAAGATAGCATAACAGAAGTGTATTTTGTGGGGAATTTTTTAGATTATACAAATGAGTTGGGTCAAAGTGACGCAAACTCTGGGGGTGTTTTAACCATAAATGATAAGGGGGTATGGGGCTCTTTTAAATATCTTCCCTTACCGATAAACCTTAATTCAAGGAAAATTACAAAAATAGATAAAAATCACTTTTTGGTAATTTCAAATAATGATAAATCGTATATTATTGAAACTCCATGAAAATAAATACAATGCGAACAAGAAATGATATGAGGAAAATTTATGTTGGGTTTATTGTAACTTGTTTCATTATGTTATTTGGGTGCAAAGAAAATACCGAATACAAAGAACAGTTAAATGATCCTGAATTATTTCAATCTGCAATGAAGAAACTAACAGATATAATAGTTTATGATATTTTTTCACCACCTGTTGCTTCAAGAGTTTATATGTACCCGAGTGTTGCTGCGTATTCGATTATGCAAAAAGCATATCCTGATAAGTACAACAGCCTTGAAGGGCAGCTTAAGGAATTATCTGCAATTCCTGAACCTACAGATACTAATATTGATTTTCATTTAGCATCCTTTCATGCTTTTACAGTAGTAGGCAAACAACTCATTTTTTCAGAGCAGAAAATGACAGATTTTCAGGCCGAAACGTATCAAAATTTGCAAAACGCAGGCTTATCTTTAAAAATATTAAATGCTTCAAAAGAATATGGAAACAAAGTAGCGAAGCACATTTTAGAATGGTCGAAGGAAGATTTGTATGATCAAACACGCACATTTTCAAAGTATACTATTCAAGAAGAAGATAAATTTTGGAAACCTACACCACCTGACTATATGGATGGTATTGAACCACACTGGAACAAAATTAGAACATTGGTATTGAAATCTGCAGATCAATTTCCTCCCATTGCACCTTTAGAATTTGATCTAACCAAAGGGAGCGCTTTTCAAAAACAATTAATGGAAGTTTATGAAAAGGGAAGTGGGTATGACAAAGAGGCCGAAGATATTGCCAGCTTTTGGGATTGCAACCCTTATGTTTCACATCATCGCGGTCATGCCATGTTTGCTACGAAAAAAATAACGCCTGGTGGGCATTGGATTTCTATAACTAGTATTGCTACAAAAGCTACCGGAAATACTTTTGATGAAACAATTAATGCATACACAAATGTCAGTATTTCCCTTTTTGATGCCTTTATAAGTTGTTGGGATGAAAAATGGAGAAGCTTAGTAGTGCGTCCAGAAACACTTATAAACCAATATATAGATGAGGAATGGGTGCCCTTTTTGCAGACCCCTCCTTTTCCTGAATATACAAGCGGACATTCTGTGATTTCAAGAGCGGCCGCTGTCACTTTGACCAATTTATATGGCGATAATTTTGCCTTTACGGATACGAGCGAATTAGAATATGGGTTACCCGCTAGAAACTTCGAATCTTTTATTCATGCTTCAGAAGAAGCTGCAATTTCACGTCTATATGGAGGTATTCATTATATGATGGCAATAGATGAAGGCGTTTCACAAGGTCAAAAAGTTGGGGAATTTGTAGTTAAAAACATGCAGACTATGAAATAAATTGCAGGGGAAATTAATTTTGAGAAATCAAGAACATTTCTAGATAGTATCAATTAGCAAATGAAATCATTAGTCATCTGACATAATGAATATAAATCCTTGATTATGAATATTTTCAATTTTAATTGAATCGTCTTTTGATAAATATTTTCTTAATCGTGTAATAAAAACATTCAAACTTTTTCGGTTAAAATAATCAGTCTTACCCCAGAGGGTATTCAAAATATCATTATGTCGACAGATATTATTTTTGTGTTTCCATAAATACAATAGTAATTCGCTTTCCCTCGCTGTTAATTGTCTTTTTTCTTCATTAATTTTCAATTCGTAATTTGCAGGAGAATAGCTGTACATTCCAATTTTATAGGTCTCTTCTTCCTTATTATTAGATTCTTTTAAAATACTTAATAAACTATTTAATCTAACCACTAATTCTTCCTCATCTATTGGTTTTCTAATATAGTCCACTGCTCCTAAGGAATATCCTTTTAGCAGATCAATTTTTAAAGATCTTGCTGTTAAGAAAAGGAAGGGAATCGTTATATTATTTTGTTTAATATTTTCAGCCAATTTAAAGCCATCCATATCTGGCATCATAACATCTAAAATACACAAATCAAAAGGTTGTTGTGAAAGTATCGATAGAGCATCTTTGCCATTTTTAACCCATGAAATTGAAAAATTCTTCATTTTTAGGTATTCAGAAAGAACATATCCTAAAGAATCATCATCTTCAACTAAAAGCAATCTGTTTTTATTCATATTTTAACTAATTATTGGTAATCTGATAGTTATTTCAGTTCCTTCATTTATTTTACTTTTTAATAGAATTCTTCCTTTATGCAAGTTAACAATCTTTTCCACATAGTGTAAACCTAATCCGTACCCCTTAACATTGTATAAATTATCATTTGAAATTCTATAATGTTTTTTAAAAATCTTCTTTTGATCTTTCTTATCTATTCCTATTCCATCATCCTTTACAGTTATTTGTAATTTTTTATTAATTATTTCAGATACTAGCGAAATAGTTGGCTTTTCAGACCCAAATTTTTTGGCATTGTCTAACAAGTTATTAATGGCATTACCCAAATGCATAGGTTCACATTTCAGCATAAATTTCTTTTCCTTTATTTCATAATTAAAATCAAACCCTTCCATTTTCGAAATAGCACTAAATTCATTACAT
>RCNE010000620.1_pt1 | contig 19029 bp, 18 predicted proteins | sample 2041361 | NCBI WGS metagenome assembly RCNE01 (sample SAMN09708229, study PRJNA481090) | Marine sediment metagenome, whole genome shotgun sequencing project.
TCGGCCTCGTCGGCGGCCAGACGAACTTCTGTTGCATTGTACTGTAGGCCGATCTCGCGGATGCGATCTGCGTCGATGTCGACCCCCGCTTCAGCGCCGTCTACCTCAGCGAGTAACACTGCCGCTGCGTCAGTGGGGTATCCAGCGTGTACGTAGTTCTCAACGGCGCCAGTGATCTTTTGGTCCATCACCTCCATGGCCGCAGGGACGATGCCAGCCGCGATGACCGCAGACACCGTGTTGGCGGCATCTCGGATGGTGTCGAACGACAGGAGAAGTGTGCGAACGGCGGGTCGGTTCTTCGTGAGGCGCACCGCCACCTTGGTTGTTATACCAAGCGTGCCTTCGCTCCCAATGAACACCCCTCGAAGGTCGTAACCGTCCGGTTCGGCATCGAGTCCACCGAGCATCAGGACGTCGCCCGATGCCGTGACAACCTCGAGCGCAACGACATGTGCATTGGTGACGCCGTAGGCCAAACAATGGGGCCCGCCGGAGTTATTGGCGACGTTGCCTCCAATCGTGCATACCTGTTGGCTCGAAGGATCGGGTGCGAAGTGAAATCCGAGAGGTGTCAGCTGTCTCGTGAGATCGAGGTTGATGACTCCTGGTTCGACCCACGCCACCCGGTTGGCCTCGTCGATCTCGAGAACAGAGTTCATCTTCGTCATTGCAATGACGATTGGAGCCCCGAGTGGAATCCCACCCCCAGCGAGACCGGTTCCTGCACCTCTCGGCACGATTCCGCGCTCGTGGCGGTCTGCGATCTTCATGATCGATACGACTTCGTCCGTCGAGATCGGATAACAGATCGGGCCCGATACTCCAGCCTCGAACACCGATGCATCCTTCGCGAGTAGTGAGCGTTGGGCTCCATCGATCTTGACTCGGTCGGGGGCAAGTGCGTCGCGGAGCTCGTCGAACAGCGGATCGTTCGGTGCCTGCGTGCGCGAGGGTCGGAATCGATCGAGTAACGACACTGTTCAGCCTGATGCCTGCAGGTCGCGTTTGAGGGCAAGACGGTGTGCGTGCAAGATTGGCTCGGTGTAACCCGACGGTTGTTCGGCGCCGGAAAAGACGAGGTCGCAGGCGGCCCGGAATGCGTGACCGGTGTATTCGGGCGCCATCGGTAGGTAGCTCGGATCACCCGCATTCTGCGCGTCGACGGTTATCGCCATGCGCTCCATGGTTCCACGAACCTGCTGCGCATCGACGATGTCATGGTGAAGCCAGTTCGCCATGTGCTGCGACGAAATGCGACAGGTCGCCCGGTCTTCCATCAGGCCGACGTCATTGATGTCGGGAACCTTCGAACAACCAATGCCTGCGTCAACCCACCGCACGACGTAGCCCAGGATGCCCTGGGCGTTGTTGTCAAGTTCTGCTTGGATCTCCTCGGCACTCCACGAGGTATCTGCCGCGAGGGGGATTCTCAGGATGTCTTCGAGTTTTGCGCGGGGATGCCCAGCAAGAGTTTCCTGTACCGCGAGCACATCGACGTGGTGATAGTGCAGTGCATGCAGTGTGGCTGCCGTGGGGGAGGGAACCCACGCACAGTTCGCCCCGGATTGGGGGTGGGCAATCTTCTGCTCGACCATGTCGGCCATCAGATCTGGTGCGGCCCACATGCCCTTCCCGATTTGGGCGCGCCCGCGCAGTCCGCAGCGAAGCCCGACGTCGACGTTCCAGTCCTCGTAGGCGCTGATCCATGACTGCGACTTCATGTCGCTCTTGCGCACCATGGGACCTGCCGCCATCGAGGTGTGGATCTCGTCGCCTGTCCGGTCGAGGAAACCCGTGTTGATGAACGCGACACGAGATTTCGCGGCTCGGATGCATTCGGCGAGGTTGACCGTGGTGCGACGTTCTTCGTCCATGATGCCAAGCTTGACCGTGTACTTCGCAAGCCCGAGAACCTCCTCGACGAACGTGAACACGTCGTTGGCGAACGCCACTTCGTCCGGTCCGTGCATCTTTGGTTTTACGACATAGATCGAATTGGTCCGCGAGTTGTTCGGAATACCTTCGGTTCGCAGGTCATGTGTTGCGCAGAGGGCGGTGATCATTGCGTCCAGCAGACCCTCTGGTACCTCGTTTCCGGCGGAATCAAGGACCGCTGGTGTGGTCATCAGATGCCCGACATTTCGCACGAACATCAACGCGCGGCCAGGCAATTCGAGTGGAGACCCGTCAGGCGTTGTGTAGGTGAAGTTCTTCTGCAGGGAACGGGTGAAGGTCGCACCGTTCTTGGTGACCTCCTCAGTGAGTGTGCCATCCATGAGTCCGAGCCAGTTGCGATACGCGAGAGCCTTATCCTGCGCGTCGACGGCGGCAACCGAGTCTTCACAGTCCATGATTGCGGTGATCGCCGACTCGAGGACGATGTCACTGATGCCCGCTGAGTCGAGCGATCCCACGGGGTGGTCGCTGTTGAAGCGCAGGTCGATGCCCAGGCCGTTCTTTCGGAGCAGAATGCCGATGGGTTCATCGACGTCACCCTCGTATCCGGAGAATTGAGTGGGGTCGGCGAGTGGGGTCGTTGTGCCGTCGGCCAAGGTGACGATGACGGCTCCATCTCGAATTGTGTAGTTGGTCGAACCCTCGTGTGAGCCCGCGGAGAGCGGCACAGCCGCATCGAGGTGTCTCCGCGCCCAGTCGATGACGCGAGCGCCACGTTCTGGACTGTACGGACCTGACTCGGGGCGATCGCCGAGAACGTCGGTGCCGTAGAGTGCGTCGTAGAGGCTCCCCCAGCGTGCATTTGCTGCATTGATCGCATACCGAGCGTTCATGACTGGAACCACGAGCTGAGGCCCTGGGCGGAGCGCGATCTCTTCGTCGATGTTCGTCGTTTCGATCTCGAATGTGTCGCCGGCGGGAACGAGGTAGCCGAGTTCTTCGAGGAAACTCCGATAGGCGACTGGGTCGTGCGGCGAGTTGGAGTGTTCGCGATGCCACCGATCGATGGCAGCTTGCATGTCTTGACGCACCTGCAACAGCTCGGCATTTCGAGGTCCAAAATTGTTGATCAGCTGGCTGAGTCCGCGAAAGAAGTCATCGCGGTCAACGCCACTACCAGGAAGGGCCTCTTCGACAAGAAAAGTGTGCAGCGGGGTGCCGATTCGGAGATCGACTTCAGTAATTGTGGAGGACAACGCGAATTCCTTAACGAAGAGGTTTGGGGATTGGAGAACGGGCTTCTCGTACGAAGAATTCGCACTGTTAACAGTTAACAGTACAGTGACGGCATGTCGAATCGCGCACTCTCTCCTTCTCTCGAGATGCCGATTGCTCGGATGGAGCTGCGAGACATGGTCACGGCGGCATTACGCGAACTAATTTTTACAGGCGAACTCAAACCGGGCGAACGCCTCGTCGAAACCGAGTTGGCAGATCGATTCGGTACAAGTCGAGGTCCCGTTCGAGATGCTTTCGCCGAACTCGAGCAGGGAGGCCTTCTCCGATCGGGGAATCCTCGCGGCACGTATGTGCGACAGATAAACACCGTCGATGTTGACGAGCTCTACACATTGCGACAGGCACTCGAAGGTCTGGCAGCACAACGAGCGACCGATCGACTCAGCGTCGAGGCCGTCGACAACCTGCGTGAGCATCAAGGCGAGCTGACCAGCGCCGTGACGCGTGGCGATCCAATCTCGGCGAGCCGAGCCGACATGGCCTTTCACCGGACGATCGTCGAACACGCTGACCACGAACGGCTGCTGTACGCCTGGGAGCGGGTCGCAGACCAGACCCGCCTGCTGATGCAAGAGTTATCTACGGTGCATCGAGTGGAGGAGTCCGGAGCCCTCGATCACACCCAGATCATCGATGCGTTTGCGGCTCGCAATCCGCGCGACGCACAGAGCGCGATTCTCGATCACCTCGCAGTCGCTCGCGTCTCGATGATGCAGTCATTCAGCGGGTCTCACGTGCCGAATTCGCGAACTCCAGATCCGTAGCAGAACCGTCAGTTCGTCGCCGTGCCGCGGAGTCCGCGCCAGGCCAGGGACGAGAGTAACGAGGCCAGTTCGTCGGCCGTATGGGTGGTTTCGCTGTCGAGCCAATGGCGCACCGCAGACTCGAGTAGGCCAGACACGGCCTGAGCTGCGACCAAGCGCGACTCGTGATCAAGTCCCTCGATGTCGATGTGTTCAGCCGTCAGGGCAACGAACGACAATTGCAGCTCACGCAGTTCGTGCAAGAACGTTGGATCTGAACGCACACCTTCGCCATAGATGATGTGAAAATGGTGGGGGTCGCTGGTGAAGAAGTCGATGTACGCAGCAAATCCTGATTCGACCTTCTGTCGCCCTGAGTTAGCGCTGGCGACGGCCGACTCGATCTGCTCGACCAGCTGATTGGACGTATCGGTGAGGAGTTCGAGGAACAGATGGTGCTTCGACTCGAAGTGTTGGTACAGCACGGGTTTGGTCACGCCAGCTGCAAGGGCAACGTCGTTCATCGATGTGGCCGAATATCCGTGGGTCCCAAAGGTTGTCCGAGCAACAGCGAGCAGCTGTGTACGACGCTCGCTGGCACCGAGGCGAAGACCGGTTTGATCAGGAATCACGGACGGCACGGTATCGCGCATCTGGGCGCGCAGGGTCAACGGCGGCGACGCTGTGCGATCGAGTCCTCTTCATGGCGTTCCGCTCCTCGGATGGCGTACCCCACCTGAATCGCAATCGCGAGCACGATGCTGCCTGCAATGAGCGCAGTGATGATCGCCGTGACGAGTAGCCCCGAAAGTGTCGTTGCGAGGCCAAGGAAGAAACCAATCGTCGCAAGGCCATAAAGGGCATACCCAACGCGTTGAGCCTTATTGGCCTGCTGGCGAATCTGCTCTCGGCGAGCAAGAACGGGGTCCTGGGCTTCGGGCGTCACCCACCCAGCCTGCCCGATCAGCTGGTGGTTTCAGCAAACTCGGCTTCGGCTTCGGCTGCGGCTCGTTGGCGGCGCAGGCGGCCACGGTTCCGACGATGTCCGGGTGATGGAGGGGCGAGTTGTGTCAACTGTTCATCGGCGGCTTCACGACGACGGAGAAATTCGCAGAGCTGTTCATCAGATGGAGACGTCGTGAGGTCGATGATCGGGCGACGGTCGCTGTTGCCCAGATCGACATCTGTAGGCCGTGTGGTGGGTGTGGTGGTGATGATGCTGATCTCAACTTCGGCATCATGGCGTTCCGTTGGTGGCGGAGGCTGCTCGATGTAGGCCTCGGCATCGTCGAGCACGATCACGGTTTCTGATCCGGTGTCATCGAGTGCGTCGACTGCGACTTCCTCATCCGCGCCATTTGGAGACACGGGGTTTGGAGACACGGGGTTTGGAGACACGGAGTCTTCCGACATTGCGGCGTGTTTGGGGGCATGCGCCGGGTGTTTGGCTGCGCGGAGCCTTGGTCGGCGGTGCATTGCATGTGCTGGGCGCGTCGTAAAGCCGAGGCTGAGCGGTGACAAGATCGGCACTCGACCAGTCGCCGATGACGACTGGGCATCGACGTTGTTTGCAAACGTCACGCCGCCACTATCGAACCCTCGGACCCGGGCTCGGAGCATCAGGTTCGCCGCAATGTCGACAATAGCGACGAGCATCACCAGATCGCCTAATGAGACCACCACGTTGAAGAGTGGCACCGGCACGACATCGCCGAGCGATGACAACGAGGTTGCGGTGTCGGACGATTCACGCACGCCATCGATGTTCGCAAATCCTGGGGTGTTGGTGTCGCCGACCGATTGCAGAGCCACTTCGGAGACGGGCACTGCGCCGTTCGCCAACGCTGGTGCGAGGTTCATCATCAGGCCGATCAAGAGCACGATCATTCCGGTGATCTGCAGGTTCTTCAGCCCGAAGGTCAGGAAGCAGGCATAACCAACGATGAGCCAGCCAATGGGGAATGCCGGTCCAATGAGGTTGAGTACGAGCACGGTTGTGATGCCAAACACCAAAGCGCCCTTGGCGTGTAGTCGGGTTTCAGAGACCCCAAGCCATCGACCGCCCCGCAGGCGACCAATCAAACAACCGAGACCGAAGGCACACATTGAGAGCAGCACGTCGGCAAGGATAGTGCGAGTCGCGCGATGGGTGGGGACACTCGCGCGGATAGCGCGAATCCACGATGCTCAGATGGCGCTCTGCTCGGCGGAGCCCTCGAGGTCGTCGCCGTCGATGTGGTAGATGATGCAGGTGACCCGTCGGTGTCGGCCGACCGGGTGTTCGAATGTCTCACGCGTCGGCTGGATGAAGTCGATTCCGAAGATTGACAGCTCGTATTCGGTACCGACGAAGTCGGCGAATGCGTCGTAACAAAGGTCGGTGCTCCACTCGGTCATCTTTGTTTCACCCGGGAACGGCGCACCGTTTGGTGCGGGGAATTCGGCCTCGTAAAACACCTCTCGTTTGTGCGGCTCTGCACAACCGACGGCTGCGGTGATGTTGATCCGTCGGTCGAATTCGGTGTCGAACCATGACCACTCGCTGAAGCACTGTCCGGACCTCAGGTCGTACGGATTCAGTTGGGCGCCGGTCCACTCGGGTTCTCCACCGTCCTCTTCGGAGACTTCGGAGACCTGCTGTCCGGTGTTGTTCGATGGCGTGAGTTCATCTGAGGAGTCGGCCTCAGTCGAGCTGCACGCACCGGTCAAAAGGGCCACGGCGAGGGTGATTCGCAGGAGAAAGAAACGCACAGATGCCACGGTACCGAGTCGCCCGCCCGTGGGGAAGTCACCCGGGCATAATCGGTCAGCCAGCAGGGAGGTAGCGGTTGTGGGGCCCGCCGCGCGAACTTGGAGAGCGAGCGGTCAGCCAGCAGGGAGGTAGCGGTCGATCTTCTCGAACGAGAGGCTCATCAGGACCACGACGGGAACGAGACCCACTGCGATTGCTGGCCACCGTCGCCACCGTCTGGAAAGTTCTTTGAAGCCGCTGTAGACGGCCATTGCGGCCAAACCCCAGAGAATCGCCGGGCGCAGTGCAGACTTGTCACCGTTCAGGCCCTCGTCGAGGCTGACCTCTGCCGACAGCGGTCCGTCACTCAGTGTTCGCCCGATATCGACCGGTTCAGTGGCTTCGACATCGTCATTATCGCCTGGACTACTACCCGAGGACTCTGACGAAACGATTTGTGCGTCAGGAGCATCTTCGCCGCCCTCACTGAGATCTTCGCTGGCCAGATCGATTTTGTCGGAAGCCAAGTAGCCGTCAGGCGGCGGTGGTGCATCGACGGCTTCGCTGACGAGCTCTGCGGTCACGATGATTCGTTCCCGGGCCGAGTACTTCGGGTGGCATGCAGTCAGAGTGATTCGGTTGTCGCCGAAATCGCCAAGTACCCACGTTGCTTCAGGTCCCACGATGATGTGGCCCAATCCTTCGTCACCCTCGGGGACTCTGAAGTCGGTCAATCCACCGATCTTCTCCACGGAGTATGCGTCGCCCGCGGCCATGACCCGGTAGATGTGATTGCCTTGCACCGTGGCCACCAGTATCTCGTCTCCGGGAACAAGCTCGTCGATTCGATTGAACGGCGCGCCGTAGGTCGTTCGGTGTCCGGCGATTCCGGAGTTTCCGACCTGACCGGGAAACACTGTGCCGCGATAGTGGCCAGGCCCGTTTCGCAGGTCCTCGACCTGGACACCTTGCACGACGACCTTGGTCACATCGATCGACGGGATGATGATCCGAGCTACTGCCTCCCCGCCCTCCTGATACAGCTTCTCGGCCAATTCAGTGTTGCGGACCGGGATGGTCCCACCAGCGGGAGGCACTGTCGTCGATGGCACCGTTGTTGTCACAGCAGCAGCAGCGGTGGTCGAGGTGACGATCGTGGTTGTCGTGGCCGGCACGTCGATCGATTGCAGCAGCTCGTCAAAGTCGGACTCAAGGCTGTTCTGGGCGGATGCCTCTTGGAGGCCCGTACCCCAGAGCTGGTACCCCACGAACAGCAAGATGACGATGCCGGTGGTGATGAAGAACCGGCCGAGAGCGCCCAGTATCCGCGAGGTCATGATGTGGAACGTATCGGACCGCGGTGGGCAGCATTGATCTACCTCGACCAAGAATTTCGTAAGTATCGGGAAGAATTGTTGAAGAACCAGCCTCTTGGTGAGGCCGAATCAGGGGCCGAACCACCCCGACCGATAACGTCTCAGACGTGTCCGTGGTCGAACTCGATGACGTCGTGGTGCTCCTTGGGCGTTTTCCCGCGCTCGCCGGAGCGTCGTTGCGCGTCAATGCTGGCGAGGCGGTTCTGCTGCAGGGCCCAAACGGGGCCGGAAAGTCGACGCTGCTGCGCTTGTGCGCCGGTTTGATCCGACCTGAAGCCGGAACGGCCACCGTGCTCGACACCGATTTGCTTCGAGATCGTCGTTCGGTCCGCGCCCGCGTCGGGTATGTGGGCCACCAGTCGATGCTCTACGACGATCTGACCGTTGGTGAGAACATCCGCTTCTGGGGTCGCGCTGCCGGCGTGTCCGAGGCGCAACAACGGGCGAGCACGAACCGTATGCAGATCGAGGAGCGTTTGTTCGATGTGCCCGTCAGCCGCCTCTCAGCGGGCCAACGTCGGCGAACAGCCATCGCCGTGGCCGCGGCGCGACGCCCCGAGCTCTGGCTTCTCGATGAGCCGCACGCAGGACTCGACCAGGGTGGCCGAGATCTGGTCGACGAGTTGATTACCGATGCTGCGTCGGCTGGAGGTGCAGTCCTGGTCGCTTCACACGAACTCGAACGTGTCGAACCGGTTGTCGACCGGCGCGTGACCGTTGCTGGTGGCGTTGTGCACGAACACGACACACACCCAAGAAAGCTCAGCCCGAGTCCGGGTCAGGCGGCGAACGATGCTGAGTGAGATCTGGCTCATTGCCGGCAAGGACCTGCGGGTCGAACGTCGTTCACGCGTTGCGCTCAATCAGGTGGCGCCCTTCTCTATTCTCATCCTGGTGTTGTTCGGCTTTGCGCTCGACGCCGACCGAGCCACGCTGACGAACTTCACGCCGGGGTTGTATTGGGTCGCCATCTTGTTGGCATCGATCCTTGCCATCCACCGGTCGGTTGCCGTCGAGGCCGGCGAAGGTGCACGTGAAGGATTACTCCTCACAGGCCTGCGTCCCGCATCGGTCTTCCTTGGAAAGACAGCCGCGCTCATCGCACAAATTCTTGTCGTTGCTGCTGTTCTACTCGGAGGCGTCGTCATCCTCTATGGCGCATCAATCGACGACGGCGTGCTTCTGGTCACAGCACTTGTCGGCGCGGTCATCGGGGTGGGGGCTGCGGGTACTCTGTATGGAGCGCTACTCGGCGGCCATCGCACTCGGGAGACTGTCTTGCCGATTCTGCTACTGCCTGTGCTCTCACCTGTCTTGATCGGCGCGACACGCGCCTTTGGTGATGCCATGGGAACAGTCGCAGCAGACGGATGGGCGTGGACTCGAGGGTTGTACGGATTTGCGGCTTTGTATCTGGCTTTGGGAGTCATGACTCACGGCGTGTTGATGGAGGAGAACTGATGTCGGTGATGGAGAGGTCCGAGACCCGAAGCGGCGGTGTGACAGGTAGCCGAACAACACGCCTTCTCGGTGTCGTGGTTCTGGTCGGGATTGGGGTGTTGGTCTATTTGGCGTTCGTTGCCACTGAACCAGATGCCACACAAGACGACGCCGTCCGATTGATGTACATCCACGTGCCCTCGGCCCTTGTTGCTTACTTTGCCTTCACGGTCACGGCGCTGGGGTCGGCCATGGTGCTGATCAAACGTTCGGTTTGGTGGGACCTTGTCGCTGGAGCGTCAGCCGAGATCGGAACGCTGGCCGCTGGCATCACGTTGGTCACCGGCTCGATCTGGGGTCGGCCGATCTGGAACACCTGGTGGGAGTGGGGCGACGTTCGACTGCTCACGACGTTGGTGCTGTTCATGCTTTCACTTGGATACCAGGCAGTTCGCCGCCTCGAGGGAACTGCCGAAGAACGGGCAAAAAGATCTGCGGTCGTTGGGTTGTTGCTCATTGCGAACGTGATGATCGTCAACCGATCGGTCGAATGGTGGAACAACCAGACGCTGCATCAGGAATCGACCATCGCTGAAGCAGCGATCGAAGGACTGAGAGCATTTACGCTCTTCTTCTCGATCGTCGTCGGCCTCGGGGCGTACTTCTGGATGTTGATCCATCGCTTCCGGCTGGCCTGGCTTGAACGCCAGGATGATCGGTTCGGACTTGATGAAGCGATTGCACGACGCCGCGCCGAAGCTGACGAGCACGTCGACGATGGTGCACGAGACGGAGGATGGTCATGACACACGTTGGCTATTTGATTGCGGGTTGGGGCATCGCGTTTGGCGCTTCGGGGCTGTTTGCCTGGTCGGTCATGCAACGTGCCAAACGTGTTGCACTGCGTGTGCCGGTCGACCGGCAACGCTGGATGACTGGTCAAGACGCTGACACGATCGGCGACTCCTGATGGATGAGCGCGACAGCGTTGACCCGAGCGAGATTGCAGCCTCCGATAGTCCGGACGCAACGGAGGGCAGCAACGCCGCGCTCGACCTGACGCCTCTGCCACGAGACGCCGTCAAGCGAGGCTCAAGACGCGGCCCGACGATCGTCTTGGCGCTGGTGCTTGTTGTTGTTGGGTTCGTGTTATTCCAGGGTTTGTCCGGGGCCACACTGTTTCTCCGCCAAGCGGACACGGCCGTCGAAGAACGCGACGAACTCGCTGAGCGACGGTTCCGGCTCCTCGGGTCGCCGATCGCTATCAGCGATGAGCAGTTCGACTTCGGTGGCGGCACAGCGGTTCGTTTCTCGATTGCCTGTGACGGCACGGCCGTCGACATCATCCATCGGGGCAACGTTGCTGAGTCATTCCAGATGGGTGTGCCCGTTGTGCTCGAAGGCCGATGGGCCGACTCAGCAGCGGTCGGCGAGCCATGGGAGAACGGCGCCAACGATGGTTACTACTTCGAGAGCGACCGGATGCTCGTGAAACACGACAACGAATACCGCGAAGACCGCATCGAAGAAGCCGCGTCCTGCGGCGAAGACGACCCCGACGCTCCTGGAGCCTGATTCATCGTGCATGTGTTGATCGGATACGGGGCAGTGTCGCTCGGCTTTGCTGGCGCATTGCTTGGCGCGGGCACCTCGGTCTATTCGCTGATAACCAAACGACCGGAGCTCATGAAGGCTGTTCGCCTCCATGTCGGCCTTATTGCCGTTGCTGTCGTGGTGGCCTTCGTCACCATGGAGTCGGCGCTGCTCCAGCATGACTTCAGTGTGAAATACGTGGCTGAACACGGTCGGATCGACACACCGGTTCTGTTCACAATCGCCACGTTGTGGGGTGCCCTCGAAGGCTCGATTCTTCTCTGGGCGCTGATCCTCGTCGGATACCTGGTCGTCGTCACCTGGCGGTTCCGTGATCGAACCGACGACCCGATGGTTGGGTGGGCGTTGCTCACGATGCTCGTCGTCACGATCTTTTTCTTCGCGTTGATGTTGGGTCCAGCGAACCCATTCATCGAGCTCTCGAATCCACCAGCCGACGGCCCAGGCCTCAACCCACTCCTGCAGAACAATGAGTTCATGGCGTTTCATCCGCCGATGTTGTACCTCGGCTACGTGGGATTCACCGTGCCATTCGCCTTTGCGATCGCTGCGCTTGTGACTGGCCGGGTGGGCGAAGGCTGGCTTGTCGAGACTCGCCGCTGGACGATGTTTGCCTGGGGATTCCTCACGTTCGGCATCGTCTTGGGTGCCTGGTGGAGTTATGAGACCCTCGGCTGGGGTGGCTACTGGGCGTGGGATCCGGTCGAGAACGCTTCACTACTGCCGTGGCTCACGGGCACTGCGTTCATCCATTCGGTGATGGTGCAAGAGCGTCGAGGCATGCTGCGGGTGTGGAACCTGTCGCTGATCTGCGCCACGTTTGCGCTCACGATCCTTGGAACCTTCCTCACGCGTTCGGGAGTAATTGCGTCCGTGCATGCGTTCTCTGACTCGGGCATTGGCCCAATGCTGCTCGGGTTCTTTGCGCTCATCGTGGTTGTCACCGTTGGATTGGTCGGGTGGCGAGGTGATGCACTGCGCTCGGTCGGCAAGATCGACTCGCCACTGTCACGCGAGGGGGCCTTCCTCGCCAACAACGTGGTCTTCGCGGCGTTTGCGTTCGTCGTGTTACTCGGCACCGTGTGGCCTCTCATCATCGAGGCGGTTAATGGCGATCGAATCGCAGTCGGTAATCCGTTCTTTGATCGAATGACCATGCCGATCGGTTTCGTGCTGTTGTTCCTGATGGCCATGGCGCCGGTGCTGCCGTGGCGGAAGGCCTCTGGTGAGGTGCTGAGCGATCGTTTGCTTTGGCCGGCCGTCGCTGGAATTGTTGCAATGGTCGGGTCGATGTTTCTGGGCGCTGCGGGGTTTGCGCCTGTGCTTGCTTTCGGTCTCGCAGGTGTCGCTGGCGGATCAGCCGTCCGTCAACTGGTCATTGCCACGAAACGTCAGGGATGGCGCGGCCTCGTTGGTCGCACCAACGGCGGCATGATCGTGCACCTCGGTGTGATCGTCATCGCCGTTGCATTCGCCGCGAGCAACGCCTACTTACGCCAGGCCGAGTTCCAGTTCGATGAGGTCGGCGATTCGGCCGAACTGGCTGGCCACGAATTTATCTTTCGGGGCACCGATCAGGTCATCGCTCCAGATGGCCGAATCGACAACCAGGTACTCGTCGAGGTCGACGGCCGCATCGAACGTCCCGCACTCACCGTGTTTCCTTTCGCAGGTCGGACCATAGGCACGCCGCAGACCCGTGGCACGTTGATCGACGATGTGCAGCTCTCGGTGATCCCCACCGAGGACGGCGTCGACGGCGCTGTCGTGCGCGTCACGGTGCAGCCGCTCGTGCAGTGGCTGTGGATCGGCGGGATGATGATGGCCGTCGGAACTGGTTTGGCTCTCGTGCCCGGTCGTCGACGGCGCCCCACGGCTCCGACCTCGGCACTACCAGTCGAGGTCGATGCAGCAGCCGAACCTCCAGTTGAGCCGGTGCCGGTCTGATGGCGGACAACGATGACCACACCACCGTCGACGAGCACACCGCCTTTGATGACGACACCGCCTTTGATGACGACGCTGCCGTCGATGGCCAGTCTGTCGAGGTCGAGTTGCCTGCGGGGCCATCTCGGCTGGCGTTCTTTGCCGCCACTGCGGTCGGAGCGATTCTTGTCGTCCTGATCGTTGTGTTGGCGACGAGCGATGGTGACGCCGGGTTCGCCCGCAGCCCGCTCGTGTCCAAGACCGCCCCGTTGATTGCCGGCGAGGCCATCGATGGCACCACGTTCGATCTCGATGCCGAACGTGGTCGCTGGGTTGTCGTCAACTTCTTTGCCACCACCTGCGTTCCGTGCATCGAGGAGCACCCCGAACTCGTTGCCTTCGACGAGCAGTATTCGGCGACCGGGGAGGCATCGGTCGTGAGCATTGCCTTCAGTGATTCGGCAAGCAACGTACGCGAGTTCTTCGAGAGCAACGGTGGCAACTGGGCAGTGCTTGCCGAGGACACCGGTCGGCATGCAATTAGTTATGGTGTGGCCGCAGTGCCCGAGACCTACCTCGTTGCCCCCTCTGGCATCGTCACCTCAAAGTTCATCGGCGGGGGGACCAAGGTCGACATCGAACGCGAGATCGAACGCCTCAATGGGGCGACTGGCGCAGTTGCGGACGCGGATTCCTGATGTTCTCTCGGCGCACGCTCATCTGGCTCTGCCTTTTGGCGGCAGGACTCTCGGCATTAGTAATCTCGACGCAACTCGAAGGGCCCCCGCGTACCAACGAAGATCGGGTTCGTTCGTTGTCCGAAGATTTTGCGTGCCCGACTTGCGATGGACAATCCGTCGCCGAATCGAATGCTGTCGTTGCTCAGGAGATCCGACGGGAGATACGGCGCCAGGTCGACGACGGGCAATCCGATGCGCAGATCACCGATGCGCTGGTCGCCAGTTACAACGAATCGATTGACCTCCGACCGCGATCGGGCGGCGTCGTCGGATTGGTCTGGATTCTGCCAGTCGTGGTCATGGTGTTCGGCTTCGCTGCATTGGCGTCGGTATTTCGACGGTGGCGGCTGACCGAGGCAAAGTCGGCAACAGATGCGGACATCGATCTGGTCGACGCATTACGTCGTCAGCGACGGGACCAGGTCGGCCCATGAACACAGGGGCACTCACCCCGTCGGAACGAGAACGGTTGACCGACGAACGTGAACATCTGCTTGCGTCGCTCGATGACCTCGATGCCGAGCTCGCTGCTGGTGACATCGATCAGATTGACTTCGACGCGCTGCGAGATGACTACACCGCTCGGACGGCGCAACTCAGCCGGGCACTCGATGGTGCCACGATTACACGCACTGCTCGAAAGGCCAACCCCCGGTCGTCACAGCTCAAGTGGCTGGTCGGGGTAGTGCTCGTCGCTGCGGTTGCGTCGTGGGCCATGGTCGAATTTTCTGGCGCACGCGGTGATGGTGAGACGGCGAGCGGCGAGATTCGACTGAGCACCGCAAGCCTGCTGTCCGACGCTGCCTCAGCGTTTGGTCAGGGCGATCCTGAACGGTCGATCGAGCTCTACGGCGACGTGCTCGACATTCAGCCGACCAATGTCGAGGCGCTCACCTACCGAGGGTGGATTCAGTATCAGACCGGTGCGATAGATGCGGCGAAGGCCGACTTCGACGAAGCCGTGGCGTTCGACTCCGAGTATGGGGACGTGCGGGTGTTCCGGTCAATCGTCGCCCTCGACGAGGAACGGTTCGACGATGCGTCGGCTGAACTCGCAGCCTTCGACGCGTCGAACCCAACCGCAATTGCCCAGAACCTCGTGCGGCAGAGACAGGTGCGCGAACGCATCGGTGTGGCCCGGATGGCCGAATTGCTCGACAGCACCGACGGTGTGCCCGATCTTGTGGCGAACAATGTTGGTCTGGCCGAGTCACAACTTGCTGGCGAGCTCTTTGTTCAGCTCGAGGATCCGCAAAAGGCGATCCGTTCGTTCGACGCTGTGCTCGAGGTTGAACCCGAGAACGCAGATGCGCTGGCTTGGCACGGCTGGACGCTGGCGCTGTTGGCCGAATCGGGAGCCGAAGGGCTGTTTGCCGATGCCGAAGAGTGGCTCGACCGAGCTGTCGAAGCCGATCCAGGAACCGCCGACGCTCGAGTGTTCCGGGCCTTCATCTTCAACCGACTCGATCGACAAGACGAAGCCCGCAGCGAGCTCGCAGCCTTTGACGAGCTCGCCGAACCGCCTGCCGACATGGTTTCCCTCATCGACCAGTTCGGCCTCCGCGAAGCACTCGCGTAGGAGCCTGGCGTCTGCAAGACGTCATCAGGAGCATCAGAACAGTCGGTCGCCGTGGGGGTCGTGCCGTTTTTGGCTATTGCGGTGTTGGTCGAGTCGGGGTTTGAGGTTGTTTGGGTCGCGTGTTCGTGGTCGACCGCGGCGTGTTCTGCTTTTGGGGGCCGAATATTTGCCGGGCGGTGATTTCCTGTTCTGCCGGGTGGCGCGTTCTGGCCGGTTGTCGGGTGGGATTTCATCCCAGGTGGAGGCCCGGGTTTTCCAGGTTTGGGTGTTTGGGTCGTAGAAGATTGTTTGGTTGTTTGCGTGGAGTCGGTGGTGGCAGTCATCGCACACAAAAACCAGACCGTCGATGTTGGTTTCGCCTTGGGCTGGCGCTTCGAACGGGATGATGTGGTGTGCCACACAGCGGTCGTGGTGAGCGCCACACTGAACGCAGCCGCCGTCGCGGCTAATGAGGCCGTTGATTTGTGCTGGTGTTGCGAGCCGCTTTTTGCGGCCTTGCCAGAGCAGTTCGCCGGTTGCGGAGTAGATCTGGCCGATGAAATCGGCCCCACAGGCCAGCTCCTCGACAACCGATGTGGGTAGCGGTGTGCCATCAGCCATGGTGATCACCGTGTCATCAGCACCGGTCAGTTGGTCGACCGTGGCGGTCACGAACACGGTGGCCCGACGGTTCTTGGTGGATGCTCTGCGCCTATTGCTTCCAGGACTGTTTGCGTTCCTGTTGGGCTCGTCGGGCGGGGCGCCTTTTGCTGCAGCGCCGGTCGCCTCGCTGCCGTGACTGGGTTGGTCGCTGCAGTTGTCGGCCTGCGGTGGTGCGTCGCTCGTCGTTTGCGGGTCCTGCGTTATGAGCTTGCGGGCGGCGTCGAAGGCCCGTTGATCGGCGGTCCGGGGGTGGTCCTGGTTCGGGACGTCACGACCACCGTCGTTTTGGTATTCGTTGTTGGCTTGGGCTCGGACGCAACGTTCCATGTGGTCAATGGCTTCGTCGTCGCCATGAAAGGTCAGTGCACTGTTGCCGTTCGACAGTCGATGTCTAAACCAACCGCGTTGTTGACGTTGCCTGTTATGACGTGACTGCACAGCGGCTTTCGTGAGCCGCTTGTTCACGAAACTGGTGGCCTTCCTTTTCCCCTGCTCAGGGGTTGTGGACGCAATGGCATTGACGAAGTCATCATCGACGGCGGCTTCTCCGTCGGTTTGTTCGGCGGCGTCAGCGATCACATCGACCTGTTCTGAGGACAGGTTGCCTTGGGCCATACGTGTGGCAAGGGCGGGGTTGGCGTTGGTGGCTTTACCCCGGCGTGCCCGTTTCTTGGCTTCCTTCTTTGAGGTCTTGCTGTCCTCACGTAACAGGTCTTCGACACCGCGGTCAGAAGCGCCGGCTTCGTAGCGGTCGGCCAAGATTTGGGCTTCGACGGCGTCCATCCGGCGGCGCACGAACCCGACCAGTTCCAAACCAGTCTTCGGGGGAACGTTGGCCAAGACGCGCTCGATCGCGAGCACATGGTCAACAACCACAACCCCAACATCACGCCCCTCAAAGTCCATGAACCCCAAGCTACAAAGGGGGTGTGACATCTAACTTGAGGTCGGGTTCGCGGGCGTGCTTGCGGGCTTGTTCATAGGGTGGCGTTGTTGCCCGGTTTGTTTGGTTCGGCTTGGAACTCTGACCGGAGCGGGTTTCGGCTCGACTCCTGAAAAGTGATTGTCGATCATTCGAATTTCGACCAGCGCTTGTGAACTCCTGTTTGGGAACTCGAGACCAGCCGCCGTGTTGGATCTCTGTTTTTGCGATGTCCGTTTCTTCACACACCTTTGGACGCAAGCGCACCGGCTGGAACTCGATGGGCCGTGCATCGACAACCCAATCAGAAGGGCAGACATGGGAGAAGTTCGTTTAGGAATCGATGTGGCGTGCACGGCGAAGCATCAGGCGTCGTTGGCTGAGGGTCTGCCCCGGGTTTGGTTGATGTTGGGGCAGACCCGAACCCCAATCAGCGAAGAAGAAGGCCGAGAGATCTGCGCCACCCGCTACAAGATCGACCCCGAACTCCGGCGCAAACGATCCCAACGCCAAGCCGATACCAAACGAGCGCCACACCGATCAACCGCCAGGAAGGCGGCCCGGGAAAATGAGGAGTCGCAAAGCGCTCCGTTCCCGGGACCGCCCAACACCAAAGATACCCAAGCCGCCTAAGCAACAAAAGACACCTTGACCCCAGTTAGGAACTCACGATTCTGGAGGATGGGTCGAGTTGCGATCTAGAGTTTCGGCAATGAGCTCGATTGGTTTGGCAGCAGTTGTGGCCACCGCCACAGTTGTCGCGTCATCATCAGCGCGAAACGACAAGGTCGCCGCACTGGCACAGCTGTTGGCCGAGACCGAACCAGAAGAGGCTCCGATCGTCGTTGGGCTGCTCACGGGCGAGGTACGGCAGGGTCGTATCGGCGTTGGCTGGGCCGCAGTTCGAGACCTCGAAATCGATGCAGTGTCCGTCTCGACCCTTACGGTCGCCGACGTCGACCAGGCCATGACCGAGCTGGCGGCCACCTCGGGTTCGGGGTCGAAGGCACGCCGGGCTGCAATCCTCGATGACCTGCTCGGCAACGCCACTCTCGACGAGGCCAAATTCGTCAAGACCGTCCTCACCGGAGGGCTCAGGCAGGGTGCCCTCGACGGGGTGATGGTGACCGCAGTGGCCAAGGCCGCCGGGGTGCCGGTGGCGTCGGTCAGGCGAGCAGCGATGTTGTCGGGTGATCTCGGTGAGACCGCCGAGCTGGCACTCGCCAATGGACGAGATTCTCTCGACGCCGTGGGTCTGCGAATCGGTCGGGGAGTGCAGCCGATGCTCGCCGTGACCTCCGCGACGACTACTGACGCGGTGGAGGAACTGGGCGAAGTGTCAGTGCAAACAAAACTCGACGGCATCCGCATCCAGGCCCACCGATCTGGTGACGGCGTGTGGTTGTACACGCGCAACTTAAACGATGTGACCGAACGTCTGCCGAGTGTGTGTGATGCCGTCCGAGCTCTCCCGGCCACAGCACTGGTGCTCGACGGCGAGCTGATCGGGCTGCGCGAGGACTCGCCCGAGGTGTTCCAGGACACCGCTTCGACCTTCAGCTCTGGAGGCTCGAGTGGGCGAGTTGCCTTGCAGACGCAGTTCTTCGACATCTTGCATCGAGACGGAACCGACCTGATCGACCAACCGTTGCATGAGCGACTGAAACATCTTCACGAAGTGGCTGGACCACGAGCCATCGAGGGGATCGTTACCGCTGATCCGATCGAAGCCGAGGCCTTCGCCGCGAACGTTCTGGCCGCCGGTCACGAGGGTGTCATGGTGAAGGCGATCGACTCGACGTATGCCGCCGGGCGCCGGGGCAAGACCTGGCGCAAGGTCAAACCAGTGCACACGTACGATCTGGTGGTCTTGGCTGCCGAGTGGGGGCACGGCCGACGGACTGGATGGCTCTCGAACCTGCATCTCGGAGCGCTCGATGGCGATGAGTTCGTGATGGTGGGGAAGACGTTCAAGGGCCTCACCGACGCCTTGCTCACCTTCCAGACTGAGGAGTTGCTGGCCCGTGAGGAACGACGCGAAGGGATCACCGTGTTCGTGCGACCGGAGCTCGTCGTCGAGATCGCGATCTACGGGGTGCAGCGATCGACCACCTTTCC
>RCNE010000621.1_pt1 | contig 19019 bp, 20 predicted proteins | sample 2041361 | NCBI WGS metagenome assembly RCNE01 (sample SAMN09708229, study PRJNA481090) | Marine sediment metagenome, whole genome shotgun sequencing project.
CAGCTTACCTGCTCACTGATCGCTTTCCGCGCCTTTTGGTCGTCAGCGTAGCAATTGGCGCGCTCACCTCGTTCTTTGGCGCCTACCTCAGCTTTTTCGTCGACGGAGCCACGGGCGGCATTATCGTGAGCTTGCAAACTGTGATCTTCCTGATTGCTTTCGTATTTGCGCCCAAACATGGCTACCTCTCTGCACGGCGCAGGGCACGCGAGGCATTGCTGCCATGATCGACACATTGCTCCAGCCGTTCCAGTTTGCGTTTATGCAGAACGCTTTTTTCATAATGCTTATGATCTCGGTACCGACCAGTTTGCTGTCGTGCTATCTGGTGCTCAAAGGGTGGTCGCTGATGGGCGATGCGATCAGCCATGCGGTCCTGCCGGGTGTTGTAGCGGCCTATGTCCTGGGTATCCCGCTCATCATCAGAGCGTTTTGTGCGGGTATGTTCTGTGCGCTGGCCACTGGATTTCTGTCCGAAAACAGCCGCGTGAAACAAGATACGGTGATGGGCATCGTTTTTTCCGGCATGTTCGGTTTTGGCATCGTGATGTACACAAAGATCAGCACCGATATGCACCTCGATCACATTCTGTTCGGCAACATGCTGGGCGTGGGGAGCGCTGATCTGTGGACAGCTGGCCTCATCTCGTTGTTCGTAGCAGTGATCGCTATTTCCAAGCAGCGCGATCTAATGCTGCACGCCTTTGACCCGATTCAGGCACAGGCGGTAGGGTTGCGCGTGGGCTGGTTGCACTATGGATTGCTCGCGCTGATCTCGCTCACAATTGTGGCGACACTCTCGGCGGTCGGGATTATCCTGTCTATTGGTCTGCTCATCGCACCCGGAGCGATTGCGTTTTTGCTGACCCAGCAGTTCTCGCGCATGCTGCCAATCGCTGTCGGCGTGACCATGATCTCAGGTGTGCTGGGCATCTATGCCAGCTTCTTTCTCGACAGCGCCCCTGCGCCCACGATCATCTTGATTCTAACAGCAATCTTTATTGCGGCGTTCATACGCTCCGGCATTGTCACGCGCCGCGCCTCGGCCAAGGGCTAGCGCGCGATATTCTCGGCTATCGCCTGTTTATAAAGCTGCCTGATCCGCTCCGTCACGGGGCGAGTACCATCTCCAATAAGCTTGCCGTCGATCTCGGACACCAGCGTTTGCGCGCCGAATGTGCCGGTTAGAAACGCCTCATCCGCGCCAATCGCCTCGTAGAGGGAGTAGTTCTTTTCAAATACGGGGATTCCGTCGGCTCGGCACAGGTCAATCACCTTTTGCCGCGTCACACCGTTCATGCAGTAGTCACCCGTCGAGGTCCAAACCTCTCCACGCCGCACGATAAAGAAGTTGCAGGCGTTGGTTGTGTTCACAAACCCATGCGGGTCGAGCATCAGCGCCTCGTCTGCTCCGGCCTGCTCTGCCTGAAGACAGGCGATGACACAGTTGAGCTTGGAATGGCTGTTGTATTTCGCATCCTGCGACATGGGCAATCCGCGCACCTGAGGGACGGTAGCAAGGCGGATACCTTGCGCGCTCAGCTTTTCCACAGGCTTGGAATGTTCCATAATGATGACCAAGGTCGGACCAGAGCGTGACAATGAAGGATGTTGGAACGGCTTTACCTTAACGCCGCGTGTCAGCATTAGGCGACAGTGCACATCGGTGGTCATGTTATTGGCCTCAGCCGTGAGGCGCAGCGCCTCAGCGATGCCCGCCTTGTCCATCCCTACATCCAGCGAGACCGCTTTGCAGGAGTTGAAGAAGCGGTCCATATGCTCGTCAAAGAACGCCCAAACGCCGTTATAGAGCCGCATCCCTTCCCACATGCCGTCGCCCAGCAGGAAACCACTGTCATAGACCGACACTGTTGCCTCGGCGCGCGGCTTCAGCTCCCCGTTGATGTAGATCAGAATATCTTGGTTACGGGCGTCTTCATCGGCCTCATGGGTCGTGGTCATACAAATACCTCCTGTGCGGTTTGCTCGCCCAAATCGAATACGCGTTTGTAGCGTTCAATCTCGTCCGCTGGTCCCATCGCCTTGTTCGGGTTGTCCGACAGCTTGACCGTTGGCGATCCATTCGCGCTCACCGCTTTGCAAACAAGGCTGAAGGGCGCGAGGGCATCGTCAGGCACCAGATTGCGGAAATCATTGGTGAGCAGCGTGCCCCAACCAAAGGAAATGGCCGTCTTGCCAGCGAACTGTGCATGCAGTTCCTTGATCTTGGCCACGTCGAGGCCATCACTGAAAATAATACGTTTGCCACGCGGGTCTTCGCCGCGGGACTTCCACCAGTCAATCGCTTGCCGTGCTGCTGTCGCAGGGTCGCCACTGTCGATGCGAATGCCGGTCCAACCCGCAAGCCAATCTGGCGCGTTGTCGAGAAACCCCTGAGTGCCGTAAGTGTCAGGCAAGATGATGCGCAGGTTTCCCTCATGCTCGTCATGCCAATCCTCGAGCACCTTATAGGGTGCTTGGTATAGCTCCTCGTCTGTCTCGGCCAAGGCAGCATAGACCATCGGTAGTTCATGGGCATTGGTGCCGATCGCCTCCAGCTCACGCTTCATAGCGATTTTACAGTTGGACGTTCCCGTGAATTTGGCCCCCAGACCCTCGTTCATCGCCTGCACACACCAGTCCTGCCAGAGAAAGCTGTGGCGGCGGCGCGTACCGAAGTCTGCAATCGACAGGTCAGGCACATCGCGCAACGCCTCTACCTTTTCCCACACGCGGGTCATGGCGCGGGCATACAGCACCTGAAGTTCAAACTTCTCCATATTACCCAAAACCGCACGCCCGCGAAGCTCCATCAAGACGGCCAGTGCAGGAATTTCCCAAAGCATGACCTCATGCCATTTACCCTCGAACGTCAGCTCGTATTGATCACCCTTCCGCTCAAGGTGGTAGGGCGGCAGGCGCAGGTTCTCGAACCACTCCATGAAATCGGGGCGAAACATCTGGCGCTTGCCGTAAAAGGTATTGCCGCGCAGCCATGTGGATTCGCCACGGCTCAGGCTTAGTGTGCGGATATGGTCGAGTTGCTCGCGCAGCTCTCCCTCGTCGATGAGCTTGGCCAGCGGGATATGCTTGGACCGATTAATCAGACTGAATGTGACTTGCGTGTCCGGCTTATTGCGGAAAATGGACTGGCACATCAATAACTTGTAAAAGTCAGTGTCGATGAGCGACCGCACAATCGGGTCGATCCTCCATTTGTGGTTCCAAACGCGGGTGGCGATATCAACCATTGTGCAATCTCCGTAAGGGCCGCTGTTTTTGTGGCCTATGCTGCGTGAGGGGGCAAGTGGTTAGTCTAAAGTGACGCCTGCGCCCGACATCGAATTTTTCGCCTCGGCCAGTGATCCATTGAGATCAATCGCACGGCACAGGTTTGTGCGAACGTGGGTTTTAAAACCAAGCTGTGCCGCATCGACGGCGGAATAGTTCACGCAGAAATCCAGTGCTAGGCCAACCAGTGTCACCTCTGTGATGCCCCGCGTGCGCAGATAGCCTTCAAGACCGGTCGGCGTTTCGTGGTCATTCTCAAAGAACGCAGAATAGCTATCGATAGCGGGATTATAGCCTTTCCGAATGATTAAGTCGGCATGATCAGTCTCTAATAAGGGGTGAAATGCAGCACCATCCGTCCCTTGGATACAATGATCAGGCCATAGAACTTGCGGGCCATAGGGCATCTCAAGCATGTCATAAGGAGCCTTATCGGCATGCACGGAAGCAAAGGAGGAATGGCCCGCCGGATGCCAGTCTTGGGTAAGGATCACCGCAGCAAACTCTCCCATGATCGCGTTAATGCCCACGACGATCTCGTCTCCTCCTGCAACAGCAAGTGCGCCACCGGGGCAAAAATCGTTCTGGACGTCGATAACAAGGAGCGCGTGCATGGGGCTATCTTTCTGCATGAATACAACTTGGGGACGGTTTTAACCCGCACCCCTCTTGCGCAACAACCCCTGTACGGCCTATTTGGCATCCCATGTATACCATTGCCGCCCTCTATCATTTCGCCCGATTTGACGATCCTGACGCGATGAAGCCGCCGTTGCTCACGTTTTGCGTGGAGCATGGGATCACTGGCACCCTGTTGCTCGCGCGCGAAGGGGTGAATGGAACCATCGCAGGGCCGTCGCAAGCGGCAGTGGATGCTGTGCTGGGCCATATACGCGCCCTGCCCGGTTGTGCTGAGTTAGAACATAAAATTTCACACGCTGGCCAGCCGCCGTTTGGCAAGATGAAGGTCAAGATCAAGCGTGAAATCGTGACCATGGGACAGCCTGATGTGGACCCGACCACCAGTGTTGGCAACTATGTGGACGCCGCAGACTGGAACGACCTAATCACCCGCGATGATGTTGCTGTGATCGACACACGCAATGACTATGAGGTGGCGATTGGCACGTTTAACGGCGCGATTGACCCGCAAACCGCCAGTTTTGGAGAGTTTCCTGCGTGGTGGGAGGCAAACAAGGATCGATTTCACAACAAAAAGATTGCGATGTTCTGTACCGGAGGTATCCGCTGTGAGAAATCCACCAACTATCTGCTCGGCCAAGGGGTAGAGGATGTCTATCACCTCAAGGGTGGCATCCTGAAATACCTCGAAGAAGTACCTGCCGCTCAGAGTACATGGTCCGGCTCCTGCTTTGTCTTTGATAACCGTGTGAGTGTGGAGCATGGGCTGAAACCTGGCCCGCATCTGCTGTGCCACGGCTGCCGTCGTCCGATTCTCCCCGCAGATACCGAGCGCGCGGGATATGAGGCGGGCGTGAGCTGTCATCATTGCATTGACGAGACGACAGAGGACGACAAGAACCGCTTCCGCGAGCGGCAAAAGCAGATGACATTGGCAAAGCGGCGCAAGTGGTAGTCTAGGCCATCGCCGCTTTTGGGATACGCGGACGGCTGCGCGAAATCAGCCACAGGATGATTGCGATATTCAGACCATTCCAGACGATTCCATTGACGAAGGCCAGCGTGTAAGAACCGCTCACATCATAGATTACGCCAGAGAGCCAACCGCCCAGCGCCATGCCCATGACCGTTGCCATTATGACAAAGCCGACGCGCGCTCCCGCCTCCTTGGCTGGCATGTATTCACGTACAATGAGCGCATAGCTTGGCACGATGCCTCCTTGGCTGAGGCCAAAGACCATGCTCACCAAATAGAGCGAAACCATCCCGCCCGCAGGGAGGTACAAAAAGAGCGCCAGACATTGCAGGATCGAGCCGATTAGAAGCGTTCGCACACCGCCCAAACGATCCGCAAGCAGTCCCGAAACGATACGGGATGCAACACCGCCCAATAGCATCAGCGAGAGCATTTGTGCACCAACAGCAGGCCCGTAGCCGAGGCCGACACACAGCGCCACGATATGAACCTGCGGCATCGACATCGCCACGCAGCATCCGATGCCCGCAAGGCCCAGCAGATATTGCAGGGCGCGAGGCGACAAACCTGCCGATTTTGCATTGAGAACAGAAGCTTGCTCTGCCGCTGCATGCGCCTCGTCTGGAAGGGACCGGCGTAATGCGAAGGAAAGCGGGATCACGACTGCAAGCGTCACAGTTGCCAGAACCAGATAGACCGCACGCCAACCGCTGTCCTGAAGTACATTGGCCAACAGGATTGGCCAGATCGCGCCCGAGAGGTAGTTTCCAGACGCAGCCACGGCCACAGCAATGCCCCGCCTACGTACAAACCAATGCGAGATATCCGCAATCAAAGGACCAAACCCGATAGCCGAGGCAAAGCCGACCAGCAGCTGTGCCAATGACAACATCAACAAGGAGCTCGAGAGTGTCGCCAAGCCATAGCCCAGCGCCGTAAGGACAGCCGCAATCAGTAGCGATAAAGTAATCCCGAACCGATCTACTGCTCGGCCCAGCACATAGTTACCTGTACCGAACCCAATCATCGTGAAGGTGTAAGGGAGCGAGGCCATCGCGCGGCTGCCACCATACTCTGCCTCAACCGCAGGCATGATCACAATCATCGCCCACATACCCGCATTGATCACCGTTGCGATCAATAGGGTGAGGCCAAGACGGGTCCATGAGTAGCGGCTATCGGTGATCAAATTGTCCATGGCCCTGATGTGGCCGCGAAAAGGAACCGATTGCAAGATTAACCTACTGATAACCACCGTTTCGGGCATTAGCCGTTTGCTAACACCTCCTCCGCTATTGCTTGGGTCGGGTGAAAAAGAGGGGGTCGGTATGAGTGCGCAAGCAAACGTCAGACCAATCATTATTAAGCGTAAAAAGGTCATCAAAGGAGGTGGGCACCATGGTGGTGCCTGGAAAGTTGCCTATGCAGATTTCGTAACTGCGATGATGGCGTTCTTTATGCTGATGTGGCTGCTGAATGCGACGACGGAACAACAAAAGTCGGGATTGGCAGACTACTTTACGCCAACAATTCCCGTCGTGCAGAAATCTGGCGGTGGAAATGGCGCGTTTGGTGGGGACAGCATTTTTTCGGAGCAGACGTTGTCCCAGAATGGAACCGGAGCGTCGGTTAATCGAGTTTCGGCAGAAGATAAAGCGCGCGGCGCTACCGCGGAGGATACCGACGCGCAAAACGAAACCTTCGAGAGCCTGAATGAACTGCTGTTGGGTCATGGCGGTGAATCAAAGGTGATGGAAAATATGTTGGAGCACATCGTGACCCGCATTACCGATGAAGGGCTGGTGATCGAAATCTATTCCCATGACCGTTTGCAGATATTTGAGGGCGACAGCGCCACGCCGACACCCCTCTTGCGTGACCTCGCTACGTTGATTTCCCAAATCAGCAAGACCGTGACCAATGACATCGCAATCGGCGCGCATGTGCGGGCGCGGCCTCTTGTTTTGAAGGAAAACCCTGTTTGGGAATTATCCCAAGAACGCGCCACGCAAATGCGGCGGCTGATGGAGGGGCGTAGCATTAAGCCAGAGCGGATTCAGCGGATCACAGGCCATGCAGATCGCGAGCACGTTGTGCGCAATCCCATGGCGCTACGCAACGACAGATTGGAAATCGTGCTTTTGCGGGATGTTTCCTAACGCTGAAAATAGACTGCATTTTATCTGTTAGCCCGACATTAAAGTGTGTCGGGCTATGCCTTGTTCCAGCACAGATCGGCAAAGCAGAAAGGCGTGTCTATGACCATATCATCTTCGCTAAACGCAGGTGTTGCAGGGCTTCAATCCAATGCAACTCGGTTAGCCAGTATATCGGATAACATCGCAAACTCTTCAACTTTTGGGTACAGACGGGTCGAAACCAATTTCGAATCTATGGTAATTTCCGGTAACGGTGGGCGGTACTCAGCTGGCGGTGTACGCGCCGACACAACGCGACAGATTGATCAAGGCGGATCACTTGTTGCGACCTCAAATGCCACTGATCTTGCCGTACGCGGCCGCGGAATGCTGCCAGTTGGACGTGTATCGGACCTGAACGTAGGGAATGGCGATACCAACATGTTGCTTACCAGCACCGGGTCTTTCACCACGGATGCAGAAGGATACCTCACGACATCTTCAGGTCTCGTTCTACTTGGGTGGCCCGCGCAGCCAGACGGTTCAATTCCAACCTTTTCGCGCGATACGGATGAGGGGCTGGAGCCTATCCAAATCAATGTAAACCAACTCACGGGTGAACCCACAACTCGTATGACTCTTGGCATTAACCTACCTGCAACTGGGACGGTTGCAGGTAGTGCAGGAGAGGCCCAGCAACTTGCCGTCGAATACTACGGTAACCTTGGTACTTCGGAGAATGTGAATGTAACTTTCACACCAACGGTTCCAGCTTCGGGCGCGTCTAACGAATGGACAATGACATTAACCGATTCTGTGGACCCCGCTGTCACTATCGGAGAATATGTTCTTACGTTTGAAGACAATCGCACGGCTGGTGGGACGCTGGCATCAGTCACAACCGTCACAGGTGGTGCATATGACAATGCAACAGGCAATTTGATCGTAAATGTTGCAGGTGGCCCGATTGAAATCGACATTGGCGTTATTGGACAAAGCGATGCGCTTACACAACTTTCAGATACGTTCGCACCGGTTTCGATCACCAAGGATGGCTCCCCAGTGGGGAACATGACCAGCGTAAATGTGGATAGCAACGGATATGTCCATGCCACGTTTGACACTGGCGTGACTCGAACAATCTATCAGGTGCCGCTCGTAGACCTACCAAACCCGAACGGGATGGTGGCGCTGGATGGCCAAACCTATCAGCCTTCGGTGGACAGTGGTTCATTCTTCTTGTGGGATGCCAGCCAAGGGCCAACAGGTGATATAGTCGGTTACGCTCGTGAAGAATCCACCACGGATGTGGCGAATGAACTGACCGCGATGATCCAGACCCAACGGGCCTACTCTTCAAACGCGAAAGTAATCCAGACCGTGGATGAGATGTTGCAGGAAACAACCAACATCAAGCGTTAATCTATCGGGAGCTGGGGGGCGTGGTAGGCGCCTCCCTGACTAACCAAGGGAGATACCATGTCGATTACCGGAGCCATGAATGCAGCCGTGTCGGGACTGCGTGCCGCCGCACGCGGAACAGAGATTGTTTCAAACAATATCTCGAACGCGCTCACGCCAAGCTATGGTCGACGCGGGCTCGAACTTTCGACGTTAAGCTATGGGGCAACTGGCGGTGTCCGTATTGATGGAATTGGCCGCCAAATGAACGAAGGGGTTGTGGCCGACAGACGCCTCGCGAATGCGGCCCAGCAAAACACGCAAACCGCCGTCGATTTCTTTCGCCGCCTTGAAGATGTCACTGGTATTGCAGGTGATCCTGAGGGACTCAGCGGGCGTCTTGCAACATTTGAAGAAGGGCTGATCATAGCTGCCAGCAGACCGGATTCAGTTGAACGTCTCGCAAATAGTGTAAGAGATGCGCAACGTCTCGCAGACGGAATCGGGCGCGCTTCGCGAGAAGTTCAGGATATGCGCACCAATGCAGACACCCAAATTGCGCAGGATGTCTCCAAACTGAACAACGCGCTGGAGCAGGTTGAAAAACTCAACGTAGAGATCTTGAAAGCGAGGTCCCGCAGCAATGGCAGCCCTGCACTCTTGGATCAGCGGCAAGCTGTGCTTGATACAATCGGCTCAATTGTCTCGATAAACGTCATTCCGCGCGATAATGGCGCCATTGCAATTTACACGGAAGGTGGCGCAATTTTACTTGACGTGAATGCCGCTCAAGTTGGGTTCGATCAGAAAAATATTGTAACCGAATTCCAGTCTTTTGAAGCGGGTACACTTTCCGGTCTGAGCCTCAACGGTCAAGATTTGCGGATCAGTGCCCTAAGCGGGGGCAGCTTGGGAGGGCACTTTGCCGTGCGCGATACACACGGTGTTCAGGCTCAAACACAGCTGGACGCACTTGCACGTGACCTCGTTGAGCGTTTTGATGACCCTTCACTTGACCCCACTCGCGGGGCTGGTGATCCAGGACTATTTACCGATTCAGGCGCAGCATTCGATCCCGCAAATGAAGTTGGGCTGAGTGGGCGCTTGACCCTGAATGCATCAGTTGATCCTGCTGCAGGCGGTGAGATTTGGCGTCTGCGTGACGGGATGGGTGCAATAGGGCCTGGCCCAGCAGGCGATGCGACCCTTCTAAATGATCTTCGGGCAGCATTGGAAGTAAAACGCATTCCTGCTTCAGGTGACTTTAGCACAGTTCCGCACGATACAGCTGCGCTCTTCTCCTCGTTTTCTGGCCTATTGGCTTCAACCCGTAGTGGCGCAGAACAAGATATGACTTTCACCGCTGCACGTTTGACAGAACTCACACAGCTACAGCTATCTGATGGCGTCGATACAGATCAGGAACTGCAAAACCTGCTTATCCTTGAGCAAGCCTATGCTGCCAATGCACGTGTTATTCAGGCGGCGGATGAAATGCTGGAAACACTGACGAGGTTATAAAATGCAAATTGGTTCTCTGGGTGACTTAGCCCAATCCTATTCGATGCAGTCGCGCAATGCTGCTCTCAAGACTGACATCCAACGCCTCACGCTGGAACTGGCGTCCGGTAAAGTCAGTGACGTGCGTAAAGCCATAGGGGGAAATACAGCCTACATCACTGATATTGAGCGCAGTCTAACAGAGTTAAACGGCTATGATTTGGCCGCCCGCGAAGCAAGCCAGTTTGCCGCTGGCGTACAAAATGCGCTTTCTCGGATAAATGACGTGAGTACCGAGTTTCGCAATACGCTCCTCACTTCTTCAAGTTCTGCCTTGGGCGAAGCTTCAAGCGCACTTATCACCCAGGCGCAAGGTTCGCTTGATGATGTTATCAGTGCAATAAACACAAACGTCGGCGGCAGATCACTTTTTTCCGGCACCGCCACAGATGTTACAGCCCTCGCTTCATCAGAGATTTTACTTTCCGACCTCGTCGTATCGATGGCTGGCGCCGGAACGGTTGATGATATGTTAGCCGCTGCGACGGCATGGTTTGATGATCCAGCAGGATATGCAGCAACAGGTTACCTTGGTTCCGATACAGCACTGGCACCTATTTCACTCTCGGATGGTGCAGCCGCAGAGTTTGAATTACGCGGTGATGACCCTGCACTGCGCAAAGTGCTCCAAGGCCTCGCGATAATCGCTGTCGCTGATGATCCAGCCCTGGGGTTAACAGCAGGGCAAAAAGGTGAGCTTCTTCAGAAGGCTACTCCTGAAATCTTGGGAGCAAGCGGTAGGATAATTGACCTACAAGCAAAGATCGGATTGTCCGAAGCCCGTATTGAGACCAACATAGTGCGGCAAAGCGCCAAACGCGCAACACTGGAGATGGCCCGTAACGAACTGCTGTCCATCAACCCGTATGAGACTGCAACAGAACTGGAGCAAGTCCAATTTCAATTACAAAGCCTCTACGCGATCACATCCCGGATGTCACAACTCTCCCTCGTGAACTTCTTATGAGTATAATTGTGAGAGTTTGCCTTTGTTTGGGTCTGATTTTGACCCTTGGTACGACGGCACAAGCAAGCCCCGTCCGTATTAAAGACTTGGTCGACTTCGATGGTGTGCGTGGGAATGATCTCGTCGGATATGGCCTGGTCGTAGGACTGGATGGCTCTGGTGATGGGCTCCGCAATGCGCCCTTTACCGAAGATATTATGACAAATATTCTAGAACGGCTTGGCGTGAATGTCACCGGTGAGCGATTCCGGCCCAAAAATGTTGCAGCAGTTCTTGTAACAGCCACTTTGCCTCCATTTGCCCGAGCAGGCGGGCAGATCGACGTGACCGTTTCAGCAATCGGTGATGCAAAAAGTTTGCTCGGTGGGACCCTTATTATGACTCCCATGAATGCTGCCGATGGCGAAATCTACGCCGTTTCTCAAGGCACGATCATAGCAGGCGGTGCGACGGCTGGTGGCGACGGTGGACAGGTGACACAAGGCGTTCCCACATCTGGTACTATTCCTTCTGGTGCGCGGGTCGAAAGGGAAATTGAGTTTCAGCTCAGTTCGTTGAGTGACCTGCGCCTCGCGTTGCGTGAGGCCGATTTCACCACTGCGGGCCGTATTGAACAGGCGATCAACCGCGACTTCGGGCGCGGAGTGGCCGTTATGCTTGACAGCGGCACGGTCATGTTAGACGTGCCGGCAACGCGCATGCGCTCTGTCGCTCATGCATTGGGTCGTATCGAGAATATTGAAGTTGAACCGGAGCGCAAAGCGCGTGTTGTGGTCGATCAGAGATCAGGTACAATTGTGATGGGTGAGGATGTACGTATTTCACGCGTTGCAGTCAGCCAAGGCAACTTGACCTTACGCATTCAGGAAGAGCCGCTCGTCTCACAGCCAAATCCGTTTGCAGCGGGTGAGACGGTCGTTGTTCCCCGTACCCGCGCCGCAATCGAGGAAGAGCCCGGCATTGGACTCGCGGAAGTCCCGTCAGGCGCTTCTTTGTCCGAGGTTATTGCTGGACTCAATGCATTGGGCGTCTCGCCGCGCGACATGATCGACATTCTCAAAAGTATCAAAGCAGCGGGTGCATTGCATGCGGAGTTTGTCGTCCGCTGAATGCCACCTTAGAACAACTTAATCTCCTTGTGGAATAGGGCCGTCAAGCCAGGCCAAACCCCACACTGCGCAAGCAAGATAGCACAAATTGCTGCATGCGTAAGTTGTGCCGCCGCAAAGGTTTGCATAATAGCAACCGCAGACTCTGTACCTGAAATTAAGACACTCGCACCAAATAGGACAGCAACTAGACCGTACAACAATTCACTAATCGCGCCACGGTCTACCACATCCATAAGCAGCCCAGTCGCACCGAATAGTATAGGCGCAGATTGCCCGAAGACCGCCCAAATGATGATATTTCCAAAGATGGGGTCGAAAGACCCAATGATCGCAGCCCAATATGGCACGCCAGTTAACACGATAAGGACTATGCCGCCACAAACCATCAAATATCCAAGGTTCACGCGGGCCGCAGCAGCTTGGAACCGGGCATAGTTACCTGTCTGCACTAGCGCGCTGAGTTGAGGTGCCACCCGAAAACCTAGCACATGCAACGCCAACGGAATCACGAGTGATGAGATGCGGGCCAGCATGTAAGCGTACAGAACGGGAATTTCTAAGAACCAAGGGATCAGCAGAAAATCCACATATCGAGTCGCGATTCGGCCCGCTCCACCAACAACAGCGAATTGCATCCGCTTCGACGCTCTCGCCGACAGCTTACGCAGTTGATTCATTCTCCCACTCCCTATGTGATGCCACCCCTGACATTTGGAATGAGCATTACATAAGAGAGATCTTTGATCCCTTAACGTGAGGCATCGATTTACTGCGAGAGAAGTTCTTTTAGTGCTTATATTTGTTAAAAGTAGCTGCGAACAAGGCTACCCGCGATGAGCGCCCATCCGTCAGCGACAACAAAAAAGGCTAGCTTGAAAGGCAATGAAACGACTGCCGGCGGAACCATCATCATACCCATCGACATTAAGATTGCGGCCACAACTAAATCAATTATCAAAAACGGCAAATAGATTAGAAAACCGATCTGAAATGCTCGAGAGATTTCCGAGAGCATGAAGCTTGGTACCAAAACTGAGAGTGGCGCCTCAGGTGTGGGTTGTGCGGAAATTGTATCAGGGCGCAACTCTGCCATTGCAAAGAATGTTTCTGGATCAAGACGGCCCGCCATGAAGCTCCTGAATGGCTCTAACGTAAGCGAAAATGCTGTTTCGACATCGATCTCTTCGCGGGTAAGAGGGCCAATACCGTTTGTCCACGCTGCTGTAAAAACCGGCTCCATAATAAAATAAGTAAGAAAGAGAGCAAGGCTAACGATCAGCATATTTGGCGGAGACTGCTGCAGGCCAATTGCTTGTCTTAAAATCGACAGCACTGTCACCAAGAAAGGAAAGCAGGTGACCATAATTGCCAACCCAGGTGCGAGGCTGAGTACGGTGATGAGCGCAAAAAGCTGGATGGTTCGGGCCGAGATTGAACCGTCATCACCCAAGGAAATCGATAGATCCTGAGCCACGGCCGCATGAGGAAGCAAAACTGCAACTCCCACAGCAAGGCAGAATGGAAAGAGGCGTTGCATCAGATGCCCTGTCGCATGTCGACGACCTCGGTCAATCGCACCATCAACTGGCCGCTGGCGTCACCGTCAGCCTCTTCCAACGTACCGCGCGCTATAAGTTTATCGCCGACATACAGCTCAACCGGGTCGTCCACGCGTCGGTCCAACGTGAGAACTGCATTCTCACCCAACATCACAAGTTCACGCACCAAAGGACGCGCTTTTCCTACGCAAACAGTGACTTCGATCGGAACAGATGTGAATGGGTTTGAGGCGTCAGTGGCGAGAGCCGTTTGATCAGTCATCTGGATTCTCCGATTGGGAATGAAAATTAAAGGCCTGCATTGCCGTTGTGATTTCCTGACAAACAACGTCGAGATTTATCTCACGCTCAACCATGTCGAGAGATACGAACAACTGATGCGCTCGAAGCGTTTGATCGGCGGCCAGAAAGACAGGCAGTCTCAATTCAACTCCGTCCAACAAATCTTCCAGCATCGGCAAATCAACTTCAGAAACGCGAAGAGCTATCTGCCCATTTGTTTGCGTCGCAGCCATCTCAAGCAACTGCTCAATGACATGCGCACGCAGCGCAGCACTTGCAGTGCGTGGCAGCAACGATGTCAACAATTGCTCAAACATCGGCTGCAAGCCGCGGTTCAGTCGATCTAATGCTTCTTGGTAAGTGAATGACAGGTCACGCAACGTATGTAAGATTTCATCAGAGACACTCTTTTGCTCTGTCACATAATTCTGTTCGGCATCGGTCCACCCCGCCTGATACCCCTCTTCAAAAGATTGAAGTTTTTGATCTTCAACCCGCTCCAAAGGAAGGGGATCAGACTGTGCGCCGTCCGGGTCTAAAAAACTGAAATCAGCATAGCGGTGGGCAATGGAGGTCATACTTTTTCCTCCTTGTCTTCAAGCCAGCCGCGCAAGATTTCGACAGTCTCCTCTTGCCGCTCACCAATCATACCTCGCAGGCGCTCAACAGGGTCTTGGGCTTGCGTAGCCCCGATGATGGCACCTGTCTGGGGATCATACTTCTCCACACTCGTCCGAGCAGGAGCAATCCCCATGTCTTCAGCATCAAAAACTGAAGGAAGGTTGGTTTCCTCCAATCGGGCGATCTCACCAATGGTCACCGCTTCTGGAGAAGCAAGAGCGGCAACCTCAGGAGCAGGGCGGCTAAGAACAGGGCGAATTACAAAAAGGCCCAAGATCAGCGTGACTACAGCAAGAACGATCATCTGGATCGCGGAAAGCAGATCTAAGTCAAACTGATCCATCAATGATGTACTGGCTGCTGTTCCAGATGGTGCGACGCTTTGAAGGGCCATGGATTTTAAGGTAATGATGTCGCCGCGGTCCGCATCGAACCCAACCGCAGATGATACAAGTTCGCGTAGTGCTTCCATCTCCGCCGGGTTGCGCGGTTGTGAAATGGGTTCTCCTACATCGTTTAGTACCTTTGTTTCATTGACCAATACCGCCACAGACAACCGCTTAATTGCTCCGGGAGCGCGGATAATTTCGCGTTCGGTTTCAGAGACTTCATAGTTAATGCGTTCGCGCGTTTCGCTGCTTTGTGATGTGGATTTATCTCCTCCACCGGCACCTTCCTGATCAGGTAGGTTACTGGCCACTGTGACATCACCACCACCGGTCCCTTCTGCCGTATTCGTACGCTCCTCGGTGTCACTGCTGATTGCGACTCGGCCCTCGGGGTCAAAACTCCGCTCTCGGATCGATTCGCTTTCGGTCACGGTATCAACGCTAACTTCGACAACAGCGTTACCGAACCCGACACGCGCCTCTAGCAGACGCTGAACACGATCGCGCAGCACCTGAGCCTTATCATCTCCACCAACCGTTGGAGCGGTTTCTTCAGTTGCGCCGATCAGCGTCCCGTTTGCGTCGATGACAGCTACGTCTTCCGGTGCCAAACCCGCCACAGCAGACGCCACTAAAAAGCGCACAGCCTTCCCTTGAGCCTGTGTTATCCCGCCTCCGTTTGGCGTGAGTGACACTGACGCCTTTGGCGTCACACCTCGTTGGAAGGGATTGGACCCAGTACTGGCGATATGTACACGCGCCATTGCAATTGCAGGATTCGCGACGATTGTGCGTGCCAACTCCCCTTCTTTTGCCCGCCAATACGCTGCATCAAACATCTGACTAGTGGTGCCAAATCCGGTCAGCTGATCCAGCAATTCGTATCCACGGTTTCCATTCGCAGGTAGCCCCTCACTCGCCAATGTAAGGCGTAGTTGGTCACGTTCCTTACTATCAACAAAAATTGACCCGCCACGCACTTCGAATACAACGCCACGTTGTTCGAGTGAGCGAATGACATCACCCGCAGCGCTACTTTCCAGCCCTGCATACAGCAAGGTCATACTCGGAGCACTGGTCATGCGCGCCATCGCGAGTATCGCAAAGAACATCGCTCCCGTTGCGGCGATTACAATGAGTTGACGCTTGATCCCAAGCTTCATCCAGACATTCAGGTATTGCTGCACAATGGCCTCCGTCACACCGAACGTTCTGTCCGGCTTCGAAACCACAAATGACTGATCGGGCTTAACAACCCGTTAGTGCAATGAGGTCTATATCGGATGGAGCAGCAAAGGACGTAAATACTATGCCAACAGAACAAACGAGCCCCCAGGAAGTTATGCCAAAGAAATCAAAAATGCCCATGATCATTGGCCTTGTGCTTGCATTGGTTGGCGGTGGTGGCGGATTTTACGCGACCTTCTCCGGGATGATTCTTGGCGGTGGTAAAGAAGATCGTTCGATGGCCAAAGTGGGCGGCGCCAAAGATTCGTTCGCAGATATTGCCTTCGTGGAAATTGAACCGATGACCATTTCTGTTGATGCTCAACCTGGGCGGCGGCTGCTCAGGTTTCGAGCGCAGTTGGAGGTTCCAAAAACCTACAAAGAAGACGTAACGAAGCTGCTTCCACGAGTTGTGGATGTTCTGAACAGCTACCTCCGCGCCCTAGAGGTGGCGGATATTGAGGGCCAAGCAGCATTGACACGCTTACGCGCTCAGATGCTGCGCCGGGTCCAAGTCGTTACTGGGCAAGATCGGGTGAACGATTTTTTAATCATGGAATTTGTATTAACTTAAAGGAGCTTGTGATGGAGATGATCGCAGACATTCTACTGGCATCAGGAGCCATCGGTGCAGGAGTTTATTGCTTCGTCTTAGGTAGGAGGCTGAACCGCTTCAACGACCTTGAACAAGGGGTCGGCGGTGCCGTTGCAGTCTTGTCGGCACAAGTGGACGACCTGAGTAAAACACTGGGGGCAGCTCAGAAAACTGCCTCCAATTCAGCCCAAACGCTAACTGAATTGACTTCGCGTGCCGAAGATATGTCACGTCGCCTAGAGCTACAAATGGCATCGCTGCACGATATTCCAGCTGCTCCTGTCGCACCAGTGGAGCAACCTCCGGCATCAAGCCCATCTGAGCAAACAAGCCCTGCGGCTCCCTTGTTTGCGCGTCGGGTACAAACAGCAACAGGAGATGCAGCATGACGCCATTTTCCGTTAAGAAGATACTGCCACCTACCGGTCGCGGATCGGTCACATTAATTGCGATCTTGCTCTTCAGTTCCGCAGCAATAAGGCTTTTGACAAGTGGTAGCGAAGCGTTCGCTCAGGACGGTCAACTTCCAACGGCGCAAATGCCTGCAGCGATGGAGGCGGGTGCGCCAAACAAGCCGAATGCGAACTCACTCGACCAGGAAACTGGACAGACACAGCGCTTGAGCAATGTAACAAGAAGTCGGAATGAAATATCCGGACTCATTGCGGCATTGACGGAACGCGAGGCACAGGTAGCCGAACGCGAGAAAAAGCTTGAGATGCGGTTGCGTGCACTTTCAATTGCCGACCATGAAATAGAAAAACGCCTGCTCTCTCTTAGCGAGACCGAAAACAAGCTTCGTGCCACGTTATCATTGGCGGATGAAGCATCAGAGAAAGACCTGTTAAAGCTCACCTCCGTCTACGAAAACATGAAGCCTAAAGATGCCGCCGCTTTGTTCGAGCAAATGGAGCCAAACTTTGCTGCAGGGTTTTTAGGCCGCATGCGCCCCGAGGCTGCGGCGTCCGTCATGGCCGGTCTTTCACCGCAAGTTGCATATTCGATTAGTGTAATTTTAGCTGGGCGCAATGCGAATGCTCCAAAAACCTGAGCCTGCAGTGAGGCTTCATTAATTATCTACATGCGACACTGATACACACAGGAAAATGGGGACTGACATGATCGGCATTATCGGAATCATTACAATCTTGGTCATGGTATTTGGCGGCTACCTGCTTGCGGGTGGTAAGATGGGTATTATCCTCAAAGCACTGCCATTCGAAGCAATCATGATCTGCGGAGCAGCACTTGGTGCATTTTTGATTAGTAATGACGGCCCAGCAATCAAACATACAATGAAAGACATGGGGAAAGTCTTCAAAGGCCCCAGATGGAAACATGAGGACTATACTGATTTGCTGTGTCTCTTGTTTGAATTAATCCGTCTTGCCCGCCAAAATCCGGTTGCTGTGGAAGAGCACATTGAGGATCCCGAAGATTCTTCAATTTTCACTAGGTATCCCAAGATTCTCGAAGATAAGGAAGCTATTGCCCTCATCTGCGACACCATGCGGTCAGCCTCCATGAACTATGATGACCCACACCAGGTCGAAGAAGTTCTGGAGAAGCGAATTGATGCCAACCGTGAGCATGCATTGCATTCCAGTCACGCATTGCAAGTGATCGCGGATGGTTTACCTGCTCTCGGAATTGTCGCTGCTGTTTTAGGCATTATCAAAACCATGGGCTCCATTGATCAGCCACCTGAAGTTCTGGGAAAATTAATTGGCGGTGCGCTTGTTGGAACATTTCTGGGCGTATTTCTTGCGTACGGTTTCGTTGGCCCGTTTGCAGCTAAAGTGAGCGATGTCACGAAAGACGAAGCAAATTTTTATCAATTGATCCGTGAAGTACTTGTGGCAAATCTTCATAAGCACGCAACTAATATTTGCATCGAAGTGGGCCGCCAGAATACACCATCCCATTGCCGACCAAGCTATAGTGAGCTTGAAGAAGCGCTCAAAGCACTTAAGCAGTCGGCCGCATGAGGTACGTCATAGCTGTCACTTTGAGTTTGATTACCTGCTGCGGGGTTGTCCAAGCTCAGCAGTTGGCTCTTCGCTCCGGCGACCATCCCACCTTCAGCCGGTTGACCATACCAATGCCGCTGTCACAACCTTGGAGCGCGCGTCAAACGCCCACCGATGTAGAGGTATCTTTTCCTGGCTTTGAAGGCAGTTTTGACACTGCGGGTGTCTTTATGCGAATGCGCCGCGATCGGATCTCTAAGATCGAAAAGCAAAAATACAAGCTGGTCTT